>OIZP01001593.1_pt1 | contig 11354 bp, 7 predicted proteins | sample 1588531 | NCBI WGS metagenome assembly OIZP01 (sample SAMN03283283) | human gut metagenome | biome: human-associated habitat; material: feces | host: Homo sapiens | place: Peru | collected 2012 | reverse complement strand
TCACAAGCTCTACAACTCAATGTGTCCCGCGAGTCAGCTTTGATATAATATCATCCCGGCACACATATGTCAACGGATTTACTGCAATTAATTAAAGTAGTAAAACTATCTTAAAAAACACAAATTTTCTAAATTGTCTGTTTATTATATACAATTCTCACAATTACTATCTGACAGCCTCTATCGCTTCCTTGATATTTGCCACACCGACAATCTCAATTCCACTAATATGCGACACTCCTGCAAGACACACTTTGGGAACAATACACTTTTTAAAGCCAAGCTTCTTTGCCTCAGCAACACGCTGCTCGGACATGGTAACTCCGCGTACCTCTCCGCTTAAGCCCACCTCTCCAAAGCATATGGTATCCTCACGCACTATAATATCCTTTTTGCTTGATGCGATTGCAAGCACTATTCCAAGGTCTATCGCCGGTTCGTTCATCCTTATACCGCCTGCTATATTCACATAAGCGTCACAGTCTGACAGTGACAGGTTGGCTCTTTTTTCAAGGACCGCCATGAGTAGATTTACTTTATTATAATCTGTACCATTTGCTGTACGCCTTGGATTATTAAAAAAGCTGTGACATACAAGAGCCTGTATCTCGAGAAGTATCGGGCGGCTTCCCTCTATGGAACATGTGACAATTGATCCTGATGCTCCCTCGGGCTTACCGCTAAGCATATACTCCGATGGATTTTCCACCTCAACAAGCCCCTCCGCCTTCATTTCAAATACGCCTATCTCATTGGTCGAGCCAAATCTGTTCTTAACGCCTCTAAGTATCCTGTACGACTCATACCTGTCACCCTCAAAATAAAGCACAGTATCAACCATATGCTCCAACGTCCTCGGTCCCGCAACCGCACCATCCTTTGTCACATGTCCTACTATAAAAACAGAAATACCCAGAGTCTTTGCAAGCTGCATAAGCACTCCGGTTGTCTCCCTGACCTGTGATACACTGCCCGGTGCCGACGCTATCTCCTCATTGTACATAGTCTGGATGGAATCTATTACAACAACCTCCGGTTTTTTTCGTTGAATCACGTCCTTTGCTATATCAAGACTTGTCTCACATAAAAGCTCCAGTGAATCCGTAAAATCACCAAGTCTGTCGGCACGCATCTTTATCTGATGCAGGGATTCCTCACCTGACACATAAAGTAATGGCACCTTTTTTTGTGAAAGTTCCCTGCATACCTGAAGTAGAAGCGTGGATTTTCCTATACCCGGGTCTCCTCCCACAAGCACAAGTGACCCTCTCACAATTCCTCCACCAAGCACTCTGTCAAACTCGGCTATACCTGTCACTATACGCTCCTCTTTCTCGCTTATTACTGCCGAAAGAGGCAGAACCTGTGCCGACTTTGATTCTTTTTTTACTTTTCCCGACGAGCTTATCGACTTTTTATCTACGGTTTCCTCTACAAATGTATTCCATTCCTTACAGGCCGGGCACTGTCCCATCCATTTTGCCGATTCATAACCACATTCCTGGCAGAAAAATACAGAGGTCTTTCCTTTTGCCATATTGTTCTCCTTTATAAAATACAAAAAGCCCGGCTTTCACCGGGCTAAAAATATGCTCTATTTTCTTGATACTTTGATATCGACTGAATCAACACCCTCAAGCTCTACGCTTAAGCTGAGCTTGCCACCGAGATTTGTCTTCATAGTACCTGCAACAGCTCCAGCTATATCAATTTCGTACTCTGTCTCCTCTTCAAGGCCAAGAGTAATCTGAGCATCCTCAGGTCCCTCCACAGTAAATGTCACTGTATCAGCAGTCTCCTCGAAATCCATAACCGCTGTTCCCGGAACAGACTCGTATACAAAGAGTCCGTTTCTTTCGAGCTTTGTAATCTCCTTAAAGGTCTTTACCTTGTAGATATCTCCATCCTTCTCAAAATTATCAAGCTTTGCCTTTGCAGCCAATGTATAATCTCCGAAGCTGAGCTTTCCGTTTTCCTCAGTACGGATTAATTCACTTATTACAGCCATTTTTATCCTCCCGTAGCTATATTGATATATTAATTATAAATCCAATTCTACTCAACAGTCAATGAAATTTGTTTGTTTTTCGTAGAAATTATTACCTTATCGCCGCGCTTAATTTTACCGGTAATAATATCCTCTGACATACGGTCTTCAATCTCCTCCTGAAGTTTTCGTTTAAGAGGTCTTGCGCCATATTTTCTGTCATAGGCTTTGTCCACGATAAAGGATTTTGCACTGTCGCGCACTGTGAGTTCTATATCAAGCTGTTCTTTACAGCGTTTCTTAAGCTCCTTTACAAGAAGTGTCACTATATGCTTCATATCATCCTTGTTGAGAGCTCTAAATACAATAGTCTCGTCAATTCGGTTCAAAAACTCAGGTTTAAATATACGGCGGACCTCCTCCATGACATTGTTCTTCATACGCTCGTGATCCTGCTTTTCATCCTCACCAGCGCCAAAGCCAAGGCGCTTTGGTTCTATAATAGAAGAAGCTCCTGCATTTGATGTCATGATGATTATTGTATTCTTGAAATCAACCGTGCGCCCCTGTGAATCAGTGATTCTACCATCATCAAGCACCTGTAAAAGTATATTGAACACATCAGGATGTGCTTTTTCTATCTCATCAAACAGTATAACAGAAAAAGGATTGCGTCTGACCTTCTCCGAGAGCTGTCCGCCCTCCTCATGGCCCACATATCCCGGTGGTGAACCAATCATCTTTGAAACACTGTGCTTTTCCATGTACTCTGACATGTCAACACGTATCATGGCATCTTCTTTGCCAAAGACAGCCTCAGCAAGCGCCTTTGACACCTCCGTCTTGCCTACTCCTGTCGGTCCCAAAAACAGGAATGAGCCAATCGGCTTCTTAGGATCCTTTAAACCAACACGGCCTCGTCTGACAGCCTTTGCGACAGCAGAAACAGCCTCCTCTTGTCCTATTACACGCTTGTGAAGTATCTGTTCAAGCTTTGCAAGTCGTCCTGCCTCTGACTCTGTAAGCTTATTTACAGGTATTTTGGTCCATCCCGATACTACATCCGCTATCTCGTTTTCACCGACTACAGGCTGATTTTTGGCTCCTGTGCGACGGTTCTTTCTGATAAGCTTCTGCTGTTTATTTTCAAGCACTTCCTTTTCTGACATAAGCGCGCCGGCAGCTGCGATATCACCTTTAGACAAAGCATTTTCCACCCGGTTCTGCTTATCTGTTATCTCTTTTTTCAGAGCAAGCAGCTCGTCAGATGATGTCAGATTCTTAAGCCTTATCCTGGCTGCTGCCTCATCCATCAGGTCTATCGCCTTATCAGGTAAAAATCTGTCATTTATATATCGTGCAGAAAGGTTTACTGCTGCTTTCACACCCTCATCTGTTATGATGACACCATGATGCTTTTCATAGAGTCCCTTTAATCCTGTGAGTATCTCTATTGTCTCATCCACACCAGGCTCCTCAACCATCACCGGCTGGAAACGGCGCTCAAGCGCAGCATCCTTTTCCACGTATTTGCGGTACTCTTCTATGGTAGTGGCGCCGATTACCTGTACCTCGCCTCTGGCAAGCGCAGGCTTTAATATGTTAGATGCATCTAACGAGCCTTCTGCTCCTCCTGCACCTATTATAGTGTGAAGCTCATCAATGAAAAGAAGTACATTTTTGGCATTTGAAACCTCGCTTATCACCTTCTTGATACGCTCCTCAAACTCACCACGATACTTTGATTTGGCTACAAGCCCGGACATATCAAGAGAAACCAGTCTCTTTCCCAAAAGAATATCCGGAACATTGCCACTGACTATATCCTGCGCAAGTCCTTCTACTATAGCGGTCTTGCCCACTCCCGGCTCTCCAATCAGACATGGATTGTTTTTGCCACGGCGGCAAAGTATCTGGATAACACGCTCCATCTCCTTTTTTCTGCCTATAACAGGGTCAAGAAGCCCTGCCTCTGCCATATCTGTCAAATCTCTGGAATACTGATCTAATACAGGAGTCGCAGAATTGTATGATGTATTGTAGCTTTTCATCAGATCCCTGTATGCAGACGGATCCTCACCCATCGCACCAAGAATATCTATAAACATCTTCTGACTGTTAACACCCATGGTGTTTAAAAGTCTTGCAGCTGCACAGTCTCCCTGCAGTACTATAGCCATCAGCAAGTGTTCTGTACCTATCTCATTGCACTCAAATCTATCGGCTTCCTCCGATGCACGCTCCAATACTCTCTGTGTCCTTGGTGAATAGCCATCCCTGTCCATCACTTCGATGTTATCCCCCGGTGAAATCAGGTCTTCAATCATCGAAATAAGCTTATCATATTCCACATTGCAGGCTGTTAGAACCTCTGCTGCCACACCGGTGCCCTCTTTTATAAGGCCAGCCAGTATGTGCTCTGTTCCAACATAGCTGTAATTCATTTTCTTTGATATACGTACAGCCAAATCTATTGCTTTTTTAGCCTTACTTGTATATGGTTTCAAGTCATATCCTCCAGTCATATTCACTAATTTAAGTCGATGAACTGCAAATCATCATCCCCGCTGTCATCTTCATTGTCATCCATTGCACTGCTGTCTATAGTCTCAGACGGCTTATTTTCCTCATTGACAAAGCCATCAAGTGCCCTTTGAACCTGATTCTTTAAAGCATCCTCATCAGCATCGTTTTCTGTGTCAGAAACGTTTTCCTGCCTTGAATCGTCTTTTAAATCAAACTCAGAGTTTTCATTCTTAACAGCTTTCTTAGAATCAGGTGTAATTTCTACGGTTCTTCCGACATAGGATGCATTTGATATATTTTCATCCGTAGCCATCTTTTGCTCATCTGCAGCACCTTCCGCTGTTTCTTCTGCGACTTCACCTGCCGACTCTTCTACAGCTTCATCTGCCACTTCATCCACCGACTCTTCTGCAGCTTCTTCTGCCACTTCATCTAACGGCTCTTCTGTAACCTCTTCTTCCAGCTCATCTGCTATCTCGTCCGCAGTTTCATCAGTTGTTTCTTCCAAAGCTTCATTTGATACATCTTCTGCTGCATCATCTACATCATCATCGTCATCATGATAGTCCATTGCCTTATATTTTCTGTTTTTCACAGCTGATACAATAAGCAACAGTAACAGAATAACGATAACAAGAACCAGTATTGCAGCTAAAACAAGATATTTATTGGCAATTCCCGGGACAAGCTCGCTCTTTGTTGTATCGTTTTCCTCCTGTGCCACTGTAGGTGTACTGAGCTCGGTTCTCATATATGTGCCATCTACGCTATCATATGTATACCAGCCACTCTCACCATTGTCATTCATAGCGTATACGAGGTAAAAATCCTTTGTCTTATCATCGGTTTTTTCGGCTTTGGTCTGGTAGGCTGTTGCCACACCCTTGCCCTCTATGGAGAGTGATACCTCATTGTATCCCTCAGGCACATCATCCACCTTAGGCAGTAAAACCACTATAAAATGCGACTCTGAATCGATACGGACAAACTCATATGCTGCATTCTGTGCTGCATCATATACAAAAAGCCCATTGCCGCTTTCCGACTGTAAATACACAAGCGTGATATCACCAAAGGTGCCATGAAGGGTATTGTATTCAAGTCCGTCAATCACTGTCTTTGAGTGTTCAAAGCCTTCAGGGACAACATCCTCCGGAATGTCATTGACCATAGTCCACTCTGTGCCATTTATATCGAACTTCTTCCAGTTATCCTGCTTATCCGCATTCTCCGGATCATCCTCGGCTCTTCTGGTAACAACTATATTGTATGTGCTTGTGCTGCCGTCCTCTGCTGTCACAACAACGCTGACCGTATTCTCTCCAACCTCAAGTGAATCATTGCCTGTGACGGATGTCACACTCGCCTTGGAATCAGCCGGATTTGCTGTAACCGCAAGGCTTGAACAGCTGTAATCTACTGTAGCTGTGTAATCCTTTGTCGCAGCAGAAAACTCAGGGGAAAGCGTACCTGCTGAGATAACAAGTGAACCAAGAGATGCGTTTGAGGATTTCTTTTCCTCTTTGTTTTCATTATCTTTATTCGAATTGTTGTCATTGCCGGTATTGCTGCCGGAATTGTCCTTGTTATCCTTGTTGCTGTTTGAATCGTTGTTTGATGAAGCACTTGTTACCGTCACTGTTGCAGAACCAACTCCAATACTCGGGGTGCCACCATCCACATCTGTAGTATCATCCAATGGTTCTTGTATCGAAAAAGTACATGAACCTACAGATGTTGCCTTATACGAAAAGCTCTGAACATCACCTACACCAGCTCCAATTGTAAAATACTCATCACTGCTTCCGCCAAGCACTCCTGAACTTTTTTTTAAAACTCCCTGAGCTCCATATCCGCTTGTAATCGACAACGTAACTGTTACAGTATCACCAACTTTAACATTCGACTTATTTACTGAAACACTAATATTGGCTGCCGCCAGTACCGGTACTCTACTAAATAACGTCGTCGTTAAAATCAACATCATTGTTAAAATAATACTACGAATTCTTCTCATCTCTATTAATTACTCCTATTGTGTTAATTTTGATTTACCTAAAATCGAATTATTTATTAGCATAATATCCTTTATAGTTACTTTTCCATCTTTATTTACATCTGCTGCCTCCAAATATTCTCCATTCAATGATATTTTTTTAAGAATATTTCTATTTGTAAGCATTATATCTTTAATGGTCACTTTTCCGTCACCATTTACATCACCAAATATAACAATATCAACTGTTTTTACCAAGTTTCCATTTGGATCATATACAGCTATTTTATTTCCAGTACCAACAATTCCATTATTTTCTACACCCGAACTGTTTAAAATTTTAATCGAACCTGCAGAAACAGAAATATTCTTCTTAATTACATCTGAACTAACATTAGGTTCTATGCCAGTAACATATGTATCTATTTTATACTTAGACGATGAGATACTAACAGATGAATTAATTGTATTGTTATTATTGTTTGTATTATTTGCTGCTGATGCCTGTCTATTTATATTAATAGTATAAGTTCTTGTGTCACCACTTTGTGACTTACAGTTAACCTTGATTACATTATTCCCAACAGTAAGCGAATAACTTCCTGTGCCTGTTATTCCACTATTAGCTGATACAGGATTAGCGGAAATAACAACAGAACTTATTGAGTTAGAAACAACTGCTGAATAACTTGTTGTAGCTCCATTAAATGATGGAGTTAACGTAACTCCGCTAATGGAAAGCGACTGTAAATAATTATTCGTATCGCCTGCTTTATTAAATCCAACTGCCGATGAAGGCATGTTATCGTATACTGGTATTCTAAATGTAAAAGCTTGATTTTTATCAGAGTATCCCTTAGCAACACTTTGTCCCTCCGTAAGCGCTGCCGTAACATTTGTCATATATTGATGTGAATAATATGGACAATTGTTTACAACATTAAATTTTTCAAAATATAAAGTGTTTTGACCTTTATTTATATAATTTTTACCAAGCTTTTCAGCTCCTCCCTGAATTGCCTTTACTCTAGTATTCCATCCCTGTTGTTTAGCAAAATACAAACCATTTTTGTATATATCTTCCTTTGTTTTTCCATAAGCATTAAAATTGAAGAAATTATAATACCCTTCATATCCGGAATATGTTCCTGAAATAAGCGGACTAGTCCCCTTTGTTCCTTGTTCTTGCTTAACTCGTGATGCTAAATGATATGCACTTACACCTGTATTTTTAGCTACATCTAAAAAAGTGTTCGCATAATTAATAGATTCAGTGGAATATTTTTTTGTTCCTTCCATAAATGTTCCTTTTAGAATCGCATTTACTCCTGATAAATTATCATTAGCTGAATATGCCAAGCTTTGGAATTGAAATATATTCGTTTCATCAAGGAAATTTCTCGGATCCATAATATATGCTATATATGCACTATTAGCTGATACCCAGCCTTTTTCATACTCCGTCCACGTGTTTGAAGCCCAATCATATGCTCCAACTGCAGTAGACTTTTTGGAATCATCTGCTGTCTTAGAGACAACATTTAATCCATTTCTACTTTCTTTTTCAATCACCGTATTCCAGTCCAGCCCCGTATTTACAGCTTCAAATGTCCAGCTTGGATACTTATTGTGAAGAGCTGTAAGGTTTGGAATATAGCTGTCAGGAAAGCCTGCATTCTTCATAGCCGTGACAAAATCAGTATTGTCTCCGCTATTATTATATGTCACCTTTATGTATGTACTGATAGTCCAGCCAGTAAATGCCTTGCCGTTTAAAGTACCCTTGACATTGTACCAGACCACACCGTTTACCCTGGTCTCTCCAATTATGTCAACCTGATGGTTCCAGTTGAGTGAGACAACCTTGGTAGTGCCGGATGTGCCTGCTGCATTGCGGACATACACATTGCCGCCGGTAATCGTACCTGTAGCATATGCCCCCGATGCGGTTGCAAGGGCAAGCTGCTCCTCATTGTTCTGCTGTATGGCATCCGCATTGCCGGTGTCTGCCGAAGCATCTCCTGTCTGCGCATTGTCTGATGCAGCTGTGCCGGTACCTGCTGATACAAAATCAGACCTTATATAGCTGACACACTCCTCGTTATTTGCTGCCAGATTGTACTTCGCCTTGTACCACACCTTGCCGTCTGCACCTGTGGTCTGCTCAAGAATAGTAATATCCTTGCCGTTTGAAAGCTTGTGCTCCAGCTCATACTCTGTGCCCGGTCCGCTTCTCGCCGCTACCCAGTATCTCTCATCACACACAACCTTAGCCGCCTGATTTGCATAGACTGCCATGCTGCTGTATGGTGCCAGGTCACATGCGGCTAATGACAATGTAACTACAGAGGCTGCCAGAAATTTATTTATCTTTATCATCAAATCCCATCTTTCTTATGTGCATTGTTTACATTAATCCATTATCCATTTAATTATAATAGAATATGACCTTTGTATCAATGTATTCGGCAGAAATTTATTATTTTTTTATTAATAATATAAAAAACTCCCTTCAACGTGCAGCTCATGCTTACGTTTCAGGGAGTTGTCTGATTCATATTCTGCTTATTCTTACTGTCTCCTGTAGCTTTTCTAGCTGAACAGGGATTTTATCTTATCCCATAAATCCATGAAAAAGTTACCAATCTTTTCCCAGAAGCCCGGGTCATTTATCTTATCGCCGAGCTTTGATGCCCAGTCCTGTGCCTGGTTGATGACTGAATCCCAGTCGATATTGGCATCCTTTAGCTTCATAAGAAGCGATGTCAGCTTTGCAATATCATCATCAGAAAGCTTCAGGTCGTAATCCTTTGCAGCCTCCTTTATCGCATCCTTTATCTGGCTCTCATCCTTGAGCCTTCCATCGGCAAGCTGCTTCTTTAGGTCTGCAATCATTGCCTCGATATCCTGCGAATCGCCGTCAATGCTCTTGTTGAGCTCTCCTGTTGTGACAAGCTCATCCATCGCTGCGTCTGTCACCTTGTCGTCAAGCTTCTTGCCTGTCATCTCCTCGTATGCCTTTAGTGTGCCTACAAGTGCTGCCGTTCCGGAAATAGGGAACGGTCCTGCGACTATGATTTTAGCATCAGCTATGCCTGCTGTGGCAAGCGCATTCTTGTACATTCCTACCGTACAGTAATTGATATTGTGTGTGGAAACACTAAGACCCGCACCCTTTTTATCCTCTGTAATGAGTACTGAGGAAAGTGACCTTGTGCCAATCTCGCTCTTGCTGATGTATGAATCGAGGTACTTGTGCTCCTCATCATTATTTACATAGACCACATCGTATTTGTCCAGATCAGTGAGCTCGATTCCCATAAATCCAAGCACTGTCGCTCTCTGATCCGGTGTAAGGTCTGCTCCAAGACTTAAGTATGGTTTATCATTTTTGCTGATGGTCACCTTGTCGTTTGCCTCACTGCCGGCTGTCGTTGTGCTGTCTGCAGTACTGTCTGTGTTACTCTTATCAACTGCGTCACTGCTGTCACTGCCTGATACATCAACGCTTGAAACTGTATCAGTCTGCGTAGCTGTCTCTGTTGCAAATACCGCCGGATTCATTGTAAACAATGTCACCGCAGCAAGCACGCTACATACAATACTCTTTGCTTTTTTCTTTATTAACCTAATCATTTTTCCTCCAATCTACTGCTCTATATCATACGAAATTGTAAAGCTGCTTCCGTCGAAGCTGACATCTGCCATGCTTCCGCATACCACAGGCATCATCGGCGACATATGACCTATATCCAGATCCATGATGATTGGCACATTAAACTCTCTAAGCAGTGATGAAAGCGCCTGTCTGTGGTCTATGCCAAACATTTCCTCTCCGAAGTGCGCCGGTCGTCCGATAAGAAAGCCCTTTACATTTGAAAACCATCCTGCATTTTTCATCTGCCACATAGCCCTTCTCATGCCCATCACATTAAGGTCACAAGCCTCAAGGAACCATATGATACCATCATCACTGTAGCGCTCATTAAATTCCCTTACATGGTCAAACGATGTACCAAGCAGATTGATAAGACAATCCATGCAGCCACCAAGCAGCCTGCCTCTCATGGTAAGCCTGCTTTCCTTTGCCACCGCAGGAATAGAGCTGATACACGACTTTTCAGTCAGGTTGTAGCCCACAAACGGAGCATTCTCATCCTTTATCGATTCCTTCTCCCACATAGGGTAATTGGTAAATGAAAGCTTCCTGCCACAAAGCAGATTAAATGCATCGGTAAGTGACTCATGCCACACTTCCATGCCAAAGCTGCCCGCACACGGCCCGTAAATACCTGCTGTATCTGCAATAGTAGCCTCCAAAAATGTGAAATTCGTGTTGTCGGAATAGCCCATGTACCATTTCGGCTTTGACTGCTTCACGCGCTCAAAATCAATATAAGGCACTACCTCGCACATCAGCTCGCCACCACCACAGGATATAAGCACATCACTGTCAGCAGAAGCATAGCTCTCGTTCAGCTCTTCTGCGCACTTCTTAGGTGTATTGCTGATACCTATGCCACTGTCGCACCTGCAGTTAGGTCCCTCTATCGTCTTATAACCCATGCTGTGAAACCTTTTAATGGCATTGTCAAAGGCACTCCTGTACGGCTCTGTTGTACAGCCCATCGAAGGCGCCACAAAGCCTATTGTTCCTCCATCCTTTAGAAATTCAGGGTATCTCATGTTTCTATCATCCTATCACTATTATTTACATATCTAAGCTTCTGTCTGAAGTAAAATATGTAGGATTTTATCATTTCTGTCAAGGTCATTTTACTGTCATAATTAAATGTCGTCGTGTACTGCACATGCTGTCTGTTACACCAGTTGTATATATCATGC
>OIZP01001591.1_pt1 | contig 11356 bp, 14 predicted proteins | sample 1588531 | NCBI WGS metagenome assembly OIZP01 (sample SAMN03283283) | human gut metagenome | biome: human-associated habitat; material: feces | host: Homo sapiens | place: Peru | collected 2012 | reverse complement strand
GGCATCAGGAGCTTGCGGCGTGGGTTGAAGGACTTGGACTTTAAGGGACAGACAACTCGGAAGTTATGGAGGTACTTTATGAACGAGAGAGAAAAAATTATCCGATTATGGTTTGATATGTGGATTAAGAAAGCAGATTTAGGAATTGACAATATTTTTACAGATGATGTTGTATATACTGAGAGTTGGAGTCCTAAATATGAAAACCGCAAAACGGTAAAGCACTGGTTTGACGAATGGAATACACGCGGAAGTGTTCTTGTCTGGGAGATTAAGCAATTTTTTCATCAAGGCAATCAAACAATCGTGGAGTGGTATTTTAAAAGCAAAATGAATAATGGAAATGTTGAAGAATTTGACGGAATATCTTTAATTGTATGGACACAGGATAACAAAATAAAATCATTAAAAGAGTTTGGTTGCAATCTTCATAATTACAATCCATATCGAGATAGTGATATTCCCGTATTTCGAGAAGAAAAAGCAAATTGGTTTTGAGAGGACTATAAATTCCAGTTTGCCAGTATCTTAGACAGAATATGAACAACGAAAAACATCGTAGCAATACGGTGTTTTTTTGTTACCTAAAACCAACAAATTCATACATAACCACAGGTTAGTACAAATACCTTGTGTGATTTTTTGAAAGGCTTAGAACGGGGATTTTCTCCGATTTTCGCCCCTAAAAGATACACAAAAAGGTTTCAAGTATCTTTCCTGTGGTTTTTTTATTTTCAAACGGAAAGGTGGATTGATATGCCAAGAATGAGCAAGAAACGGAAACAAGAATGGGCATTGTTTCTGAATGACCGTAATCGCATTACCTACAACGAACTTTGCAGAAAATGCAGGAATGACTGTAAGCAGAGTTTCCGCTGTATCGTGGTGCTTTGCCCGAAATATTTATCGAAAAGGAGAACAAATAAAAATGATTGAAAATGAAATGACTGTCAGCGTACCTCTTGAAGTTGTCAAGGCAAGCGAAATCGAGCCGAAAGAAGTGAAATGGCTGTGGTATCCGTATATTCCGTTTGGCAAGGTTACGCTGTTGCAGGGCGATCCGGGCGATGGAAAAAGCAAGCTAATGCTTTCCGTTGCCGCCCTGCTCTCAAAGGGCGAACCTCTGCCCTTTACCGAAACGGAAGAAAACGAGCCTATGACTATCATCTATCAGACAACGGAAGATGATGCAGACGATACGGTAGTCCCCCGTTTTAACTCTGCCGGTGGGAACGGAGAAAATCTTATCTTCATCAAGGAAGATGAAAAGTCTTTATCCTTTGGGGATAACCGCATTGCAGAAGCAATCGAAAAGTACCACGCAAAACTTTTAATTCTTGACCCGATGAGTTCCTATATCGGAGAAATCTGTTCGATGAACAATGCCAACGAAACACGAGCCGAGTTTAATCATCTGATAGCGGTTGCGAAAGATACTGGCTGTGCGATTGTGATTATCGCTCATATGAACAAGATGAAAGACACCAACCCCCTTTACCGTACCAATGGTTCGATTGACATTGCGGGTGCTGCAAGAAGTATTCTTGCAATCACACGCACACCGAACAAAGAAGCACCTGCGGAAAGATATTTGGTGCAGGTAAAATCCAACCTTGCCCCGACAGGCTCTGCCATTCTGTTTGAAGTATCTGAGAAAGGTGTGGACTTCATTTCCGAAATGGAAATGACAGCAGAAGAAGCGTTCCAGTCCCTTGCCCCGAAAATTGGCAGACCCAACGATAAGGAAGTCAAGGCGAAAGCATTTCTGATGGAAATGCTGAAAGACGGAGAAATGCTTTCTTCAGATTGTGAAGAAAAACTTGAAGCCGCAGGGTTCAAGAAATCGACCATCAAAAAGGCAAAGAAGAACACAGGAGTTATTTCCCGAAAGAAAGGTTTTCTGTGGTACTGGTCTTTGCCGATGGGCGATATACCGAGAGAATAAAAACGGACTGTCTGCTGATGGGACAGTCTGATTTTATGATTGAGGTATCAAAGGAGGTCAAGGGGGAACACCCTTGCCCACGACATCTTTGCAGACGAAGTCTGAAAGTGTCATAGTGGGTTACACACATTCAAAGAATGTTGTGTAACGGCTTCGCCCTGCCGAGAAAGGAGAACGAAAATGGCTAAAAACAACAAAGCGGATATGAGTTGTGCAAGGGTTAAAAAGTACACCGCTTCCTATGTCAGCAAAGCAGAAAGACACAACGAGCGCAAAAATGAAACCTATGAAAATATGAATGTCATTGAGGAACGCATACCATTTAATGTGCATTTCAAAACACCGACTGCCCCGACTTATATGGAACAATTAAAGCAGATGGAAACTGACGGTTTGGTGTCGCTTCGTGGGTTGAGGAAAGACGCAACGATCTTCAATGAAATTGTGATTGATGTGAACACGATGTACTTCGAGCGTAACGGTGGCTACGAATATGCAAAGCAGTTTTATGAAGAAGCGTTCCATTTCATCGAAGAAAAATTCGGTGCTGAAAATGTAATATCGGCAGTAATGCACGCTGATGAAATCAATATAGCGGCAACCGAGGAACTTGGGAAAGAGGTGTACCACTATCATCTTCACGCTATGGTTCTGCCTGTGGTGGAGAAAGAAATCCTATGGAGCAAGCGTTGCAAAGATGAAAAACTGCGAGGAACGGTTAAGGAAGTTGTTCATCAAATCAGCCATTCAAAGAAATGGAAATCGGATATTCCGCTGACCGACGAAAAAGGCAATCCGCTTCTCAGAAAGAACGGAAAACCGATGTTCCGAGCTTCATACAGTATTCTGCAAGATGAATTGTTTAACCATATGACGGAGCAAGGCTTCAAAGGCTTTCAGCGTGGCGAATACGGAAGTACAGCAGAACACCTGACTTCCCTGCAATATCAAATCAAGCAGGACAAGGAACGCTTGGAGAAGTTGCAGAAGCGCATTCAGCATGAACAGATAAAATATGAGCCTGCCCGTAATGTTTCTAAAACCTATAACGAGATTGACCGTATGGGGCAGAAAACAATCACAGGTAAAATGGCAATCTCCAAAGAGGATTATTCTGAGCTTACTGCCCTTGCCAAAGAGGGCATTACAAGTCGTGCGGAAATTAGCGAATTAGAACAGAGTGCCAACTATTACCGACAGAAATATTTTGACTGTGCAAACGCGCTCGAAAGAATGAAAACTAAATACAACGAACTGAAAGAAAAGTGCAGACCTTTTCTTCAAGCGTTGGAGCATTTCCCCGAAGTTGCTAAACTTTTTACCGAAAAAGTGAAGCAACTTTTTTCTTTTAAGGAAGCACAGGAACGAGCCGAAAAAGAAGCAAGGGAAAAAGAACGACAGGAGCGTATCAAGGCTCGAAGAAACAAGCGTGGTATGGAAAGATAACCATTTCCATTATACTCACGACTTAATGACTTCTTGATATGTTCCGATGAAACAGGCTGTATTTGTGGGGTGTTCCAAACGGAATGCCCCACAATCAATTTATGAAAAGGAGAAAATGATTATATGAAAGAGAATACTTTATCTTATACAACACGAATAGGCAAAACAACTTTTATTGTAAATGTGAAGCAATCGGAAAGTGCGAAGAAGCCTTTGAATACGGTGTTTCAAGAGATATGCAGACACGAGATGTTAGGAGATTTTTCAGCGGATAAATATTTGAATTTAGAAAACTTACAAAAATCATCTTGACAAACTCGTTCCCGAAGGCACAAATTACCGAGCCAAGACGAGGTTTGCCAAGTTCTATAACCTGCCAGAGCTGATGCAGATGTTCCGTGAGGTGGCGGATATTCAGACCGCCGATATGCTAAAGCTCCCCGTGCCAAAGGTCAATTACCACAATATTAAGACCAAGCCGAGCGAGATACAGACCGAGATGGTAGCTTCCCTTGCGAAGCGGGCTGAGAAAGTCAGGGCAAGGCTTGTCGAGCCGAACATCGACAATATGCTCAAGATAACCAATGACGGACGGAAACTTGCCCTCGACCAGAGGCTGATTGACCTCATGCTGCCAGACGACCCCACCAGTAAGGTCAACGCCTGCGTGGATAATGTGTACCGTATCTGGGAGGAACACGCCGACATCAAGGCAACACAGCTCCTGTTCTGCGACCTCAGCACACCGAAAAATGACGGCTCTTTCAATGTGTACGATGACATCCGAGAAAAGCTAATTGCCCGTGGCATCCCCACCGAACAAGTGTGGTTTATCCACCAAGCGACCACCGATGCACAGAAAAAGGAGCTGTTTGCAAAGGTAAAAAGCGGCGAAGTAAGGGTGCTGCTTTGCTCTACGCCGAAGATGGGGGCAGGTACGAATGTGCAGGACAGGCTGATTGCCATCCACAATTTGGATTGCCCTTGGCGACCTTCAGATTTGGAACAGCGGCAAGGCAGGATTGAAAGACAGGGAAATATGTTCCCAGAGGTGGAGGTTTACCGCTATGTGACGGAGCAGACCTTTGATGCCTACCTCTATCAGCTTGTGGAATCGAAGCAGAAATTTATCTCTCAGATAATGACGAGCAAAAGCCCCGTGCGTTCCGCCGAGGATGTGGACGAGGTGGCTCTTTCCTTTGCGGAGGTAAAAATGCTTGCCACGGGCGATGAGCGTTTCAAAGAAAAAATGGACTTGGATATGCAGGTGGCGAAATTGAAAGTATTGAAGCAGAGCTACCTTTCCGAGCATTACGACCTTGAGGACAGGATACTGAAATACTTTCCGAGGGAGATAAAGGAGCTTGAGGAACGCATTGCAGGCTATGAAAATGATGCAGCTCTTGCCGAGCAGCACAAGCCGCAGGGTGAGGATAAGTTCTGCCCGATGACCCTAAAAGGCGTGACCTACACCGAAAAGGCAGACGCAGGCGAAATGCTTCTTGCAATCTGCAAGGATTATCCGATGTCTGCACCTACCGATATTGGCAGATACCGGGGTTTCCGAATGGAGACTTATTATGACACCGTCAATGCCCATTACTGTATGAACCTCTGCGGAAAGGCAAAGCATAAGGTAGATTTAGGTGCTGATGCCCTCGAAAATCTGACCCGAATTGAAAACGAGCTGTCAAAGCTCCCTGCCAGACAGGAAGCTGCCAAGACCAAAAAGGCGGAAACTATCGCACAGCTTGAAACCGCAAAGGAGGAAATCAAGAAGCCTTTTGCCTTTGAAGATGAGCTGAAAGAAAAAACAGAACGGCTGAACGCTCTTAACATTGAGCTGAATCTAAATGAAAAAGATACTTCCGTTATGGATACCGAGCCAGAGCAGACAGAAGAACAGCCCGAAAGAAAATGTGCAAGTCGGGTATAAAGTTATACTTAATTATGTACAATAAATATTAAATAAGAATGTACAAATGTTATGATATGTGAGTTGCAAGGAGGAACTCATAATGATATTAATAAATGAAATCATAACAGATATAAGAATAGAAAGTGTCAATGACCTGTACAAGTTAAAACCATTTTTGGAGGATGGCACATTGAAGATTAATAAAAGTCAAATAGCTAGAGAATTGGAGGTAGATAGGCGGACTGTTGATAAATATATAAATGGATATACAAAGCCAGAAACAAGAAACTGTGATGACTGTATTACACCTTTTTATGACACTATTACAGAGTTATTATCAGATAAAAATCAGCAGGTATTCTACTACAGAAAAGTATTATGGCAATATCTGGTTGATAATCATGGCTTTACAGGTGTTTATTGTAATTTCTGTCATTATCTCAGAAAATATCCTGAATTCGATTCATATTTCAGAAAAAGCAGACCATCAAATATCAATAAGGTTACTGTCAGATATGAAACACCTATGGGCAGACAGGCTCAGCTTGATTGGAAAGAATCTATTCCGTTTATTCTTTCTTCAGGTGAAATTATAGAAGTGAATATTTTTGTCCTGTTGCTTTCATATTCAAGATTCAGAGTATACAGGGTTTCACTTTCTAAAACACAGGATATACTCTTTTCGTTTCTTGATGATGCATTTGAAACACTTGGTGGTATTCCGGATGAAATAGTTACAGATAACATGAAGACTGTTATGGATGAAGCCAGAACAGAATATTATGCCGGTAAAGTTAATAACAAATTCCAGCAGTTCGCTGATGATTATGGTTTTAAAGTCCAGCCTTGTATTGCCGGACATCCGCATACTAAAGCCAAAGTTGAGGCACCTATGAAAATACTGGATGAAATAAGAGCTTATAATGGAAAATTGAATTACATTGAATTAGTCGAATTAGTGACAAGAATAAATAATCGTGTCAATACACAGGTAAACCAGGGAACAGGAAGGATTCCGCTGATGTATTATAACAAAGAAAAGGCTTTCTTAAACAGCCTGCCCGCTGATAACATAAGAAAGCCTTACCAAATCACCACAAATACGGTAAAAGTCAATCATTCAAGCATGTTTAATTACAAAAGCTGTCAATACTCTGTACCACCAGAGTACATTGATAAGATTGTCTCATTACAAGTATATGATGGTTATATACATGTGTATTGTAACACAGAATTCATAACCATTCATCAGTTAAGTTCAAAAAAATTGAATTATATTTCTGAGCATTATGCCGCAATTGCAAGAAAATCGCATATTTTCAGGGATGAGCATATAATGGACAGGGCAAAAGAAAATCTAGAAATTATAGGAAAGGTTTATGATTATGAGTAATAGTACATACAATCAGCTGACTGCTAATCTGGAGCTGCTGAAATTAACCCAGATGAAACTACATCTTGATGAAATAAGGGATTTTGTGACAACAAACGGATTATCGTTTACGGAAGGTTTATTAAAACTGAGCAGTTATGAAGTTGATTTCAAAGAACAGAATGCCTCCAGATCTATGATAAAGGCTGCAGCATTTCCTTTCGTAAAAGAACTAAAGGATTATGATTTTGAATTTCAACCAAGTGTAAACGAACAGGAAATGAGGGAACTTGCAAGCCTTGGTTTTCTGGAAAAGAATGAAAATATCGTGTTTTTAGGACCCAGCGGCGTTGGAAAAACGCATCTTGCAACATCTATAGGTATTGCAGCTGCTAAAAAACATGCAAGCACATACTTTATCAAATGTAATGATTTATTGCAGCAATTAAAGCGTGCACAGTTGGAAAACCGCCTGGATGCAAGATTAAAACACTTTAGTAAATATCGTCTTCTTATCATAGATGAATTAGGGTATCTGCCGATTAATAAAGAGGATTCAAACCTATTCTTTCAGCTTATAGATATGCGTTATGAAAAGAAAAGCACAATACTTACCACAAATATGAATTTTAATGAATGGGATGGAGTATTTTATGATGCAGTAGTTGCAAATGCAATCATGGATAGAATATTACATCATGCACATGTAGTGCCCATATCAGGAAAATCATATAGGCTAAAAGATCATTTAAGACAAACAGACTAACTGTACATTTTTATATAATATTTTTTGTACATTCGGTCTTGACATTTTATAGTCGGGAGAGATAATGCGGTTTGCATATTTGTATTGCTGATTTCTGGGAAGTATAATAGGTGTAGATTAGTAAATGTCGGAGGTGAAAGGTGTGCTTGATAATTTAAGATTTGAAACCTTTGTTGATGTGCATAGCAACATCTTTGCTGAATATCTAAGCTCCGTTATCGCAAAGGTGCCCAAAGAAAATCCAGAATACCGTTCTATATAGGAACTCTACAAAGAGTATCCAAAAGTTATGGGAGTTCTGGATACGGAAAAGCCGAGCGATTTGTCCGAGCAGGAGTGTAAGGTTTTGATAGAAGTTTTGAAGCTTCGGAACAGGCTCAGCGATATGCAGCAGGAAGCAATCTATTTCAGAGGGTGCTATGACAGCGTTGGGTATCTCAAAAAGGCAGAAATTTTATAACCAAGAACGGCGGCATTGGCATTGAGCTGATGCCGTCTTTTGCATAGCGGCACAGGTAGAAAAATATGTCGTAATATGCTATAATATAATACAAGGTTTGGTCGAAAGGATTGTGAATATGAAAGTTTATATCTTAGCTTCGCTTGATAATATCTCATTTGCAGAAAAACTTTTAAGCAACATAAGAAATGCAAAGATTATTTCAAAGCCATCAATAAATGAAATTGGTTCAAATATTAATGTAGCTCTAAAACGAACAATGGAGAGTGCAGATGTCGTTTTAGCGATAATAGATGAAAAATTCTCTGATAGTGTATCTCTTAATTTGGAGTTGCAGTTGGCACAAATGTCAGTACGAGAAAATAGAAATAAAGTGTTAATTCCAGTTGTTTTGAATAAGGCAGATGTTCCTAAATGTATAGAAGGAACATTATATGTCGACTGCATTTCCGATTCTGAGCAAGATTTATGCAAAACACAATTGATGATAGAAAAGGTGTTGACACATAGAAAATATATTATAAGAAAGGGCAATCTAAAGGAAAAAAACAGTAGAACATCTTCTATGATAATTATGACTCTTGCCATTGAAATGTTTGCAATGCTTTTCATTGTTCTATTATTTAAGGAAAATCCTTTTCAAATGGGAAGTATTGGGGACGAGAGTATTATTACTATAACATTCGGAATAGCCTCTGTGATGTTAGCTTTTGTAGCTCTTTTAACGAGCTATTTATCAATTATGAAAAAACGATGGCAAGAAGATGATGAAGAAGAATTAGAGTCTTATTCAAGACGATTAAAACGGGCTATAGTTCCAGAAGAAATAAAACAAGAGAAAAAAAGAGTTCTGGAAATGAAGGTAAGAAAAAGGAAATTGATGCTTTAGAGCGTATGATGATTAACCTTGAGGATATTAAAGAGTTTTATACTTGGACTCAAAAGCAGGCTAAAGCATCATTCGTTTTAGCTGTAATAATGTGTATTTCTGGATTTGGTTTAATGATAGTTGCAATACTTATACCTATTGTATTCAGATTGAGTTTTCAGATGTCAATTATCCCAGCTATTGGAGGAGTTATAACAGAGTTAATTGCAGGAACAGCACTGGTAGTATATCGTAATTCGTTATCACAACTCAATCACTATCATAAAGCCTTACACGAGGATGAGCGTTTTTTATCAAGTGTAAATTTGCTTGGGAAATTCAGTTCAGTTGAGGCACAAGATGATATGTTACGAGAAATAATAAGAAGTGAAATACAAATGAATTTAGCCGAATTGCAAGAAAATGAAAATAGGGAAGCAGGCAATTCAAAATAGTATTTTAAAGTGTCTAATTGCAGAAAGAACATATTAAAGTGGTATTTGTTGGTATCTAATGTTTCCTCATGGTTGTATGGGGAATAATTAGTAATTATGTGATATGATTTACAGTGGGATTTTTCAATTGAGAGGAAAAGATATGTCTGATTTTAATAAAATAATGGCATTTCAACAAATGATGCCATATCTAAATAAAGAGCAGCAAGATAATTTAGCAACGACTCTTGGAATGGAGTTACAGGAAATTGAAAGACGGTTGGTGGGAAAAAATAAGGAAGATGAATTTATTTTAATTCTTCTTTTTATGGAAGTGTGTAAAAGTATTACTGCATTTGATGAGGGGGTATCTCAATTATTAAAGACGGCAACCTCCGATTTACTTGTAGAGTTACAGAATGAAAAGAAGTTCATGTTGGAGATAAAGCATACTGACAAAGAACGGTATTCTATTAGTATGGGAAATCTCCAAAAAAGAATTGATTATGCGAGTAAATATGGATTGGAATTGTTTTTTTGCCATCTCAATTAAAGGATATTGGATGCTGTTTAATGCGGAATATTTGAAAGAGAAAAAAGGAAAGATAGATATTTCTGATTTAATGAAATCTAAATTGGACGAAATGCTTGATTGTATTAGCTATGTCTTTCCAAAAGGGTTGAGGATAAAAAGTGTTTATTCTACAGATGAAACGGTAAAATCTACAGGTATTAAATTTCCACCATACGGAAATATGGTATCTTATGAGTTGTACTATAATGATAGAAGAATTTTCAGAGTAAAAGGGAAAAACAGTCCATATATTGGTTATACGATGATTTTAGAAGCACTGCAAGACAGACTGTCAATGGATACACAAATTATAGAACAGTCGGATAATTATACCGTTATCAATGAATCGTTTTCAAATGATTTTAATGCTATATCAGAATACAAGTTTTTGTTAGCACCAGTTGAACATACCGCATATGATGGCGAAGAAAAATATACCGCTCATACATATATTGAAAATGCAAAAGCAGATGCCAATCTTTTAAAAATGCATTTTCAATTGGGGCATGTCAGAGGAATGATGCAATATTTAGCTGATAACGGAGTCGAAATAATGTATATAAGAAATAATCTTATATATAAATTAAATCCTCAATAATAATGGTAATTTACATAGCCGAGAGGTTTTCTTTTAACGAAAGCCCCTCGGATTTTCTATTTTTGGAGGTGATTTGACCCATTGAGAACAAACCGACCCTACGTGCAGATTGACCCTGATGTGCTTGAACGGGTACGCCAGATTGACCTGTTATCCTATCTGCGTGAATTTGAGCCGAGCAATCTCGTTAAGGTCAAAGGCACGAGCAATGTGTACTGTACCGCAGAACATGACAGCTTAAAGATTTCCAACGGCAAATGGTATTGGTGGTCGAGAGGTTTCGGTGGCTATTCTGCCCTCGATTATCTCATTAAGGTCAAGAAATATGACTTTGTGGAAATTCTCACGGGACAGACGATGGCGGACTGGAAGCCGCCCCCTGCTACCAAGAAAAATGAGCCGAAAGTCCCACTCTTGCCGCTAAAGAATAAGATGCCCGTTGATTGTGTAGTAGATTCTACCAGAAAGACACCGACAACAAATCAAAATTTAGTGCTGAAAGCGAGGAATTAACCATTGAAAAAGTATGATGTAACCCTTACCGACCATTATCAAAAGACCGTTTCCGTCTATGCAGAAAGCCCCGAACAGGCAAAGGAAAAAACAAAAATTATCCTGTTCGACACAAACCTTATCGACTTTACTGATGATTATTTTGTCTGCGGCGAAGCCGATATTACCGAGCAGAGCGAGGATGGTCTTGACGTTGCGGGCGAGAATGCACTACAGGAAAATGAGGATTGCTCGGACTGTCCGTACTTCTGCCCGTGTGCGGTGAGTGTATGTACGAGGACGACTGCGAAGAATGAGATGTCTTACCAAGCACTGAATTTGGTTAGCAAAATTCGCTTGTTAGGGGTCAGCCCCTAATACCCCGTGAGAACAGAAAGGAGTTCAAGAATGAGTGAGTTCTTATTTTTTAGGCTCTATAATAAAAGTTGGGGTAAGGGATAGAGCCTACAAAAAATTTCAAAA
>OIZP01001584.1_pt1 | contig 11402 bp, 8 predicted proteins | sample 1588531 | NCBI WGS metagenome assembly OIZP01 (sample SAMN03283283) | human gut metagenome | biome: human-associated habitat; material: feces | host: Homo sapiens | place: Peru | collected 2012 | reverse complement strand
AAGGTGCTTGCTACCTGGGTATCTGAAATCAATGTCTTTAATCTGTATCATAATCGTTAATGTTTGAGTGTACTACTTCAATAGAACACTGCAAAGGTATGCTTTTCTGCGATAACTTCCAAACTTTTGGGCAATTATTTTCAGACTTTAACGTAATGTTAACATTCTCACCTTATTATAAAAAGCAACGAGGATGTATCATAAGTATCTTAGGGTATAGATAAGGCACGGATTACATGGATTTATGACGCTAATGCAAGTAAAGCGATTATCATCTTATAAAAAATCCGTGTAATCCGTGCCTAAAAACAGTAAAGGACAAACTTTATGTCACATCATTTTGATTCCTATTCTTAAGTCGTTTAAATGTATTTCATCAGAATATCCCAGACTGCAATGATGTGGCAGATACTTCCTGCCAGCACAAAGAAGTGGAATACGGAATGCATGTATTTTTTCTTGTTGATGCTGTAGAATACAGCACCCGTGATGTAGCAAATACCTTCTGCAATAATCCACCAGACTGTGGCTGGGGAAACAGAATCGATAAGAGGCTTGAAGGCAACGAGAACAGAGAGACCCATGCCGACAAAGCAAAGAGTCTCTAAGTTGCTGTGGTCCTTGAGCTTGGCAAAACTCATGATGGTTCCGGCAATGGCGCAAGCCCAGATAAAGATAAAAAGGCTCCATCCCCAGTAACCCTGTTCGCGCATGGCTATGAGCGTGATAGGGGAGTAGGAACCGGCAATATGCCAGTAGATGGCGGCATGATCCCATTTGCGCAGACGTTCCTTCCACTTGCTCCAGGCGGAAATGGCATGATAGGTGGTGGAAGCGATGTATGACATGAGCATACCGAAAAGATAGAGGATGATGCCCGCTGTGGCCCAACCGTTGTGCTGAGTGAAACACCAATAGAGGAAGATGATGCCCACGATGACACCCAGCAGGATGCCTCCGGCATGAGACCAGGAGTTCCAAAGCTCCTCCTTATGGTTGAAATGAATTTTGAGTTTCATATTTTGAGTTTAATACCGATTTTAGGAATCGTAATGATTTGGATATGGGAATCCTTGGCGAATATCTTGCGTAGTTGCGAGATATAGTTGTCAAGGCTTGGGTCTGAGTCATTGCCGTCTGGCCAAAGTTCCCGTTTGAGCATTTGTCGACTGATGGTTTCGTTGGGGTGCTCCAAGAGGAATCGAATCACTTGTAACTGCTTGACGGTGAGCCTGCCTTCGTTTTCTTCTTGATAAGTGAGTTGTCGAGTGTTCAGGTCGAGTGCATATTGTCCGATAGCGACACAGGATGCAGCGTCATGTGGCATGTCCATCTTGGCAAATCGCTTGATATATGCGGAGAGTTCCTCCAACTCGAAAGGTTTTTTCAGGAAGGCGACCGCTCCTTGGCTGATGGCTTGTGACACATAGCCAGCGTCGGTATGGGAAGACATGAAGATGATGGGAGTGTTGGGGGCAAAAAGTTTCAGTTGTTGCATTTGTTCGATGCCATTGTCTTCGCCGATTTCCACGTCCAGCAGGATGATGTTGGGATTAGCCGACTTGACGACGGCTTGCAAGCCAGCCAAGGAGGTCTGGTAGACAGGCTGCATGCCTATCGCTTCCAATCCCAAGGTGATGGTAGCACCCAGCATAGCATCGTCATCAACGATTAGTATTTTTATCTTATCCATATTTTCGAATCTATTATTGAAAAGGAATATAGAAGACGAACTTGCTTCCCTTTCCGATTTCACTATTTACGATAATCTGTCCACCGTGTGATTCCACCACATACTTCACAAGGGCGAGTCCGATGCCATGCCCCCTAGGGCTATGCTTGTGAGCCACTCGGTAGAACTGCTTGAATATTTGTTTCTGGTCTTTCTTGCTGATACCCCATCCATTGTCAGCCACACTGATTTGTAAAGCCCTGTCGTTCCGTTTGATGGAGACGTTTACCAGCACTCCGTTATCAGCATATTTGATGGCATTCTCCACTAGGTTTCTAATCACGTTGAGCAGATACATCTTGTCTGCTTTGACGGTACCGTTGCCTTGTGTGTCGTTGTGGATGGTGATGGTATGTGGCTTGTCCTTGTAGATGATGTCGACATCCTGTTTGGCGTTGTTCGCCAGTTCTACGGCATTGACATTCTCCAGGTTGAGTATGATTCTTCGTTTGTCGCTGGCGGTTGACAGGATGGTCTCGATGTCGCACACCAGTTGCTTCGCCTTGTTGGTGATTTGTCCGGCGAGTGTCAGTGTTGTGGCATCAGTCATCTTCTGTTTGATGACTCCCATCAGTATGATGATGCTGTTGATAGGAGACTTGAGGTCGTGGATGATGCTGTTGACGGTCAACTCCCTGCTTTTCAGCAGTCTGTCCATACTCCGTATCTCCCTCAACTGATAGTAGATGCAAATTGCAGCAATGAGTACGAAGAGCAATGACAGCACCAATGTCCAAATGGACTGGAAGATGAATTTCGAGGGAGTGATGTGAACGGCGACTCGGATGAAACGAGGATTGGCCAAATTGATGGCAATGTCCTCACTTTTATACCAACTATCTTTATCGTTTTGGTCGCCTACCTTCTTTATGACATTCTTGTTTTTGTCTAATAAATATATGGTATACTTGTATTTAACCTTCAGGTTCTTGCTGATGAGTGTATCAAGTATGGAAAGATTAATGTCTTTTCCTTTTTCAAGATTGTTATCTTGCATTAATAGGTTAATAATGTCAGAAGAGGAACGGATGAAGCCTTTCTTTTTTAAATCTTTGGCATCAATAGTCTGTAAATCTATGATTGTATCTTTTGGATTCTTATTTGGAATTTTTTCTGTTGGAGCATATTGTTTATATACAAAATGTTGTTCTCCGATTTTGTCTGGCTGTATGGATTTTCGAGATCTTAAATTAAGTTCTTCGTCAATGGAACCATATATGGAAGTGTTGACTTTGTCCATTTCTTCCAGGGTATAATTGCTGTATTGCAAGAATATATTAAATCCTTGCAGAGCTGCAATTGTTATGATTGCAATTAATGAGATGATATATACTTTTTTCATAAAACTGCTTTTTTTGCGTGCAAAGGTAACAAAATATATAGAAAAGACCAAATTATTTCCATAATTCTTGACTCATATAATAATGTGTAAGTATATCTAATAAAAATACGAGCAAAATATTAGAAAAACATTAGGTTTTTGTTAGAAATGGAAAGAAAAAATGTTAGTACCTTTGCAGCCGTAAATCAAAATGATATAAATATGAGAATTGAACAATTGACAAAAAATGAAATGGCTAAAATCTTAGGAGGTGGCTATTGGGTAAATTTAGGAAATGGTAAATACATATATATACCGTCTGATGATGAAGAAGGTGATGAAGATGATATGATATTCGTGTAGTCACTAATATAAAAAGAAACAAATACCATACCTTGCCCTTTTCCTTTTGACAAAGGAATGAGCATCAATGATATAATTCTATTTAATGTAAAACAAAAATTGATTATAAAGAAAAATGAAAAAGAGTATAATGATTTTTCTCGTATTGTTAGTTAGCATTGCAACTAATGCTCAGTCTGATATCTGGGTGAATGGATATGTCTATTCAGAAGTTGAGGGGCAACAGGTAATGATTCCTTTTGCTACTATCGGTGTCTATGATTTGGCAGAAACAGACAAGATGGAATATTATTCTGTGAGTGGTATGCAAGGTAATTATTGCTTAAAACCCTATAATTATCAAAAGCAATATCACTATGTTGTACGGGCTCTCGGCTTTAAAACCAAGGAGTTTAATTTAAAGGATATTCCAGAATACATGGATGGAAAACCTTTTAGTGGTAATGCTACTGTTAATGTGAAACTTGAACGAGATAGTACGATTAAAGTTGAAGAAATAAAATGTATTAGTCATTCTATGGTGGAATTGCAGAAGAAAGGTAAGGCAAAGAATGTCTTAGATGCATTAAGTCTGCTTGACGAAATCAAGCAAGATGTCAATGATTGGATAGATGTCAAGTCGGATGAGAGTATTTGCTTCTTCTTGAATGGCATGTATGTTACTGCAGACGTTTATGCAAAGTTGCAATTCCTGCCTGTAGATATGATAGTTAAACTGGAATACTATAAGTTACCAAAAGGTTGTAATTATGGAGCGGGGGTGAATATTGTTCTTGCTGTAGGCCCAGAAAATAAGGCTCCAAATTATAAGCTAGGAGAAAGTAAATTTGTATATTGATTTAATAAAATATCTCACTGCTGTCCCGTTTAGAAATCTTCCGGTCCGAATAGGCTCGGCATATAGTAATCGGTTGATTCTTTCTCGGGAACAGTCTTGTTAAATAATTCATTAATTGAGGTTTTATCCGTAAGGAACAACCCGACGTTCTTTGAAATTGTGTGTAAAGATTGATTCATGTGCATCTTCTTTTTGGTTAGAGCCAATAGAAGGTATGTACAAACGGCAATCCAAATCTGGAGATAGATAGCATTCTCAGATGTTCCATAGAAGGATTTGATGTGCAAGTGTTGCTTGATCCATTTGAAGAAAAGCTCTACATTCCATCTTTCCCTATAAAGTTCCTTGATCTGTAATTGCCCTTGTATCGGTCAACACAAGCCTTGAATTCTCGTTCTGGGATATTTGACATGATTTGAGAGAATATTGTTTTTCCGTTGTTCATCGCACGCTTCTTTTTAGTTGCGTGCAAAGATACAAAATCAAATCGAATACACGATTTTAAATGAATAACTAATTGATTATAAATAAATTAAATAGATGTCGTCTCGTTTAAACGGGACACTGGTGAAAATATCTTGTAGATAACGATGAAAACTATTATAACATTATTATTGCTTTTTCTTGCTCACATAAGTCCTCTCGAGGCTCAGGTGACATTGAAGGGTGTCATCAAATCACTCGATGGTGAGGCGTTACCTTTTGTGAACATTGCATTGTATTCTTCTGCTGATACGACAAAATTTTTGTTGGGAAGCGTCTCTGATATGAAAGGAATGTATTCTCTTCCTGCAATGTCAACAGGAGAATACCATATCGTCGTCTCTACTGTTGGCTTTAAGACAAATGTGGGAAATGTTCGTTTGCGTATGCCTTCTGTCGGAAATGTTATCACTCGCGATTTTTTTCTGGAGGAGGATACTCAGAGTTTGAAAGAAGTTGTAATAAGTGGTTCTCGTAAGACAAATTATGCAGATAAGTCAGTATATACATTTAGCAAGGAGCAAATCGCAAATGCCCGACAAACGGGCGACCTCTTGAAAAATGTGGAAGATTTGACTATTGATTCAAGAAACAATAAAATTAAAAAGATAGATGGTAGCTTAGTACAGATACTGATAAATGGGGTAAATGCCACGGATAACGATTTGAAAATGATTCCAGCAGATAAAGTGTTAAAAGTGGAATATTATAACATTCCACCTGCTCGTTATGCGGCCGCCAGTACTCTGGTCAATGTGATAACCAAAAGATTGAATACTGGATGGAATGGTGGAGTGGAAATTGATCATGCTTTCACTACAGGCTTTGGAAATGATGATTTCTATTTGAAGCGTGTCATAGGAAATCATCAGCTATCATTGGATTATTCTCTGCGCTATCGTGATTATTCCAATCGGTCAGTTGTGGAGGAGTATCGTTATAAGTTGGACGGTTCTGAATATGCCCATCTGTATGATTCAAATGATAAGTTTGGATATACAACACATGATATCAATCTGAAATATTCATATAGTAAGCTGGATTCTCACACCTTTCAGGTGGTTTTCTCACCCGACTTTGAAACGAACTTTGCGGACGCAAAAAGTAATATCAAGTCTCAAAAAGGGCAAGAATACCAGAATGAGTCTGGTATGGAGAATAATCATATCAGAACATTTAATCCCTCGATGGATTTGTATTTTTCAAAGAATTTCTCTAAGAATCAAGAATTAGTGGTAGACCTTACTGGTACCTATTATAGCAATAGGCAAACGAGAAAGAAAAATGAGACTATGAATGAAGAGGACTTGTTGTCTGACAATATGTATCTTAAAAACCACAAGGAATCGCTGATTGGAGAAATCTCATATACAAAGAAGCAGGGCTTTGAAACTATTTCCTTGGGATATAAGGTGACTTTGGCTTCTTCTCGTTCTATGATAGAAAACTATTTCTCAGCAGGTGGTGAATATAACTATCACTCAGGAAATGATAACCATTATCTGTATGCAGAATATGGTAATTCTTGGAAAAAAATAATGTATAGGATTGGTTTGGGTGAGACATATGTCAGAACATACAATGATGATACAAAGTTTAGTAAATGGTTGTTCACGCCGAAGATAGTATTGGCTTGTAATATCAGTAGCAAGCAAAATATACAGTTTCAGATGACATCAACTCCTGTTATTCCTACGATATCACAGTTGAATGATAATGCTACATTTGTTACTCGTGAGTTATTGCGCCGTGGAAATCCATATTTGCGTAGTAGCATTCAAAATATGGCAAATCTTATCTATGGATTAAACTTTTCCTGGTTGAATATTCGAATTGGTGGAATCTATTCTTATGAAAGCAAACCAATCAGTACTTTTTATAAAATAGAAAAAATAAATGATAAGCAATATGTTGTCTCAACATCAGAAAATGGTAAGAGCTTTGTACAATATGGAGGGTTGTACTTGTTAAACATTAAGCCATTTAAAAGTGAGATCTTAACGCTCAAATTTTATGGCACAGTTATGGAACAAAGAATAAACAGTGCGCTGACAGGAAATTACAAGCATTTGTATGCTCCGTTCTTTTATTCCATAGATGCTAGAAAAGGAATTTGGGGTGCTTCTTTTCAAGGGAATATAGTTTCTCGTCAGATTGAAGGTTCTTCTCTTCGGCAAGATGAGAATTTAAGTAATCTTCAGGTGTTTTGCCAATATAAAAAAATGAGGTTTATGGCAAGTTGTTATTGGCTGATGACAATTTCAAAGTATCATTACGAAACTTTGCCGAACAGTATATTACGGAATTCTTGTGACACAAAGATAAAAGACAATAAGTCGATGTTTACTGTTGGCTTTAGTTGGAACTTCTCTACAGGTTCTAGACATTATGTCGATAGAAAGATTCATCATAAAGATATTGATAAAGGCACATTTTAAGTTATAAATAATGAAATTTCCAATCACCTTTCAACACGACAGCATGCAGTGTGGTGTCGCTTGTTTAAAAATGGTATGTAAATACTTTGGCAGGGAATACTCTTTGAATTTCCTGTCAAAGGTTTGCTCTGTTACGACAGCGGGAGTGTCAATGCTCGGTCTTAATGGGGCTGCTAATGAAATGGGATTCCATTCGCTTTGTGCAAGAGTTGCCATCACGGAATTGAAAGATGGTATGCTTCCTTGTATACTTCATTGGAACCAGTGTCATTTTGTGGTCCTATATAAAGTAAAGAACGGGCGAATGTTTTACGTGGCTGATCCTGGCAAAGGATTGGTCTGCTATGACAAGGAGGAGTTTATGGAGCACTGGATCAGTACTCGCTCCAATGGAGAGGATAAAGGTATTGCCATGTTTATGGAACCTACACCAAAGTTCTATTCTTATCAAACAACTGATGAGGATCAAGTGGGTGAGCGACGTTCTTTCGGCTTCTTGTGGGGGTATATTAAGAAATATCGTTCTTATTTCTTGCAAGTCTTGATGGGATTGGTCGTGGGGAGCCTTATCCAACTAGTGCTTCCGTTTCTTACCCAGTCTATCGTCGATGTCGGCATTAAGCAAAAAGACATTGGCTTTGTTTGGCTGGTCCTTTTGGGACAATTGATGCTGACAATCAGTAGGACGGTAATCGACTTCCTGCGGCGATGGCTTTTGCTGCATGTCAACCTGAGGATTAATGTCTGCATGGTGAGCGATTTTTTCATCAAATTGCTGAAACTGCCCATGTCTTTCTTTGATGTGAAATTAATGGGAGACTTGTTGCAGCGAATGAATGACCATCAGCGTGTCAACACTTTCCTGACACAAAAGATTTTGAACGTCTCTTTTGCTTTGTTGACATTTGTCGTATTTAGCGTCGTCTTGCTATACTACAATAAATTGATATTCCTGATATTCATGATGGGAAGCCTTGCGTATGGTGGTTGGCTCCTTCTCTTCTTGAAACCAAGAAAGATGATTGATTGCGAACTCTTTGAGGTGCAGTCCGAGAATAACAATAAGACCTACGAGTTTATCACGTCCATGCACGAAATCAAACTGCAAGATTGTGAGCAACGTAGACGCTGGGACTGGGAAGACGTGCAGGCAGACTTGTTCAAGATGGAACTGAAAGCGCAGAAATTTCAGCAGACCCAGGAGGCGGGTAGTGTCTTTATCAATGAACTGAAGAATATCATCATCACTGTGGTTGCTGCAACGGCTGTCATTGATGGGCAGTTGACTTTGGGTATGATGCTTGCTGTTCAATATATCATTGGTCAACTCAACTCTCCAGTAGAGCAGTTGATGCAGTTCTTCTATTCCTTGCAAGATGTCAAGATCAGCTTGGAACGCATCAATGAGATACATCGCAAGAAGGGTGAGGATGACAAGCCTGACTTGAAGCAATCTCTAGATGAGCCGGAGAAAGGCATTGAGATGGAAAATATGGTGTTCAGGTATGATGAATATGCAGAAGAACGTACCATCGATGAAGTGAACATTCATATTCCAAAAGGCAAGGTTACAGCTGTCGTTGGCGCTTCTGGCAGTGGAAAGACCACGCTGATCAAGATGATGCTAGGCTATTATTCTCCTCAACTAGGAGCACTGAGAGTTGGAGGTACAGATATGGATAAGATCAACAAGAAGTGGTGGCGTCGCCAATGTGGTGTCGTTATGCAGGAGGGTGTTATCTTCTCGGAATCTATTGCTCGTAATATTGCTGCGGATGACAAGGATATAGATAAGGACCGTTTGCTTTGGGCTGCGAAAGTGGCATGCATTGACGACTTCATTGCTCAACTGCCTTTGCAATATAATACTCTTATCGGACGTGGTGGAGTAGGTCTTAGCCAAGGACAAAAGCAACGCATCCTGATTGCAAGAGCTGTCTATAGAAATCCAGAATATATCTTTTTGGATGAAGCTACCAACTCTTTGGATGCCAATAACGAACGTAAGATCGTGGAAAACTTGGACAAGTTCTATCAAGGCAAAACAGTGGTTGTGGTGGCACATCGATTGAGTACGGTCAAGAATGCAGACAAAATCATCGTTCTTGATCATGGCAAGGTGGTGGAGACTGGCAACCATGAAAGTCTGACACAAAAGCGTGGGGCCTATTATCATCTGGTTAAAAATCAATTAGAGTTAGGAAATTGATATGGAAACAAAAAGTATACGTCAGGGAAGTGAGATTCAGTTGAGGAGTGAGAAGATGCGCAAATTCATTGGAGCAGTGCCTTCCATCTTGACTCGTGTCTCATTGTTGGTTAATATGTTGGTTTTTCTTATGCTTGCATTGGGAGTATATTATTTCTATCCTCTTTTGCACAGATAAGGTGTGCATAGGGATAAGGTCATTTGATAAAGCAAAGGTCGGTGGGTTCTGTATGGAAGCCCCCGAGCTTTGCTTTATTTGTCTTTTCTTTGTCCTTTTCTGCTTTCCCCCGAAAATAAATCAAAAAAGTATTGGAGTCTAAAACTTATTTTTATAAATTTGCATACGGAAAGTGGTTCTTACTCTATTAGAATGGCTTTCGAAGACGATTGGGAAACGAATAATTACTAATAACTGAACGATATATCATGAAGTTAAAATCAATTGCTTTCTTACTCTTGACCATCGCAATGCCAGCGATGGCAGAAAAGGTATCGGTGAATACTAAGGGAATGTCGCTTGTTCTTGATGTAGAGAACGGTAAACCTGCACAGTATCTCTATTTCGGTACCAGGTTGAATAACGCAGATTTACAGAATCTGAAAGTGGCAGATAACGGTCGTATGGATGCTTATCCTGCTTACGGTTTGAATACCCCTGCTGAGGCTGCCATCGCTATGCGCCATAGTGACGGAAATCTCTCTACTGCACTCGTGGCAACCGGAAGCGATGTGAAAGCGGAAGGAAATGCTACCGTCACTACCATCCATCTCAAGGATCCTGTATATCATATAAAGGTGGATTTGAAATATCGCACATATAGTGATGTGGATATGATTGAGGCTTGGACGGAAATCCAGAACGGCGAGAAGGGAACGGTCACTCTGACTACTTTTGCTTCTGCCATGCTTCCTATCCGCCGCGGGGATGTCTGGATGAGCCATCTCTCTGGCACTTGGGCAAACGAGGGCCAACTCAGTCATGAGAAACTGCAACCGGGAGAATTTGTTATCCGCAATAATGACGGTACTCGAAATTCTCATACCGATCATGGTGAAGTGATGTTCTCACTCAATGGCAAGGGACAGGAGAATACGGGTGATGTCATTGGTGCAGCCCTCGTATATAGCGGCAACTATAAGTTGAAGACGGTTACCGACGATACGGAATATCATTACTTCTTTGCCGGTATCAATGAGCAGAATTCTGAGTATCATCTGAAGAAAGGTGAGACCTTTAAGACTCCAGCTCTCGCTTTGACTTATTCCACAGAAGGTTTGAGTGGTGCAAGTCGCAATTTCCATAAATGGGGACGTAAGTATATCCTCGCTCATGGTGACAAGGAGCGTGACATTCTCTTGAATTCCTGGGAGGGCGTTTATTTCGATATCAATCAGAAGGGAATGGACCAGATGATGGCAGACATTCATGGCATGGGAGGCGAACTCTTTGTGATGGATGACGGATGGTTTGGCAAGAAATATCCTCGTAAGACAGACAACTGTGCACTTGGCGACTGGGTGGTTGATACCGAAAAATTGCCTGATGGCATAGAGGGTTTGCTTCGTGATGCCAAGAAAAACGGCGTGAAATTTGGTATCTGGATTGAACCGGAAATGACCAATTCCGTGAGTGAACTTTATGAGAAACATCCAGACTGGGTCATCAAGGCTCCTAAGCGTGATGCAGTATTGGGACGTGGCGGTACGCAGCTGGTTCTCGATCTGTCCAATCCGAAGGTACAGGACTTTGTTTATGGGGTGGTTGACAATTTGTTGACCAAGTATCCTGAGATTGCTTACATCAAGTGGGACGCCAATATGGCTATCATGAATCACGGAAGCCAATATCTTCCAATGGCAGATCAGAGTCATCTCTATATCGCTTATCATCAGGGATTTGCCAAAGTTATCGACCGTATCCGTTCCAAATATAAAGATGTAGTTATCCAGTGCTGTGCGAGTGGTGGTGGTAGAGCCAACTGGGGAATGCTCCGTGGCTTCGATGAGTTTTGGGTGAG
>OIZP01001582.1_pt1 | contig 11414 bp, 4 predicted proteins | sample 1588531 | NCBI WGS metagenome assembly OIZP01 (sample SAMN03283283) | human gut metagenome | biome: human-associated habitat; material: feces | host: Homo sapiens | place: Peru | collected 2012 | reverse complement strand
TACTTAATACAATAGTTGCAGATCAGATCAAGAAGATGACAGATGAGCTTGAGGGCGCTGACGATTTCGAGACAGCATGCAAGGCACTCATCAGAAGAGAACTTACAGCACATCAGAGAATCATCTTCAATGGCAATGGTTACGCAGATGAGTGGGTTGAGGAGGCAGCAAAGCGTGGTCTTCCAAATATCAAGTGCATGGTTGACGCTGTTCCTTATCTTGCAGCAGACAAGAGCGTTAAGATCTTTGAGGATCTTGGAGTTATGGATAAGGCAGAGCTTGAGGCGAGAGCTGATGTAATGCTTGAGAACTATGCAAAGAAGATCAACATCGAGGCACTCACCATGATAGAGATGTCTAATGAGGAGATCATTCCTGCAGTTATGGAATATCAGGCAGAGCTTGCAAAGGGTGCAGCTGAGATCAAGGCTCTTGGAATTGATCCTACAGTTCAGGTATCACTTCTGAACACTATCTCAGAGAAGCTCACAGAGCTCAAGAGCGCTACAGTAGCCCTTGAGGAGCTGGTTGCAAAGGCAGCAGATTACGAGGGAGACACGGAGGCATGGGCTAAGTACTTCCACAACACAGTATTTGCAGCATTTGACACAGTGAGAAAGCCTGCTGATGAACTTGAAAAGGAACTTCCAAAGACAGCTTGGCCATTCCCAACATACGAGCAGCTGTTATTCGAGCAGTAAGACATAGATTGAGTTTGCTAATCCTACTAAATTCTATATAAAATAGCTTAGAGGCATCCTGTCTGCGCATGTCGCAGGCGGGGTGCTTTTTGCGCGTTATAATCCCGTCAAGCGCGCACATGCGAGAGCTTGCTCGCGGCATGCAGCGCATTTGACGGGATGGCGCGACATGAACACGAAGGCCGATAGGCCGGAGTGTGAATGCCGCGTAGAATTGCGGGAGCACGAAGTGCGAAGCAATTCGGTATTAACGCGCAATGCGTGTGGAGAAGTGCGAAGCGGAGGAGCAGGCACCTCCGTCCCCACTTGCCCCCCTCCGCAAATTCTGCTATTATATACAAATGTGTTGTGATGTATTTTTGCACCGGCCACGGCATAAACAGGAGCATTGGTGTGGCGGATGCTGAAAGAATAGGAGCATAATTTGAAGAATTTATATATAGCAGAGAAGCCCAGCGTGGCGAGGCAGTTTGCCGATGTGCTGGGTGTGAAGGGCAATGCGGGAAATGGCTATCTGGAGTCGGATACAGCGGTTGTCACATGGTGTGTCGGACATCTGGTCACCATGAGTTACCCGGAGGTTTACGATCCGAATCTTAAGAAGTGGAGCCTTTCAACTATTCCATTTATTCCAACTGAATATAAATATGAAGTTCTTCCTGACACAAAGAAACAGTTCAACATCGTTGCGGGACTGCTTACCCGCGATGACATAGGCTGTATCTATGTGGCGACGGATTCAGGGCGAGAGGGAGAATATATATACAGGCTTGTGGATTCAATGGCTCACGTAACCGGCAAGGAGAAACGCCGTGTGTGGATCGATTCACAGACCGAGGAGGAGATCCTCAGGGGAATCCGTGAGGCGAAGCCGCTCTCAGAGTACGACAGTCTCAGCGACGCAGCGTACCTTAGGGCCCAGGAGGATTACCTTATGGGTATAAACTTTTCAAGGGCACTGTCGCTGAAGTTTTCGAATGTCGTCCAGAGGTATCTCGGCATGGACAGATGTGTCATAGCCGTGGGCCGTGTCATGACCTGTGTCCTCGGGATCATAGTGAAGAGAGAGCGTGAGATCAGGGAGTTTGTAAAGACTCCGTTCTACAGACTTGTTGCGAATGTAGGAGAGGAAGGACAGACATTTGACGCAGAGTGGAAAGCAGTGAAGGGCACAAAGTATTTCGAGTCGCCGCTTCTGTATAAGGAGAATGGATTTAAGGAGAGACCCGCAGCGGAGCAGCTTTTGGCGGAGCTGAAGGCCGGAGAGCCCGAGGCTGTGGCCCAGGCTGTGGAGCGCAAGAAAGAGAAGAAACAGCCACCGATGCTGTACAATCTGGCTGAGCTTCAGAATGACTGTTCATCTCTTTTCAAGATCAGCCCGTCTGATACCCTCAAGATAGTTCAGGAGCTCTACGAGAAGAAGCTGGTAACCTATCCAAGAACAGATGCCAGAGTTTTGTCAACAGCAGTGGCAAAGGAGATAGGACGGAACATATCGGGACTTAAGAATTTCCAGCCTGTGGCAGAATTTGCACAGGGGGCCATGGAGAGTGGCACATATAAGGGGATCGCAAAGACGAAATACGTGAACGACAAGCAGATCACTGACCACTACGCCATCATACCTACCGGACAGGGATTCGGAGCGCTGAGAAGTCTTGCGCCTACAGCTCTCAAGGTATATGAGATCATATGCAGGAGATTCCTCAGCATATTCTACCCTGCAGCGGAGTACCAGAAGGTTGCAATGACACTCTCCAAGAACGGAGAAAAGCTTTTTGCCAATTTCAAATATCTGATAAATGACGGCTATCTTAAGGTGGCTGCCAACAGCTTTTCCAAGAAGAAGGACGATGTGAAGTACAGCACTGAATTCATAGCAAGACTTGCGAAGATAAAGAAGGGTGACAAGCTGAGCGTCCAGGGAATCGACATAAAGGAGGGCGAGACATCCCCGCCTAAGAGATACAACTCAGGATCACTGATCCTGACCATGGAGAATGCCGGACAGTTCATTGAGGATGAGGCGCTTAGAGAGCAGATCAAGGGTGCCGGTATTGGAACCAGTGCGACAAGAGACGGAATCATCACCAAGCTGGAGAAGAACAAATATATATCACTGAACAAGAAGACTCAGATAGTGACTCCGACATTTCTTGGAGAGATAATATATGATATAGTGTATTATTCCATCAATGGTCTGCTGAGAGCAGACCTGACGGCCAGTTGGGAAAAGGGGCTTGAAGGTGTGGCTGAGGGGCAGATATCCAAGCAGGAATACACGGACAAGATGACCACATTTGTCACCAAATACACAAATCTTGTGAAGCAGATACAGAACCAGAATGGAATAACCGGGGTATTCGACAAAACGAAGGTGTTCTACGCCAAGGGCGGAGGTACCCAGAAGAAGGATGCCAAGGCTCCGGCCAGAACAGGTTCAAAGCCTGAGAAGAATGCGGATACTCAGTGATTGAACATATGTATACAAAGGTGTATAACATAGTATGTATCAGTTATATGCGATAGAAAAGGAGACTATTATTATGGAAGATATACAGTCAGTTGTAACAATAAAGGAGCTCTATAGTCTGGATCAAACCATGGCAAAGCCACTTCTTGAGAAGCTTACCTATCCATGGGAGGCACTTCCACTCATCAAGGATTTCGTGCTTGAGCTTGGAAAGAGTCTGGATAAGGACGAGTACAACGAGGTGGACGAGAATGTGTGGATCCACAAGAGCTGTAAGGTGTATGGAACAGCAACCATCCTTGGACCGACAATCATAGGTGCAGGCACAGAGGTTCGCCCGGGTGCATTTATCAGAGGCAGCGTACTGGTCGGAGAGAATTGTGTTATAGGCAATTCAACAGAGCTCAAGAATGTTATCATATTCAACAACGTTCAGGTTCCTCATTACAACTATGTTGGAGATTCAGTTCTCGGCTTCAAGTCACATATGGGTGCCGGAAGCATCACATCCAATGTGAAGTCGGACAAGACTCTGGTTCACGTTAAGGGAAATGTGGACGGACAGAGCTTCGACATAGCAACAGGACTTAAGAAGTTTGGCGCGATGCTCGGAGACAATGTTGAGGTTGGCTGCAACAGCGTCCTCAATCCTGGAACCGTAATAGGAAGATTCAGCAACATCTATCCTGTATCAAGAGTCAGAGGATATGTGCCGGGCGGCAGCATTTTCAAGGATAAGGACAACATTGTTGCAAAACAGTAAACCGGATAAAACGGTGGGATAAATAAAGGACATATGACAGTATATAATGCAAAATATATACGGTCATATGTCCTTTTGTTTTGGCAGAAAGCACCCTGACAGCTAGTTTATCACAGCATCCTTCAGGGCGTTTCGTATGGAATCTATGATAAGTCTGGTAGTGTATGTGCTGTCTCCGGAAGGTGTTATATCGTCCACGGAAGATATGTAGTGAAGCTGAGTATTGATATCTTCGAGGGCCGTTTCAAGAAGCGGGTACATGGTGGTCACAGTCTCATCCACCTGTTTGAATGACACGTCTGTGATATAGTCCTCATCCACAGTGACCATGACGGACAGCGTGTTTTCCCCCAGAACAAGTGAAGATGAGTATGTACCCGGTGTGTAGTGTGTTTCATCGGTCTTAGGAGACGGATCAGTCTGGGCTGAGGTTGCTATGCTCCTGGCTGAATCACTGGTGTCATCTGAATCTTTGCCGCGGAACATGGTGATAAGTATAATGACAAATACGATCACAAGTGCCAGCAGTATGGCGGTGTATATGAGTTCTTTTGATTTTAATACTATAAGTTTAGTTGATGACATTATTTGCTCTCCCTGTTTTTTATATATTTTATTCACAAGAGAGCGATTTTATGAGAAAATTATTAGCAGATGAAAAAACAGAATGTATAACAGTATATTGAGGTGTAAGGAGAATACAGATGGCAATACAGTTTGTACTGGGACCTGCCGGTTCAGGAAAAACAGAATATGTGATAAAGAAGCTGATAGAGGAGTCGATGGCTCACGGAGACCTGAATTATTTGTATGTGGTTCCAGAGCAGTTCTCCATGGAGGCGCAGAGAGATATAGTGACCATGCATCCGAGGCATGGAACAATGAACATAGATGCCATAGGCTTCAACAGGCTTGCGTACCGGGTATTCGATGAGCTGTCAGTGAATCCGGGAAGGGTTCTGGAGGACTTTGGAAAGAGCATGCTCATCAAGAAGATCCTTATGGAGTCGCAGGACGAACTCCTTGTGTATGGAAGCTATATCAACAAGATGGGTTTTATAGATGAGATGAAATCCATGATGTCTGAGCTGTTCCAGTATGCGGTTGACAGGGATTCGATCGATGCAGTCATGGACAAGCTGGATAAGGACAGTCTGGTGTACAGAAAAATGCATGACATTAGGCTCATATACGAGAGATTTGAGGAGTACAACAGGGATGGCAGCTATATAGTCGCAGAGCAGCTCATAGAACTGCTTGCTGAGTGTGTAGACAGGTCGGATATGCTGGCACACAGCCATCTGTATCTTGACGGCTTCACAGGATTTACACCGGTACAGATGGATCTTATCAGGAAGCTCATGACACGCGTTGAGAGCATGACATTTGTATTTACGATAGATGCGTCACAGATAGGATTCACAAAGCCGAAGGAGTATGAGCTTTTCAGGCTCACCAAGGAGACCGTGCAGGCGCTTGTGAGAATGGCGGGCGATGAGCATGTGGACATACTGGATAATGTCGTTATGTGTCAGAATCGCAGACCGTACAGATTCGAGAAAAGCATGGAGCTTGCCGGGCTTGAGGCAAATCTGTTCAGATATCCCCATGACAGAGTCGCAGGTGATGACGGAGACATACATGTGGTCGCTGTGGACAGGGCAGCAGACGAGGCTGAGTATATAGCGGGAAGAATAAGAGAACTTGTCAGGGACAAGGGATACCGCTATAAGGATATAGCCGTGGTTGCGGGTGATCTGCAGGATGTGGCAAGGTATTACCGTCAGGCGATGGATGAGTATGACATTCCTGTGTTCATAGATGCGAATGTATCGCTGAATGGAGATCCGTGTTCAGACACCATAAGGGCGTTTCTCGGTGTGATGACTGACAACTTCTCATTTGACAGCGTGTTCAGACTGTTAAAGTCAGGAATGACCGGTGTGGATCAGGATGACATTGAGAGAATGGAGAACTATGTGCTTCTCAGAAACCTCAGGGGCTACAGGAGCTGGACGAAGGAGATAACCGATGACAGGAATCCTGACTATGCGGCCGACATGGAGTCCATAAGAGCGCAGATCATGGAGCTTTTCCCAGACAAATGCATCGATGTGTGGAAGCCGACGAGCCCAGGCTCCAAGAACACGGTGAGAACATATACGGAATCTCTTTACAACTTCCTTGCGCAGCTCGATGTGTGCGGTAAACTGGAGAGTCACAAGAAAGTGCTGTATGAGCAGGAGAGATGGGATGAGGGAGATGCCTACGGAAGGATATTTGACAAGGTTGTCGCTCTGTTTGAGAAGATGGAGGCTATAATCGGAGATGAGAAACTTACCGTAAAAGAATATGCGGGTATCCTGGATGCCGGCATAGCGGATATGGAGATCGGTATAGTGCCTCCGACTATAGACCGCGTGGTGGTCGGCGATATGACGAGATCAAGGCTCAACCATATAAAGGTGCTGTTCATGGCGGGAGTGAATGAGGGCATAATTCCGAAACCGGCCAAGAAGGGCAGGATACTCTCAGGTGCAGACCGTCAGAGTCTTGAGAACTGCGGTATAGAGCTGGCACCATCAGACAAGACAAATGCGTATATAGAACAGTTCTATATATACACCACGCTCACAAAGGCGTCGGATATGATCTATGTGCTGTACCGAAAGATCGGAGAGGATCTCAAGTCCATGAAGCCGTCATACCTGATAGATAGGATAAAGAATATATTCCCGGATATACGGACGGAGGAGTATGATGTGGACGGTCAGATGCCGGAGACTGCGGCGGGAGCGCTCAGATACATCATCAGACATTCTGATGACGCTGAAGCCGGGGAGACGCTGGACGCTGTCAGAAAACTGCTTTCTAAGATGGGATATGGCAGACAGCTCAGATCGATCAATTTTGGACAGAATTATGTTAACTCATCAAAGAATCTCTCCCCTGATACTGTACGCCTTATATATGGAGAGAATCTGGTGGAAAGTGTGTCGAAGCTTGAGAGGTATGCTGAGTGCCAGTTTAAGTATTTCCTGACATATGGACTCTCACTCAGGGAGAGGGAGACCTACAGGATAGGCGCTGCCAATGTTGGTAATATACTTCACAGCACTATGGAGAAGATATTCTCATTTGTAAGGATGTTCAGGGACAACGACTGGGTACATCTGGACGAGGCGGAGCTGGAACAGAAGGCGGTGGAATTTGCAAATGAATCTGCGGAGGATGAAGCCGGGCCGTACTTTGAGGATTCTTCGAGAGCGGCATACATGAAAAAGCTTCTGGCGGATGTTGCGTCAAGGACAGCCAGGACGCTCCGTACATTTATCAGATGTGGGGAGATGGACCCGGAGAATTTTGAGCGGCGGTTCAACACATCGGAAAATGCAGACAACATAGACAGATATATATTCGATCTTCCAAATGGACTCACGATGAGCCTCAAGGGAGTTATAGACAGAATAGATGAATTTACGGATGACAGGGATGCTTATTTCAAGATAATAGATTACAAGTCATCTGATAAGAAGCTGGATATAGACAAGGTGCTCGGAGGACTCCAGATGCAGCTTGTGACATACGGTGCCATAGCCTGCGAACTTGAAAAACGCAGGATGGCACAGCTTGGAAGACCAAGTGATATACATGTGGGCGGACTTCTGTATTATACCTTTGACAATCCGGCATGTGACGTGACGGCTATGGGAGATAAGATCAGGTACACCGATGACGGTATGGGATTTGCAGCCGATGACGAGGTGTTCGGGGGTGTGCTTGTGGACACATTTGAGAAGAAGATACTTGAGGAGTCCAGATATTCGGGCCTGTACAATGGAGATAACAGGGCGCTGAAGGTCATGGACAACAGTTCTGCGACACTCAAGAATGGCCAGAGCCTTGAGGAGACTCTTATAACCGATCTCATGGAGGCGAACCGCAGGAATATCGAGAGGCTTGCCGGCGGGATCGCAGAGGGAAGCATAGAGATAAATCCGGTCAATGAGGGCAAGGTAAATGCGTGCAAATACTGTGATTTCAAGGGCATATGTGCATTTGACAGCAAGTATTCAGGCAATTCATATTCCAGGATATACAGGGGCGAGGCGGAAAATTACAACCGCAAAGCTGAGGATATAAAGAATATCAGGACTGACTACAAGAAGGTCAGGGGGGATATGGAGAAGGCTGTTAAGTCATGTGACAGCGCCAAGAAAAAGTACGATGATGCACAGAAGAAGGTCGATGACCGCGGCGATAAGGCAACGCAGAAGATGAGGGAGACTCTCGAGAGCACCAGAAAGAAGCTGGCGGAGGAGAGGGCGCATCTTGAGGAGCTGCGAGAACTGGCTGAACAGATAGCGAAGAGAGCTGCAGAGTTTGATATAGAGATAAGTGAGGAATGATGGCATGGGAAAAGATATGAAGACTGACAATGGAATAAAGTGGACAGACCAGCAGGCGCATGTCATCGACACAAGACAGGGCAATCTTCTTGTGTCTGCAGCGGCGGGCTCAGGTAAGACTGCGGTTCTCGTGGAGCGCATCATAGAGATGGTGGCCGGAAGGAATTCGCAAGGTGACAGAATAGAGGGTAGCGAGCCTGTGTCTGTGGATGAGCTCCTTGTCGTTACATTTACAAATGCGGCAGCGGCCCAGATGAAGGAGAAGATAGGACAGGCACTGCAGAAAAAGATAGATGAGATGATGGCGAAGGGCGAATATGACGAGCATCTTATAAAGCAGATGACATTGATCAACCATGCTGACATCTGCACCATAGACAGCTTTTGCCTCAGGATAGTGAAGGAATACTTTGCGAGGGTGGAGCTCGACTGTGCATTTGGCATAGCGGACGACACGGAGATGAAGATCATAAAGCACGATGTGATGGATCAGGTCATGGAGATGTGCTATGAGGATGAATCCGTCGTGCCCGGTTTCGACAGGCTGATAAGGACATTTGCGAGAAATGAGAGCGACAGTGCCGTGCCGGATATAGTTGAGAGGATAATAAAGGTTATATCCAGCTATCCGGAGCCGAAGAAATGGCTTGCACAGGCGGCGGATGCCATGAGATTTGCCGTGGACACATCATTCACTGAGGGGGAGAAAAGAAGAGCTGTCATGGAACTTCCGATGGTCAGAACATTTGCGGACAGGGTGTACATGATGCTCAGAACTGCGGATGATATGGTCAGGGAGTGCCAGAAATATGCAACTGAGGCATATGGCCTTGAGGCGTACGGCCTCCGTGTGGATAAGGATGCTGAGCTGATAACACACATGCTCAGAAGCTGTGGCGGGGAAGACGACCTGCACGTTGATCTGTTTGAACTCAGGGATATATACAGAACGTCGTTAAGACCGGAAGGGCTCAAGATGGAGAAGGATGCCCAGGGCCGGAGTATATGCTATGCATTTGACAGACTTGTGAACCCTGGCGGCGGAGCTGACCCGGAGAAGAAGGAATTTGTCAAATCAAGGCGGGATGTGTATAAGTCGATCATAGACGACATAGTTTCGGTCGTCCTGGATGTGGATGATATCCTGAGGCAGGCAGCCATGACTGAGCCGGTGATATCATCACTTTTGAAGCTCACGGAGCTTTATATGGATGAGCTGATGAAGGTCAAGATGGACAAGAATATGTTCGAGTTCCACGACATAGAGGAGTTTGCGTTCAGGATATTGTGCGATGGAATAGAGGATGGAAGGGCCGTTCCTTCCGAGGTTGGAAGAGAGGTTTCAAGGAGATACAGGGAGATACTCATAGACGAGTATCAGGACAGTAACTTCCTGCAGGAATACATTCTGGCAAGTGTGTCGGGGCACGGTGAGGGTATCCACAACACATTCATGGTCGGCGATGTGAAACAGAGCATATACCGATTCAGAATGGCGAGACCGGATCTGTTCATAGAGAAGTATGACAGCTACCACAGGCTGGCCGATGGTGAGAAAGCAGACCCTGATATAAATGGAAGCAGTATACTGCTCACAAGAAACTTCCGAAGTGAGATAAATGTGTTAAAGACGGTGAACTCAATATTTGAACAGCTCATGAGGCGGGAGATCGGAGACATAGAGTACGATGAGGGCGCAAAGCTCAACTCCAGATTTGCGGTGGGGGATGGAACATCCATGACGGAGCCGGAGAATGTGGATCAAGGACCTGTATCCGAGTTCATACTCATAGACAACAATATGAGCGAAGCGGATGTATCCGAAGAGTATGGCAATCCTGAGGTTGAGGCAAATTATATCGCCGGTAAGATACGTGATATTGTGGATGGATGTGAGCCTCTGTATGTTGGAAGCGGCGATGACAGGAGACCTGTCAGATATAAGGATATCGTCATTCTTCTTAGAAGCGTGTCCACAGCATCCACCATATTTGACAGGGTATTTCAGGAGAAGGGCATACCTCTTTACATTGAGAGCGAGAGTGGTTACTTTGATGCTGCTGAGATACGGACGCTTGTCAGCATGCTATCCATAGTTGACAACAGTTACGTGGATTACGATCTGGCTGCTGTCTTAAGGTCACCCTTGGTGGGACTTGACGAGGAGGAGCTTGCAGTTATAGTAGGTGAATACCGCAGCAGATACGAGAAGAACGGCACAGACTGGAACGCCAGACTTTATGACAAGGTCATAGATTATATGGACACCCATGTGGGCGAGAAAAAACATGCTGTGGACAGACTGTGGGAATTCCTCCGCATGCTTGACTATCTCAAGAAAAATAAAAACTATATGTCCATAAGCGACATAATAAGATATGTGCTGGACACCACCGGATTTTACTGGTTTGTCGGCGCAAGGCCGATGGGAAAAAGACGTCAGGCAAATATCGATATGCTGATCAAGAAGGCGGATGATTTTGAGGAGAACAGCAAGGGCGTGTTCAACTTTATCAGATACGTGGATGAGCTCAAGACAAATGATCTGGATTTTGCCGAGGCGGATGTGGTCAGTGAGGATGAGGATGTCGTCCGGGTTATGACCATGCACAAGAGCAAGGGACTGGAGTTCCCAGTGGTATTTGTGTCCGGGCTCGGCAAGGAGTTTAATTTGATGGACACCAGATCAAATGTGCTTGTTCACCAGGATCATTATCTGGCGTGCGACCAGGTGGATCTCAGAACGAGAGCCAGGAGAATGTCATTTTTCAAGCGGATAATGAGTAAGAATATCATTGCGGAGACCTATGCCGAGGAGATGAGAGTCCTGTATGTGGCGTTAACCAGAGCAAAGGAAAAGCTGTACATGACGGGCTGTGTGAAGAACGCTGATAAGTTCAGGGAAGCCTGTGATATGTACATTATTGGAGACAGTATGAACTATGTGTCCATCATGAAGGCAAATGGTTATGCTGCATGGATATATACCGCACTCAGGTATGTGGGGGAGTGCTATTATGTGAAGAGTATCGAGGTGGAGGCCGACAGCTTTATGTCTCCTGAGACTG
>OIZP01001580.1_pt1 | contig 11434 bp, 10 predicted proteins | sample 1588531 | NCBI WGS metagenome assembly OIZP01 (sample SAMN03283283) | human gut metagenome | biome: human-associated habitat; material: feces | host: Homo sapiens | place: Peru | collected 2012 | reverse complement strand
TCGGAAGACAGCCTGAATTTGTCGTTGGCAACGAGGGCTATTTCCCAGACTTGCTATTTTACCATATTCGTCTTCGTTGCTATGTGGTTATTGAATTAAAGGTTGTTGATTTTAAACCTGAGTTTGCTGGCAAGTTGAATTTCTATGTGACAGCATGCAACAAACTTCTTCGTCAACCAGAAGACAATCCTACTATTGGTCTTCTTCTCTGTAAGTCAAAAGACCAAACAAAGGTTGAGTGGGCTTTTGACAGCATTCAAAACCCAATGGGTGTTGCCACTTACGAAGGAATAAAGATAAAAGACAAATTGCCTTCTGTTGAGGAATTAAGAAAACGTCTTGATATGGTTGAGCAGGAGTTAAGAGAATATAAAGAAAAAGAGACTCCTCAAAATGGAGAAGTGCATACAGAAGGAAACGAAGAATAACTATCGCCTTTTATATCGTTATAGTCCGCATAAATATCAGTCATATTTGTACCATAAAAGAACAAATTGCTGATAATCAATGTGGTTTATCTTCGAGGAGGTCAAGTAATGCCGAAAGGTAAACACATAATAAACAATAAGCAAAAGCGTGCAGCTCAATGAGTTGCACGCTTTTTGCGTTTATGGAGTTCTGAGTTCTTATGCCTTTGTTATGCGCTTGTTTATCGCTAATTTGCAGCACATTTGCAACACAACAAAACAGTAGATAATGTGGGACTTGTTCCTACCAATACATACTAATGCATACTTAAAAATTATTGCTGTCCGCTAAAACTCTAAAGAGCACAAATCCCCCTCCCGAAGTCCTCTGAAAATGGGAATTCGGGCTTGTTTTTTCAAAAAGTAAGCCCCTCTCTAATCAAACAGGCTTGGTTCAGGGGGTGTTTCCAGAGCCTCCTGAACCATTTTTGCCCAGTCTTTTTCTGGCTCCTCAAGGAAAGTATAGCAGTTCACATAATATATGAGCATGATTCTTACCATTGATGCCAATCCTGAAAAGCTCCAAGAGCGTTTGATGCGCTTTTTTATGACCATCAGAAGGAGATTGGCTATCAGGGTGCCCCAAATCTGTATCTTGATGGCGTTGGCGCTCTCCCCATAGAAGTATTTAAGCGGGAAATTTTGTTTCAACTGCTTGAACAGCAACTCTATTTCCCATCTTTGGCGGTATATGTCGATGATGTCTTCCTCCTCCATGGTCATGTCGTTGGTGAGCAACGATATGACTTTCGCCTTTTTCTTCGCAAGATCGACATAGGTGACAATACGGGCCTTGTGTTTGATATTCTCTCCGTCCTTTATATGTTTCCTGAACTCCACGACCTGGACTCTACACTCCATGAGGCCACACGGCAACATGTACATTGTGCCAGAAAGAGTACCATATACAAGATTCTTCTTCATCTTTGTCACGTATGTGACGCCACGATTGGTCAGTTCCTCAAACCTGGCATAGTCTATGTAGACCCTGTCCATGGCAATGATATCTCCATCGTTATAATTCGCGGGCTTCAGCATAAAGCTGTCATTGGTTGCGGCTGACGTGAACTTGATGTCAGACGGCACGAACTCGTTAGCGTGGATATTGGTGTGCACTTTTATGCCACCCTTCTTTTTCCCGGTCTTGGGATGCCTGCCTACGCCTTTGAAAATGAGGTTGGAAAAAAGGCTTATTGTCGTGGAGTCGATAATCTGCAGGCGGTTGAACCATGCGGGCATCCGCCGTTTTCGGCTGTCCGAGGAAAGTTCGTCCTTGTATCGGGCGTACAGGCTGCGGTACGTGGCCTCAAACACGGCCTCAGGCCTGCGGGCGTTGGCATCAGACAAAGTGCTACGCCTTGGCATCGTCCTTATGCCCAAATGGGCGAGCTTGCGCGCTTCAGGAAACATAGAATCAGTAATCTCGCGCAATGTGTTGAATTTTCTGATGACAGCGTAAAGCATTATGGCCATATGCTGGTAGGCATCAAAGCGCTTTACGTAGCGTTCACCATTATACTCGCGGCTGAATTTGAGAATTTCTTCCTTGTTGAGCAAATTTATTAGCTGACCATACATCGGCTGTCCGCTAAAATGTGTACCTTTGTTCATAGTTATTTGAATTGAAATTTACAACAAGAAACAAAGGTAACTAAAAGGGCTGAATTCCAAGCGAGGAATCCAGCCCTAATTTTTATATGCTCAAAAAAAGTTTTAGCGGACAGCAATAATAATTTTTGGTTTCCTCGTTGCGAACCGTTTCTACCTTTCCTGTATAGCGTGTTTCACGCTTCTGTTTGTCGCCCTTTAAGATAGCACCGCCATACTCTGTCGCTTCAGTCTTGATACGATAGACACGGGCATCCACATTCACACCGTCCACGATGGACTGTTCAAGAGTATAGTTTACAACGATATTGTTATTGAAGAATGCTTTTGTCTCTGGTACTGGCGTTGCAGTCAAGCCGATGAGTTTGGCTGTATTAAAGTATTCCAACACTTTCTTCCAGTTGCCATAGATGGAACGGTGACATTCATCAATGATAATCAGGTCGAAGAAATCAGGAGGCAAGGTCATAGTTCCTGACAATTGTACCTCACTCGTGGTGGTATCTTCATCGTCATCATCATTATCCACGATTTCCTGTCCTGTAAGGAGAGAGAACAGGCGTTGTATCGTCGAGATGACCACGTTGCTGTCGGATGGAACCTTGGCCGATTTCAAACGATTTACCGTATAGATAGTATTGAATGGATCACCATTCTCCGTTAGGCGGAACATTCCGAACTCACCCTCTGCTTGTTTTCCGAGGTTGTTTCGGTCAACGAGGAAGAGTATTCGCTTCATGGAGGTGAAAGCCAATAAGCGATAGGCAGCCAGACAAGCAGTATAAGTCTTGCCGGCTCCCGTTGCCAATACTATCAACGCTTTTTTCTGTCCATTTCGAAAGCTGTTCTCCAATTCCGAAATGGCTTCATATTGGCAATCGCGCAAACCTTTCTTTTTCAGCGTAGGCAAACCAGCGTAAGGATCATCAATCCCCAACATCTTTACAATTTCCTTGGGCGTATGGATGCGGTTCAATTCTATGAGTTCACCATCTTCATCACGGAAATCGCGGAAGATGGTTTCTTCTCCATTGGATTGATAGATGATTGGCAATGGTCGAGAATAGGCTTTGTAGCATTCAGGTACACCACGAGCATATATGTCTGCTTGTTCACAAACCATATCAGAAGTAACATCTACCTCCTTTCGCTTAGCTTCAAGTATGCCAACAGCCATACCATTTACGAATAAGAAATAATCCGCTTCTCGGTTTCCTTCAAGCAGGCCTTCTCGAATAGCCGCAGCGGTTAAAGTGGAAGAATAGAAATCCCTATCTACCACCTTCCAACCAGCGTCTTCAAACATCTGGTCTATCTTGACTCTTGCTTTTTCTTCTGGTGTCATTCGCTGGAATTTTTATGACATTCACTTCAATCTTCCTTTTTGCCAATTTATGTTTTTTACACTAGCCAAATTCTTTTTGACAAGTTCACGCATACTCATTAAAGAACCTGATATAACGGATTCTGTAGCCACACTATTATTCGAATGGGATGGCATAGCATTATTACGCGTCTCTTTTTTTTCACTATATATTGTAATCATCGCTATTCTAATTTAGTGCGTTCAAAATAATGAGGATTCAATTCTGCGGAGAAATAATGTTTCCTTTTAAGCCAAACAAAACCATCTCCTTTAGTTATTACTGCAACATCTACAGGACCACCAACGCTTTCTTCTTCAGATGTGATTCGGCGTTTTAAATATGTCATTCGCACAAGACTTTCAGCCATATCTGCTAAATCTTCTTTGCTCAAATATGATACCGTATTAACTAATTTAGCAATATAATTCTCTTGAATAAACTGATCCATGCCTTGAGCGTAAAGATTTGTATAATTCTCCAGATCAATATTAAGCAACGCTTTTTTCAATACTTCTGGCGCTCCAGCAGAATCCAATTGTGAAATAATTTCATTTTTCAGTACGGTGATAGATGCTTTATAACTTTCATAAAACTTCTTCCGAAGTTCATCGTCAATTCCTCGAATTACAGTGTTTGCGACGTCAGTTTGTGCGAAAGGTTCAACGCATGCATTGTCCTTGTTGGAAACAGCATATCCACTTTTATTCGTATATTTTATTCTTCCATCAAAAGCCGCGCTTATTACGAAAGAGTAATAGGAAGGGAACAAGTCTTCTTCTCCATATCCCCAGAAAATAATCTCAGTATTGACAAGATAAACGTGGACTGTAGAGACAATAATATTGTATAATGATTTGATAAACTGCTGTAAAAAGTTCTTGGTGCATGATTCAGACTCCAATGGCTCTTTTAATATTTCTTCTACAATCGGTTTTGCATAATCCGAGAATTTTTCAAGTGTATAATCAGTAAATTCAGTGGCACGATTAGCAGAGGAATACAAATTGTCGAAATATTCAAGTTTATCTTGTATTTTGCGGAACAAATCATCTTCCAATAATTCTTTGCCATTCTCTTCCAGTTCTTTTCTTGATATATCGATGATTTCTTCGAAAAAACCGTTTATAATGACTCTGAGATTAAGAATTTGGTCATCAACCAAATGAGACATTACATGCGTTTTTACAAACTCAAAGAAGAAGGGAGGATATTCATTGAGATGCTTACATGAAGTTTCACCTATTTCTTTTCGAAACAGCTTGAATATGTCTTCCCATGGCATACCAAGAAAATCCAAATTGCCACAAATACATATACCTACAGGGTTATGTCTTGACAATTCGAATATCTTATTTGCATGATTCGTGATTTTATGCTTAGAAGATACCGTATGTGTAGCAGCACTATCTGCGGCAAATGCTACTCCTCTACGATTTATCGTACCAACAATTGCTGTCATACCAATATTCTATCTTTTAATAATTTCACTTAGTTTCTTTCCATCTGCGTCTTTCCAATCATCCCAGCCATTGCTTGGACGACCAAGTACAAAACTTGATGCCCCACTTGGGCTATCAAATGGCACATCATTGAGAAGGATTATCTGTCCTTTGTCATTTTTACAATGTTCTTTTACGAATAAGTCGCGTGAAGCTAAGGACCTGAAACTCTTTACCACTTCGGTCGCCAACAAACTTCCTTCAAGAAGTATGAATTTCCCAGTCTGCTCATCGTAGAAGCCAGAACCTTGTGCAGGGCGGTCAGAAGACTTTACAAAGTACATGTGCTCTGAACGTGTTTCTTGTTTCACGGCCTCAAATATTTCGCATCCATAAAATCTACATAGCAGTTGTATGTCGCGGAAGAAAACTTCCATATCATTGACTCGGAAAGGAGCAATGTTTGGTTTTCTAGGGTTGGCACCATTCAAAAGTTCATAAGACCCTGCGTTTTGGGCTGCTTCAATGCCAAGATATTCCAGATATTTTACATCATCACCATAAATCTTGTGATTATCAGAAATAAACACCAGTGCGATGCTCCAGATTTTTTTTTTTTGAACATGATCGTTCTTGCGATTAGCAAAATCTGTTGTTTGGCCTATATACGCTTGTGGCTTATTTTTATCTGGAGAACCAAGAAGAATGTAAAAGGCTGGTTGTCCTGAGATATCATTGATAGTATTGGCCAATGTGATTTCTTCGCGAGGAATTACATAGAGGTGACAAGTTGAATTTGCCCCCATATAGATATTCCTTGCTCCATCGAGCTTGCCATCAAGAAGCTCTGTATGTATGGTGAAAGTGTTCTTGGTCTTCATGGCTTTCTGTCTATTCTAATGAGTTCTGTATAATCTATATCAAGTAGATTAGCTATTTTTTCTATAGATTCCAATGATGGTTGTGAAGAATTGGTACACCATTTTGAGACTGTAGTCGGTGCACAGCCCAATTGTTCAGCTAACCATTTATTGGTTTTCTTTTTCTCGGCCAAAATCACTTTCAAGCGGTTCAAATCTCTTGCTTCTTCCATGCTTATTCTATATTATTATGGCGCAAAGATAATAAATTATTCTCAAAAACGGTTCTGTTTTAAGGAAAAAGATACAAATTATTGTGCCTTTAATGAATTATTTTCATTTTATAGACTATTTCTATAACCTGTTAGAATTCACTCGATGTGAACTAGTGGAATTAGGAATTGTTGTGAAGTTATTCGCTGACACCAATCATATTTGAAGTTTTTACTCTGTTTAAGACTGTAATTTGGCCACCATTGATGTTTTTTACGTTAAAAAAATGCCAATATTGGCAGTTTTTCGGTGTAAAACTTGCATAATACAATAAAAAACAATATTTTTGTACCGTAAAAAATTGCCAATACTGGCAAAAATATAATGCAAATGATGGAGATAAAAAGAGACAGGTATCTAAAGCAGTTGATAGAAAGCCGTCAGAATGGCTTTATCAAAGTGGTAACAGGAATCCGCAGATGTGGCAAGTCGTATCTGCTGAACGTCTTGTTCTATCACTACCTATTAGATAATGGAGTGACAGATGACCACATCATCCGCATAGACCTTGAAGATCGCATGAACAAGGAACTGAGAAATCCAGACACTATGCTTCACTATGTTCATGACAGAATCAAGGACAAAGAACTGTATTACATCATCATAGATGAGGTACAACTGATGGACGAGTTTGTGGATGTGTTGAATAGTTTCCGTCATATTGATAATGCCGACACATACGTGACAGGCAGCAACTCTCACTTCCTATCTTCGGATATCCCAACGGAGTTTCGTGGCCGAGGAGAAACCATCCATGTGAACCCACTATCTTTTGCAGAGTTCTATTCTGCTATAGGTGGTGACAAACAAGATGCATGGCGCGAATATTATACTTATGGTGGTTTGCCGCTCATTCAATCTTTTGAAACCGAAGAGAAGAAGATAAACTATCTGAAGGGATTGTTCGAAACAGTTTATTTGGCAGATATTATTGAACGTCACAAAATCAAAAATGATAATGAACTGCGTGAGTTGGTGCTAATTTTAGCATCGTCAATAGGTGCGCCATGCAATCCTACTAAATTATCGAACACCTTCAAAAGTGTTAAGAATGTAAGCATCGGTAGTCAAACTATCTCTAATTACCTTACCTATCTGTCTGAGTCGTTCCTGTTAAATAAAGCAATACGTTACGATATAAAAGGTAAGAAATACATCAACACACTATCCAAATACTATTTCTCTGACATAGGTTTGAGAAATGCCATCTTAGATATGCGTCAACAGGAAGAGACGCACATCATGGAGAACATCATCTACAACGAATTTATCACACGTGGCTATAGTGTGGACGTTGGAATGGTGGAGATAAAGAAGCAGGACAAGGATGGTAAGTGGGTTCGTATTCAACTGGAAGTGGACTTCATCGCCAGTCTTGGCAGTAAGAAGTACTATGTGCAGTCGGCATTGTCGATACCTGACAGAGAAAAAGAAATACAGGAGTCTCGTTCTCTGACCAACATCAATGACTCTTTCAAGAAGGTTATCATTGTGAAGGACCACATCATGCCACGTCGCAATGAAGATGGTATACTGACAATAGGTCTATTCGACTTTCTTCTAAAAGAGGATAGTTTGGATATATAGTAAGAGTAAACATCCAGAAGCTTTACAGATAAGATGAAAAAATTCTTCAGCATATTAGAGAACATTATAGGCTATACACTATTTTTCGCATTCGCTGCATTCGTCATACTTTACTTCTTGGGAGTAATTGACGAAGAAACGAGGATGAAGGTAATGGGGTATATTCCTTACTGCTACCTTGGTGCTGCGATAGTAGTTCTCTATAAATTAGTCGCTCTCGTTTTCACAAGTTTCTATCAAATAAAGATAGAAAAGCGGAAAGAATATCTTGATGAGATTCTCGCTTGGCAAAAAATTGAAGAGGCTTCTACCAAGCAAGGAGATATGCTGGAACAGGAATTAACTCCTTTCATTGAAAATGTAAAGCGTATGCCAGAAGGCAATACGGATGCTGTCATAAAAGAAATACAAGACCGTCTGCCGGAAGTGGTTCAGAAGTTGGTTGATCAACGAGTGGCTGAGATTAAGCAGAACATGACCAAGGAGAACGAAGAGCGAATCCAAGAAATCAATGTTCTATCGGCTAATGTTTCTGATGTGTTGGAAAGACGAGAGCATCTGCTCAACCTTGAAGCAGAAATCAAGCGATGTCAGGAAGACGAACGAAAGAAGCGACTTGCCAATACAGAAGAATATACCATGCTGGTGTTCTCTTTGGCTGGCACGTCTGTAGAAGATGTAGAAAAAGTATGTGACGTCGTCAAACTGTTTATTGAGACAGGACAGGTAACAGCCAATAAGGATTTATACATCCCATTGAACAAGAAGCTACGCAATGCCGAGTTGAAGCAGTTCGTCACCAATATAATAAGGTATAATGGGAAAGACTATCTCGATGGAGACTCTTTCCTCCAAACCGCATTCTGCGAATGGTTCAGCGGCAAGAAAGAAAACATTGCCAAGAACTACTCTGTGCTGCCCAAAGACTCGCTGGTATCGAAAGAGGGTGTGGAGGCGGACTTGGAACGGTTGCGCAGTAAACATTGAAAATACAATCATAGAGTTTTTGTTCAATATTGTAATAATATGACAAATAAATAATTGAAACATAACAATTATGGAAAATCAATTTATTCAAGAGTTTGAAATCATCGGCCTTTTTGGCTATAAGGATGTATGCATTACATTCAATCATTCTATACTGATAGTAATAGGTGAGAATGGATTCGGCAAGACAAGTATTCTGAATGCCCTTAATTTTCTGATTACGCACTCTTACAAGCGCCTCCTGGAGATTAAGTTTAATGCAATAAGATTGACTATTGATGATAAGGAGTTCTTCTATGAACGAAATCTGGTAGAACAGTATTCCTCCTATGTTGACAGAAAAGACAACGAAGAACATTCCATTATTGATTTTGTAAGACGAAATATAGACAAGAAGGTGTTTTCGACAGCAGTTGAATTGATTGAAGCTGGAAAACGCAAAGAATTCTTTAGTTTTATAAATAATGATGATTTCTTAAAAACGATTCCTGGCAATTTATTGTTTCAAGAATTATTCACTTGGAATGAGCAGACAAAAGCTTTCAGTAATTTCCGCGCTATGGAAAACCTCATTGATAGTTACGACTATACTGTTCTTTTCTATCCAACTTATCGAAGAGTTGAAGTTGATTATCAAAGTCTTTTTCCTCTCGGAGAAAGGCGAAGATTAATGCATTTTGAAGAGGAGAGAAACAATGAACATGAGGATATGAGTATCCGTTTTGGAATGAAGGATGTAGCTAGACGCATAGAAACAATTACAGATATTATCCGCAAATCATCTCTAGAAGGTTTTGCAAACGTGTCTGGTGATGTTATCCATCAGATGTTGGATATGAATTCAGGCGCCAAACACGACTTAAATTGTACGGAAGATGAATTAAGAATAGTCCTAGACCGTACAGGTAACAAACTGAATGAAAGTGATAAATCTGTTATCTTGAATCAATTTAAAAAACATGATAAAGCCTTATTTGGGAATGATTTCCTTTTGTTCTATCTACAGCAGTTGTTAATGATATACAGAAGTCAAGAGAAGTATGATTCTGCAATCAATAAGTATTGTGACGTATGCAACAAGTACTTGAGTGACAAGAAGTTTGTATATGATGCCAGCAATGTAACACTTGCAATCTACCGTTGCATTGATGGTAAACCTATAATATCTAGTGATAACAAAGTTCAGTTGAATCAATTAAGTTCGGGTGAGAAGCAAATTGTTTCCATCTTTTCCCAAATTTATTTGGAACAAAATAAAAAGTATGTCGTTCTATTTGACGAACCAGAGTTGTCGTTGTCCATATATTGGCAGGAAAATCTATTACCCGATATTATTGCATCAGGTAACTGTATGTTCTTAATGGCAGTAACTCATTCTCCATTTATCTTTGGTGACAAATTGAAACAATATACTATTGGAATGCATGAATTTATAAAGAGATAATGACTGAGCAGAATTTTACTCCAAATGCATTGGCCAAGAAAAGAGATGAAGCTTCAGTTATCTATTCTAAATTCACTTTGCTTATCCCGAAATTTGGTGAAGATGCAATTTATTGTTTTGTAGAGGGCTATGACATGCCTTACTACAGTTCTATTGTCCGAAATGTTTGTCGAAAAGTTCCTGTAGAAATTAAGTGTAATGGCAAAAGTTCTGTCATTGCTGCTAATAAATTTATAGAAACAAAAGAAGATTGCAGTAGGTACTCAAAACGGTATTTTGTGGATCGAGACTTTGAAAATAACGACAATCTACCTAACACAATTTTCATTACAGATGGTTATGCGATAGAAAACTACTATCTGTCAGATAAATGTGTTAGTAACATTCTTGAAACTGAATTTAATATTTCAAGAACAGAGTATCCTGACAATTACACTAAGTGTATGGATTTATTTCATTCAGAACATGAAAAGTTTTTAGAAGGGATATCATTATTCAATGCGTGGTATAGTTGCCTTTATAACAACCCAGGTTGGGACAGAAGCGATGTATCACTTGATGGATGTTTTCCTAAAGAATGGCTTTCTTTGAAAATTGGTGATATAAGATATTCCTATAATTTATCAGACATTGAGATGAAATATAATAAGGCACCTCACATGGAAGAATCTCTTGTCAATAAGGAAAAAACAAAACTACAAACAAATGGTTATATGTTCTATCGAGGTAAATATGAGATGCAGTTTTTATTTGAATTTTTGAGGTTTATTCAAAATGAGCCTAAAAAATCTCGTGTTTATAGTGTTGCCTCATGCCATATACCATTTTATCAAAACACAATGTTATCAACATTTTCACAATATGCAGATGTTTCAGATAATTTATACCGATACATAGAAACTGGCATTCGAGAATGTATGAATAAAGAGATCTAACTAGGGTTTATGCATTATTTAGATGAACATTCATGTTTGGTAGTAAGACTACTAAGAAAACTTGTTTTTTTGCTTGATAACACCATGTTTCATTCGAGTTTTGTTTGTACCTTTGCACCAACAGAAGAAAGGAATATATAGAAAAGGACAAGAAAGAATAGAAAGAGCATCACACGGATGCTTCTCGATATTTGTTGATTGATGACATTAAGGATGCTTATGGCATTCCTTATTTGTACCAAAGCCTCTGTAAGTCGCTGATAATCAGTAGTGGCTAATTTCGAGGAGGTTAAGTAATGCCGAAAGGTAAATACATAATAAATAATAAGCAAAAGAGGGTGTGTCATAAGTCTGTGACGCACCCTTTTTTTGTATTTTTCTGTATATTTTAGTTGAATCGTAGTCTTTCTTCACAAGGGGAATCTTATTATATTGTATAGAAACTTTACTTTTCTTGTTTTATCGAT
>OIZP01001579.1_pt1 | contig 11436 bp, 8 predicted proteins | sample 1588531 | NCBI WGS metagenome assembly OIZP01 (sample SAMN03283283) | human gut metagenome | biome: human-associated habitat; material: feces | host: Homo sapiens | place: Peru | collected 2012 | reverse complement strand
CGCAGAGCCTAAATAGGTTAGGACATTTTTTAACGCCGGATTGCAAATCCGGCGAAACGCCTAGCGGTATCAGTATAATTTTACTTCTCAGGGATAATCTCGAAGATTTCGGCTGAACCATCCAGCTGAAGCTTGGCAGCCTTCTTCACCAATTCTATCTTGCAGAATGACTGATCGATGTTGGTTGTTGCCAATACCTTGCCCTTGGCATTCAGCTGGCGACAAACCAATGATTTGCCTGGAGCCAACTTCAACAGCAGGGTGTAACCCTTTACATTCTTTTCTACACCCATGGTAAGGGTACCCTCGTTGATAAATGAGGTGCAAGGGTTCTCATCGAAACCATACATCGCTGCCTGCAGATTGCCTGCCTCAACAGGGAAGCTCAAACGCTCTGGGGTAGTTGGGTTCACCTCGAAGGTACGGACTGCAGCCCAGTTGCGCTTGTCAGACTTCAACTTCCTGATGCGGATATAACGAGCCTCAACAGGAGAATCTGTCTTCCAGTTGATGACATACTGCTTCTTCAACTCACCGGTCAGCGCCTTCCACTCCTTCTTGTCAAGAGAATACTCCAATACGGTGTTGTCGAAGTAATCCACATCATCTACAGAGTTACGGCCCTGGAGGATTCTTACCTCAGAAACAGAACGAACACAACCTAAGTCTGCACCAATCCAGTCGCCAGTGTTCTGACCATTACCAGATGTATAATAGGTAGTAGAATCGTTGTCAAACATCGCCTTGCTCTGGGTAGTTCTCAAGGTGGCATAAGTACCGATACCCTTATAGAAAGCAGGCACCTTGCCAGTCAACTTCTTGAAGAAGCCAGAAGCCATATCATCCATAGACTGCTCATAGAATGGCTGCAATACCATAGTTCCAGACTTATGCTTCTCGTAAGCAGCCACATCTTCCTTGCTCATACGGTTGTTTACATAGCCATCCCAGAATGCCTGGTCATTACCAGCCTTGTACTCCTTGATGAGCTGCATGGTCTTCAGACCACGGTTACCCAATTTGCCAAACTCTGTGAGCCATGGGCGGAGTTCCTTCATCAGCAAGGCATTCTTGCAGTTTGCCTCCATCTGAGCAGGTGCATTCTTCACCTTTTCAAATTCCTTCTGCAAAGCATTGAACTCAGCATCTGTAAAGTTGTCGATGCGGAAGCTCTTGGTTTCCCATGATTCGATACGGCGATAACCGGTTTCTGTATCGCATGAGTGCATGGCGAATGTACGATAAGCATCGTGTGCCTCTGGAGTGAGATCTACCAGACCACGCTCCCAGTTGTCGAGTGGATTATAGTTGGCGATATTCCATGCATAGTCAGCTACACCGTAGAGAGCCAGCTTGGAAGCTTCACCATGCTCCATTGGGTTGCTCACGAAACCGCAGAGATCCTTGTTGGTCAGGTCGGTCTGCAAACCGTAGGTAGGACCCTGCATGATGATATGGCGTGCATAATCAGTAACTGGGAAGTTCCACCAGTAATAAGCAGGGCGCTTGATACGGGAGTTCACCCAGTCGAGCGTCTCGCGGGTCAAGTCACTACATACCACATCACCCGTCCAGAATACATTGATGGATGGATCGAGGGTGTTACCGAAGATAGCCAAAGAACCGGTTGGTTTTGGATTCGCCCAGAGACGGGTATAATCGGTAGGACACATCACGAGCGGTGTAACATCGCCCTTAGCCTTCACAAACTCCTTAGCCAGGCGGTTCAAGAGTTCAGACTGCTTCACTGGGTTGGCACCCTCGCCGGAAATATCATCAAAGAAGATAGCGAAAGAACGTACACCGAGGTCGTACATCAAGTCAAGCTTGTGAACCAGGTTCTGATAGTCTTCCTCGTTCCACTTGATATCCTGTCCAGGATGGATAGCCCATACGAAATCTACACGGTTGCGACGGCAAGCCTGTACGAGTTCGCTGATGTTCTTAGCCTCTTTCTCAGGATAAGGCAAGCGCCAGTTAGGGCAGCTGTGATAAGGATCATCCTTTGGACCATAGAGATAGGTGTTCATCTTGTTCTTTCCATAATAATCGATGAGGGAAAGACGCACCTGATGAGACCAAGGCTCACCATAGAAGCCTTCTACCACACCACGGTTTGGAAGATCAGGGTAGTCGTTGCAAGTGGTATAAGGCATCTGACCCTTTGCCATCTCGCTGTTTACAATCTGGCGCAAGGTCTGCAAGCCATAGAAAGCACCACGCTCATCGTATCCCACAATCTGGATACCTTTGGCATCAGCCTTCAGGCTGTAAGCACCCGATACTGGCTTGACTCCTGCTTTAGCAGCAAGCTTCTCACCGAAATCGATGGTCAGGCGAATGCCCTTGGCGTTAGCGGTCAGGAACTTCACATCATCCGCAAACTTACCTTTCTTGTCAATCACCTTGACACCCTTCTGCAGGTCGAGTCGGTTAGCAGCATCCACATTCAGAAGATGTGGTGTAGGACTCACGATGAGTCCGTGATGATCCAGTTTCTTACCAGGAATCATGTGCACGTCCTGCTTTTCAGAACGCTGGCCGCTCAGGTCTTGTGCCTGAGTGCCCTGTGCAAATGCAGCCATCAGGAGGGCTGCCATCAACATTTTTCTAGTCATAATGAATAGTTGGTTTAGGATTTATTTTTATTAAATTTTATATATTTACTAAAGCTTTTGCCCTTACAGGGCGCTTTGCTGATTGCCATTATAACCCAGGGTGTTGCCCTGGGCTAGGAGCTTCTGCCCTTTCAGGGCGTGTGGGGCATTTCCCTAGAAGTGAAAGACGCTTTCTACATTCTTATTCGTCTGTTCTGCGAATTCCTCCTCACTCACTCCGTAGGCTTTTGCCAGAGTCTTGAGCACTTCTATCACGAAAGCGCTTTCATTGCGCTTGCCACGATAAGGCACGGGAGCCATATAAGGACTGTCGGTCTCCAGGATGATGCGATTCATAGGAACCGCAGCCGGAAGGTCTTCTCTGAGATGACTGCTCTTGAAAGTAGAAACACCGCCGATACCCAGCACGAAGTTATCGAAAGAGAGAAGCTCTTCAGCCTCCTTCTGATTGCCCGTGAAGCAGTGGAACACGCCACCAGGCAGGTCTTTCTGATACTGACGGAGCAAGTGCACCATCTCGTTCTGTGCCTTGCGGCAATGAATCATCAGGGGGAGTCGGGTTTCTACCGACCATTTCACCTGTTCCTCGAATGCCTCCAGCTGCTCGTGCTCAAACTCACGACTCCAGTAATAATCCAGTCCGATTTCGCCAATGGCTATGAAATCAGAAATCTGCATCTTCCTGAGTTCAGCCAGCTGATCCTTCCAGTCAGCCTTCACCTCTTCAGGATGCAAACCGATCATGGGATAGGCATAACCCGGATATTCCCGACTCAATGCCAGGACAGCGTGCGTGGTCTTCACGTCGATGGCAGGCAAGAATACCTTGCCTACCCCCGCTTCCTGGGCTCGGGCGAAAGCTTCCGCTCTATCCTCATCAAACTCTTCTGCATCGAGATGAGTATGCGTATCTATTACTTTGAACATTGAACTGTCAACTTTGAACTTTGAACTTGGAACTTTGAACTTGATGATTAGTACTGGCGCTTCATCATTTTCTGTGCATACTTCTGGAGTTTCTCCTTGCGCTCAGCAGGCACGTTTACGGCATCGAGATACTTCTTGCTCTGCTCGAAGTAATAAGCAATCTTATCCTGTGCCATCTTATCGATACCGATCTCGTTATAGAGACGGGTAACAGCAGCCACCTTCTCATTGCGGTCGAATTCCTTGGCATCCACCCATTTCTGGAGTTCAGCACGCTGGGCATCGTTGGCATGGTTGAAGGCATTGATGAGCATGAAAGTCTTCTTGTTGGAAGTGATATCACCACCAATAGCCTTACCAAACACCTTGGAATCACCATATACATCGAGGAAATCGTCCTGCAACTGGAAAGCCAAGCCAATCTGCTCGCCAAACTTATAGAGATTGTCAGCATCCTCAGCAGAAGCATCAGCCAGGATGGCACCAATCTTCAGGGCACAAGCCAAAAGCACACTGGTCTTGAGGCGAATCATCTCGATATATTCCTCTTCCTTCACATCATTGCGGTTTTCAAACTCCATATCATACTGCTGTCCCTCTCCAATCTCAAGAGCTGTAGTCGTAAAGAGCTTCATCACCTTGGCAAGATGCTGATCGTCACACTGTGCCATTCTCTCGTAAGCCAACACCAACATACTGTCACCAGAGAGGATAGCCGTATTGGCATCCCACTTCTTGTGTACAGTCTCATGACCACGACGGAGATCAGCATTATCCATCAGGTCGTCGTGCAAGAGTGTATAGTTGTGATAGGTCTCAAGAGCTATCGCATTCATCAGAATCTTCTCAGGATCATTCTTGAAGAGATTGTATCCCAAGAGCATTAAAACAGGGCGAATACGCTTTCCACCTAAAGAGAGTACGTACTTCACTGGTTCGTAAAGTGACAATGGTTTACGATTGTATGGGAGATTTGCCAGGAAATCATTCACCATAACCAATAATTCTTCTGATGTCTTCATATCTATCATATTTCTAATTTATAATTTCTGATTTATAACTTGTCTTTTATAACTTGAATACCACCGGAACGGCAATCATGGTACGGCACACCTTGTTCTTGTCCATACCCGGTTTCCATTTGGGCATCATTTTCATCACGCGGAGCGCTTCTGCATCAAGGGCTGCATCCACCGAGGTACTTACCTTGGTATTGGCGATGCTTCCATCCTTGTTCACGATGAAGGTAACCACCACCGTGCCCTGCACCTTGTTGTTCTGCGCCACCTGCGGATATTTCAGGTTCTTGGTGAGCCATTGCATAAATGCCGACCAGCCACCCGGAAACTCCGGAATCTTCTGCACCACGGTAAACTTGATAGGAGCCTCAGCCTGTGTATCTGCCGGATCCACCGCTGTCTCAGGAGCCGCCTCCTTGACGTCAGCCCCTTCTACCACACCCGAACCATCACCGATTACCAGTTCACTGGTAGTAGTGCTGATCTTTTCCGGAGCCTTCTTGACCATTTGCTGCTCGGTAGGTTTCACCTCCTGGGTGATAGCCTGCGAGGCAGGTGCCTTCGCCATAGCCTCCGCACTCACCATATCTTTCTGATCGGGCGGAGTTGACATTTCCATATCTTGCGAAAGATCTTCAAAGTTCTCAGCCCAGTCGTCATCTCCCTGCGGATTTCTGGAATATTGCAATCCTACAAAAAGAAGCGTAAAGGCAATAAGGAGTCCCAGCAGGAAAAAGGTTACCCGCTTGTCCTCCAACTGTGCACGATCTGATTTCTTTATTTCCACAATATCTATTATCTACTATTTGCAGACTTGTTCACCCGTTTTTGGGGTCCAAACTGCAATATTTTACATTCTCTTTCGTTATTTTCTACGAAAACATTGCAAATTTACGTCTTATTTCTCAAAAAAGCCGTATCTTTGCCAAAGAATTAGATATTTTAAATGAAAAAAGTTGTTTTTTCCATTATATTGACGCTTTTCGCGACAAAAATGGGGGCTCAAGAGAGTCAGACGGGGTATAACTTCCTCCGACTCCCCGTCAGTGCCCATGCAGCTGCCTTGGGAGGCGATAACATCACCTTGATAGAAGATGATGCGGCACTTGCTTTCCATAACCCAGCCCTGCTGGCGTCGGTGAACGACCGTACCCTCAACTTCAACTACATGAACTATATGAAGGGGGTGAATATGGCATCAGCTTCATTCAACCGCATCGCCGGAGAGAAGGCTTCGTGGGCGGTATCGGCGCAGTATGTGGATTATGGCAAGATGAAGCAGACCGATGAGAACAACATCCAGATGGGGGAATTCTCGGCTAAGGATATCTGCCTGGCGGGTACTTTCTCCTACCTGCTCAGCGAACGCATCGTGGGTGGCATCACCGCCAAATTCATCACCTCGTATATCGGTGACTACAACTCCATCGCCATGGGAGTGGATCTGGGACTCAACTACTACGATTCAGAAGAAGAATGGTCGGTTTCCGCAGTAGCCAGAAACCTGGGTGGACAGCTCAAGGCTTATGATGAAGAATACGAGAAGATGCCGATCGACCTACAGGTGGGTGTCAGCAAGCACTTCATCAATACTCCCTTCCGCGTTTCAGCCACCTTGGTGAATCTGAATCATTGGGATAAGGGAATCAGAAACCATGCGGTATTAGGTGCCGACCTGCTTTTGAGCGAAAGCCTCTGGGTGGGAGCCGGCTATAACTTCCGACGCCACGATGAGATGAAAATCGTAAACGGAGAAGATGAGACCAGCAGCCATGGAGCCGGATGGTCGTTGGGTGGCGGTATCAATCTGGAGCGCTTCCATCTCAACATCGCCTACGGCAAATACCATGTCAGCAGTAATAGTCTGCTGCTGAATATCGACTACAGATTATAGAATACGGATTATTGAATACAGATTTATAGAACAGATAAACTTTTCAGATTTAAAGACATGAAGAAGATTACAATAGCAATTGACGGTTACTCTTCTTGTGGAAAGAGTACCATGGCAAAGGATCTTGCCAAGGAAATCGGATATGTGTATGTAGATACAGGTGCCATGTATCGCTCAGTTACGCTCTACGCCCTGCGCCACCAGCTCTTCGATGAGGATGGCAAGGTAAAGGTAGCAGAGTTAGAGGCTGAGATGCCAAACATCCACATCTCTTTCAAGTTCAACGCCGAAACCGGTCGCCCAGACTGCTATCTCAATGGTGAGTTGGTAGAAAAGGAGATCCGCTCGCTGGAGGTTTCCAATCACGTAAGTCCAGTGGCAGCCATCCCATTCGTAAGAGAGGCATTGGTAGCCCAGCAGCAGAAGATGGGCGAAGACAAGGGCATCGTAATGGATGGCCGTGACATCGGTACCACCGTTTTCCCTAACGCAGAACTGAAGATCTTCGTTACGGCAAGCTCTCAGGTAAGAGCACAGCGCCGTTTCGATGAGCTCAAGGAGAAAGGAATGCCTGCCGACTTCGAGGCTATTCTGAAAAACGTAGAGGAGCGTGACTATATAGACACCCATCGTGAGACCTCTCCTTTGCGCAAGGCTGATGATGCCATCACACTCGACAACAGTGAGATGACAATTCCGGAACAGAAGGAATGGTTGATGAAACAGTATCAAAAAGCCGCAGAAAAGTAACAAAAAGCTACTTTGTCGTAGAATACCCAAAGACGATTGCAAAAATATATTAAAATTTCAGTTTAATATAAAAAAACTGCCATTTTAAAGAATTGGCTTTGCAAAAAAACGTTGTTTTATTTATCTTTGCAGACATAATGACAAGGTAGTAATGATATAGATTATAAATTTTGAGTTAATTACTGTTTTTTGAAGGTGATAAGTCCTCGTGAGAAGATTTATCACCTGTTTTTATTTGATGAAATGAAGAATCATCAGATCAGATAACCAGTTTCTGTTTAAGATAAGGTATCCTTGATGATTTTCTCCTTGCATTCTTCCATCAGCCATTTAGGAGTACTGGTAGCACCGCAGATGCCAACGGTATTCACACCCTTCAGCCAATCCATATTGATTTCTTCGGCACTCTCTATCTGATAGCTGTTAGGATTCACACTCTTGCACTCCTTGAAGAGCACCTTTCCATTGCTGCTCTTTCTGCCACTGACAAAGAGGATGACATCATGCTTGCTGGCAAAGGATGCAATGTTTGGCATTCTGTTAGCCACCTGGCGGCAGATGGTATCAAAGCTCTTGAAAGTTGCACCCTCTACGATATGCTCCTGGCAATACTCGATGATGCGATGGAACTCATCCAGACTCTTGGTGGTCTGGGAATAGAGATAGATATCACGGTTGAAATCCAACTTACCTACTTCCTTCAGATGCTCTACATCCTCAAACTTCTCTACCACGAGGGCATGACTCTCGGTCTGTCCTACCAGACCCAACACCTCGGCATGACCTTTCTTGCCGAAGATGACAATCTGCGCCTCAGGATTGCTCACATACTGCTTCTTGATGCGGCGCTGCAACTGGAGTACTACCGGACAGGTAGCATCAATAATCTCAATATTGTTCTTCTCTGCCAGCGCATAAGTCTCAGGCGGTTCACCATGGGCACGAAGCAGCACCTTCACACCGTGAAGCTCCTTCATCTCCTCATGGTCGATGGTGATGAGTCCCGCCTCATGCAGGCGCTCCACCTCCATACCATTATGCACAATATCACCCAGGCAGTAGAGTGTACTGCCCTTTTCCAACTCTTCTTCAGCTTTCTTGATGGCAGTGGTTACGCCGAAGCAGAAACCACTACCATTATCTATTTCTATCTGCATTACTTTACATTTATTCTAATTACTACTTTGGCATTCTCCGGATCATTGGTAATCATGAGAATACGTGGATGCTTGGCACGCGACTTCTTCAGATCAGCAGCCACAGCTGTCACCTTCATCTTCACGGTCTCTCCCGGCTGAATCTTGCTCTTCTTCAACTGTACCTGCAAGCCCATGGTAAACATCTGCATGCTTCGGATATCCAAAACCGACTTACCCTTGTTGCTAACCAGGATTTCTCCCTTCAGCTTCTTCTTGCCGTTGAAGTTACCCAGATTCAGATCGGTGGTAGAGAGTTCAACCTTCGGAGCCTGCTCCTTCTGCTCGGCAGTCAACTTGTCGAAACTTGGCAGGAGAACGGCAGAAACCACGATTTCCTTCTCTGGAGCAATCTTGTCGCCAGGACGCTCACCCAAGTAAACAGAAGTCTGATTCAAGCCGAAATCACGCAGCTTCTTCGAATCCAGCACGAAGGTAATCTCTGCGGAACGGTGAGGTGCCACCTTGGAAGGCGAAACCGTCGCCTGGAGATAGTTAGGAAGATGCATGACCACAGGTTCCATCATCTCCTCTGTAGGATTGAAGATATGGATGCGCTGTACCGGACGGTCGCCACGGTTCACGTCATCAAACTCCACCTCCTGGACATCCGACTTGAGTTCGCCAAGCAGTTCATCATACGGACCTGCGAAATCTACCACATTGCTCACTACCCTACCACGCATAGAGAGGATAAAAGGTTCCTCCGATGCATTGCTATAGAGGCATATCTGCTTGTGGAAGGTGCCCATCTGCTTCGCATCATACACCGCCTTGACCAAGAAGCTGTCGCCAGGAGCCACACTGTTCTTCGGATACACCACTTCTGTACATCCGCAACTCTTATACACCTGATGGATGATCAGCGGTTTGCTGCCCTCATTCTTCATCAGGAACTCAGCGGTCACCGGCTTGCGGAATACTACCTGTCCACAATCTACAACCTCGTGCTGAGTACTTATTTTCTGTGCCGACGCAGACACCGCCAACAGCGATGAAAGCATCAATATATTCATCCGTTTCATACTATTCTATTCGTAATTATCAATCCTTGTTTTAATTATTAACTGTCATCTTATATGTCTCCGTGCGACCTCCAAATTCCGGACTATAGGTACACTCTGCCGTGCAGGAGCCCGACTGGTAGTCGCCCTTCCGGTCGATATAATATTCCATTTCTACGAAATGCTTACCTTTAGATAAACGATCAAAATAGAAATTTGTTGTATTATCCTTAGGAGAAACATAACATTCCATACCCCACTGGTAACCGCTCAGCTGATTGACAGGCTCCAGACAGGCAGCCCGCTTGTCCACAATCTTCACGAAATCGTAGTCACGGTCGGCTGTAATGGTGATGATGACCTTGATCTTATCACCCACCTTTGCCTTCTTCTGGTTTTCAACCTTACGGCTAACCTTGATGCCCGATTCCAGAGAAGCGATTTCGCTGACAGGCTGCTTGAACTCTGCATACACGGCACCCCAGCTGGTATAATCGCTCTTCTTGTTGATGCTCAAGACGGAAGCCTTGCCCGGCTTCTCGGTCTTGATATAACCCAACGCAGTAGAATCCTGCGGCATCGGGAGCTGCTTGCCATCCAGTTTCAGAACAGCATTCTCTGCCCGTTTGTTCCAGTTGCTCTCATTGCCCTTCATAAAGGCATAGACGGCATCCACAGTATTCACCGGAGTATCCCAAGACTGGGTGCGTTTCGACATCAGGAGCCAGCGTTGCAGTTCCTCGTTGGTCTGCCTGTCGTTCGGCTTCAGCATCTGCATCGCCTCTATCACGGATACCTGGGTAGGAATCTTATAGTTTCTCCAGCTGTAGAGTGCCTTGCGGGTATCGTAGTAGCGGCCCATCTCCTCGCGATAAACGGCATATTCGTTCACGCTCTGCAGATATTCGCCTGCCTTTTCGCGGTAATCGGCATTCTGCTGGCAGTTCTTGGCGAGCACCACGGCAGCACGTGCCTTACCATAGATGGTGAAATCGCCGGTCAGCTTCGACATCTTTTCCAGGAGATAAGTCTTGTCAGCCTCCTGATTCTGCTTCATCTTTCTGCCATCCATCGAGAGGATGTAGAGATAATGCAGCGCCTGCTCGCTAGGACTCACCTTGTGCTTTTTCTCCTCCTGCTTCTTCATTTCTCTTACTTCCTGTGCTGTCTGCCAGGAGAGATAATCAATGGCGGAAGTCAGCATCTTGGCGGTGGATTTCTGAACACCGGCAACGGCATTCAGACGAACCATCATTTCGGCTACCGACGTTGTCATGTATCTGCTGCCCTTCATTCCCTTCCACCAGGAGAAGGAACCGTTAGGGTTCTGCAACTTCTTCAGCTTTTCCACCTGATTCTGTAAGCGAATGGTCTCCTGAGAGAGATTCTGCTCTGGCTGTTTTTCCAGAGAGAGATGCTTCTGGATATGGGTGGTGATGGTATTGGCGTAGATGGCAGACATCAGCGAAATGGCATCCTCCTCATCCGGATTGCTGATAGACGGCAGCGCCTTGACCATCAGCCAACTTGGATTGTTGGTATATTCCACGGTCACCTTTGCATCCTCTGCGCCCTTCGCCTGCTTGCCCTCCTTGTTCAGGAAGAGTTTGCTCAGGTCGAAACTCTGCTCGCCCGGCTGGTGCAGGGTGATAGGCAGGGTGTTCACCACGAGTTCACGGTCGCTCAAAACCGGCAGATAGTGCTGTTCACCATCGCTGTAGCCATTACCGGCAGCCACCACCTTATTAATATATACACCCTCTTTCAGACCTTGAACATCGAAGGCTACCGTAGCAGAACCCTCGGCATCGATACGATAGCCCTGGGTCTTCTGCCAAACCACCTTCTGGGTTTCGGCATCCAGAATCTGCATGCGGGCATTGCCGTTCACCTTCTTATCTGAGGTATTGAAGAGTTTCACCACGATGGTACTCTTGTCGCCCTCACGCAGGAAGCGAGGCATGTTAGGCTGCACCATCACGGTTTTCTGAGCCACAGCCTCATCCACCAGCAAACCGTTGCGCATCT
>OIZP01001577.1_pt1 | contig 11461 bp, 12 predicted proteins | sample 1588531 | NCBI WGS metagenome assembly OIZP01 (sample SAMN03283283) | human gut metagenome | biome: human-associated habitat; material: feces | host: Homo sapiens | place: Peru | collected 2012 | reverse complement strand
TAGCTATGCTGATGGTGGATATTATCTGGATTTCATTTGCGTGAAGACAAAATGCCAGACCCAGGTTCCTATTGGTGATGATGCGTATGCTCTAATCCATCCAAAGACCAACAGAACATATATCTTTCAAGGTTTCAAACGTACTATGACGTATGGTGTGATGCAGAGCTGGTTGAAAGAGTGCGGTATCGAAAAGCATATCACCTTCCACATGAGCCGTCACACCTTTGCCACCCTGCAGCTGGCAGGTGGCACCGACATCTATACCGTGAGCAAGCTGCTTACCCATAGCAACATTGCCACCACTCAGGTATATACCGAGGTGATTGACGAGTTGAAGCGTGATGCTGCCAGTCGCATCAGCTTGAAGGATAATACTCCTTCGACTACCCCTATTGTTGAACCTTAACCCCCAGTTAGCACATGAACGAGAACCCTACATTATCCTTCGACCAGCTTCCCAGCGCAGTGGGAGAATTACTCACCAAAGTCAACTCCGTCCTTACCCGCCTCGACCAGATTGACGGCAGGTTGGACTGTGCTCCTCAGGAAGACCAGCATGTTCTTATGAACATCAAAGAGGCTGCTGCATTCCTTCACAAAGAGGTCTCCACCCTCTACGCATACACATCCGAAAGGCGCATCCCATTCTACAAGCGTGGCAACACCCTCTACTTCTACAAAGACCAGTTACAGAAGTGGATTGAGGATGGTGGCTGCTGCAACAAGAACTGGGAAGCAAGCCCCGAACAACAGGCCGACTTCGAAGCCCATCTGGCCATGATGCAGAATGGCAAGAAGCACAGACCTGCGTCTTGGAGACAGGGATGAGGGCTTAGGTCAGCTACAGCCCCATATACTTCTCCCTTCCCTTCTTTTACTGAAACGGACAGTCTCTTATGGCTGTCCATATTCACGGACTTATATACACCATTTAAATGATATGAAACATACCAATATCAAATACGGAATCCTGCTATCCAAGGAGCAGTTGGATTTCTTGAATGACGAGCGCCAAAGTGGACAGCGGATGACGGCTTTTGCTACCTTCATCGAGAAGGCTACTGTTGAGCCAACTCACTATGAGAAGAAAGGCTATGCCCTTGACCTCGCCATCGGCCAGTTCGCCATCTCCATTGTGGAACTGGCTAAACTTTGGAAGTGCGACCGCAAGACGGCAACCAAGGTAGTAGAGCAGTTCAATCGGATGGGGATGCTCACATCCGAGACAAACAACCGCACTTCTGTCCACACGCTGCGCTGTCTGGCATTTTGGTATCTCGATGACATGAAAGACCCTGTCAAGAATCCGTTCTATCAGCGTGACCCAGCGATGCAGACTCCTTCTGGCAATGCCAGAACAAATTGGACAGCCAAACCAACTTCATCCATTAGCGATGAGATAGCCGCTCCTCCTTTGGACGTTCCGGACTTTATCTATGATGACAAGGGACGGCTCATCGAGCCTGCATCTTGTGATAGCCCTCACATAGATAGTGGTGACAGCTCCACCGCCTTGACCTCTATCAGCTGAGGACGCTTCGACAACAGATAATCACAGGAACAGGCAAGCCGTCAGAGCCGGGAACTGCCGTAGGCTTGTCGTGGCGTTTTTAGTTAGCAAGAAGTGTCAGTGTCGGACGGTCGCTTCGCAGACCATCCTTCCTACCGACTGAGTGCAGTGCTCGCTGGCTCACACTGGCTGTCCATTTCCTTTAGTAATCCCAATTCAACAACCCTATAGAATACATGAAGCAACAAACAAATAAACCTGAGGCTGCTCATCGCAAGCCAAAAACAAAGCACATCGATGTGCGATTTACTGAAGATGAATACAACATCATTGAAAAGGCAGCTGCAGCCTGTGGCATGTTCAAAAGCAACTACCTCCACGACCTGGGGCTTGGACATCAACCCAAACAACTCATGACCGAGGAACAAGAGAAAGCCTTGAAGGGACTGCTGGCGGTAAGGTCAGACCTCGTCCACTTCATGAATGCCCTGAATGCCTTGCCACAGGCGGCAAGGAAGAAGCTCTTCAAGAACGAGGAGTTTATGAAGGAGTGGATGAATAACCTCAAGAGACTGATAGCAGAGATAGACAAAATCAAAGGACTATTTATATGATAGCAAAAGCTGATGGCATAACGCATGGTCAGGCGATGACTAACTACACAATCAAGAACAACCGTGCAGACATGATCAAGACAAACCTTCTCACCGAAGGTCTGCCTCCTATGGGCATGTGGCAGGAAATGCAGCTCCATCAGGAGCGTTTCAAGAACAAGTTTGCTCGTAAACCCTATGACGAGACATCCATTCGCATCGAGCTCTCCCCAGCCATAGAGGAGACCATGGGATGGATTCCCCACCATTGGAAAGAACTGCTGGAGGAGTATATCAAGGTGCTTGACAGCATCACTGTCGTGGAAGGTGTAGGCAAGAAAAAGGGCAAGGAGAAGGGTAAAGGCAAACAGCCAGACAAGGTCAAGGTGAAGCCGACCAACATCCAGAACTCGCAGTATTTTGCGGCAATCCACTACGATGCAAAGAGCGGAATTCCACACCTGCATCTGGTGGTGAACCGACTCGACAAGGACGGCAATCTCAACAACCTTAACTATATCGGTAAACGTGCCGTAGCGGCTGCCCGCATCATCAACAAAAGACGTGATTGGGTGGATGCCATGGAGATTCGACAGAAGCGCATCTCAGAGATTACCGACACTTGCATGTCCACACTCCGCTCTATGCCTTCCTTTAACTGGGAAACCTATCTTCGCAAGCTCATAGAGAAAGGCTATGATGTGAAGGTGACTCGCGATAAATCAGCTGCCCAGAACATCCGTTCTTATAGTTTCCGTTTCGGCAACTCCACCATTCCGGCCTCAGAACTGGGCGTAAGTAAGAACCTCACGGCTGCTCATATTGAATCTACCTTCGCCAAGTTGCATAAGGTAGAACGGACACCTGCAACCACTGCACATCCTCGTCTTTCCTCAGAAGAAGCTGCACGTTACCAACTTGAAAAGCCCCAAACTCGCCAAAGAGAGATTGGGCAAGTGAAGCCAAAAGAGCCGGAGTGGTTCCGAGACACTTTGCTGTACAAGGGACAGCAGTATAACATCAAGATGCCGTTGGATGCCTACAATGAAATGAACTCACACATAGTAGCTCCTGAGGAAGGCGAAGCCAATCGTGTAGATGTGCTCAATGTGGCCATGACGCTCTTCATGCACTACATCGATGCTGCCACAGCCATGTCCGAGTCATGTGGCGGTGGAGGATCTGCGCCATCTTCTGGTTGGGGACGAGATAAAGACGAGTTTGACTGGGCCCGCCGCTGCGCTCTTATGGCGAACAAGATGTGCAAGCCCGCAATAAGACGAGGTATGAAACGATAATATACAACAGCTATGGATGAGAATACACAGCCGATGATGAAAGATGACAAGCCCAGTGCCTCTCAGACACTGCTCGGCATATTGGGCAACATCAATGATGCCGAAAGGGCTGAGGATAAGAAAGAGGAAGTGAGAAGCACCCTTGCAGAGATACAAGCTGCCCAGGATGCCCTTGCTTCCTACTTAAAGAAGTTGCATGAGGCTAAGGATGACCTTGAAAATATCAAGATTGGCTATAATGCCGCCACCGGGAGCATGGACAATATTGTGAGTGGCATCACCAATGCCATAGTGAAGGCAGAGCAAGCCAGAGTCAAGGTTGGTATCAACGACGAAGGACTTGCCCAGTTGAAGACTCGCAATGATGAAGTTGTAAATGGTCTCTATACTGCGCTTGGCGATTTCGAGAACCGCCAAAAGACGATCTTCGATAATATGAAGAAAGAGTTTGAAACCCTTTTCGAACATCAAAAGAAGGAACTGAACAAAATCCGCAACATCGAAGAAGGTGCCTACTTCAACGGCAGGACCTACTGGTGGATGTTCGGCCTCGCCTTCCTCTCCTATGTCATCATCATTTTTGAAGTTGCCGTCTGGGCATGTCTGAAGTTCGGGAAATAACTAATTGATTATGATAGATAAGGATTTTAACAAGGCAAGAATGGAAGCCACAGATGCCATTGTCCATTGGGCAAAGACAGGCAGGGGATATTATACAATGCGTAATGCTGTAAACCGTTTTATAGATGAAAGCGGAGCTAATCGCCACGCTATAGGCGGTGAAGAGACCATCCTTGCATATCGTAAGATAGCCGTCAGCCGCCTTGCAATAGACTGTATCTATGCCTTATCAAAGCCAGAATTGGCAAAATTGGACAGAGAATTGGATGCAATTGCTAATGATATTCCAAGAGAGAGCAAAGGGATAAGACGATAATAATTGCAGCGACTATCAATCCTTAGATGAATGACGTCGCTGCAATTAGTGTTCCTATCAGAATCAGTAGAAATACTTATTTATCAACGGTTCTGTTTGTTAAAACCCACTTGATGAACTTGATAAAATATCGACCAATGACTGATAGGATGCCAGCAACAAGTGCGGCCCATTTCATGTGTGTTGAAAGGTCGTTCTTATAATTGCTCATACGAATATCAGAAATGTAATCCCTGAAATCATCCTTGTCCTTTTGGGCGGCATCTTTAGCTTCTTGCTGGAGTTTATCTATAATCTCCTGTGGTATTTTCTTCTCTTTGGCCGATTTGTTAGCGTAATTTAATGCGCTATCCCCATTCATTCCATTGATGAAAGCGTAGCTACCTGGCGATAGTGGTTTGAAATCAATGGAATGTGCAAATTGTTCAAATTCTGATAGATTTGTGTGTCTAGAATAGTCACAAGACTGTTCCACGAAAAAGGCATATTTAATCCGCCAGTCCATTTCCCAGTTGCCAGAAATCGTATTGGGGTCATAGCAACTTTCACCAAACCAAGAACTGTCATCTAAAGGTTTGATGTCTTTTTGATGAATTGCCATGAAACAAAGAACATAACCACCCCATAGCAACAATGCTATACCAAGCATCTTGAAGTTGGCTATCAGTTCATTGGCTATGGCCGATTTCTGTATTGTAGGTTCTTTGCTTGCGATTTCGACTTTTACGGGACTATCTACAAGCGTCGAAACAACTACCTGCTGAACGTTGTCCTCAACGTCCTTGTCATCTGTCAAATTTGGCGTCTCAATTACATCCACCTTCGTTCCGCAATAAATGCAGAACTTGGAATCTATTGCGATTTGCTTACCGCATTCTTTGCAGTACATATATTCTTTTTGCATGTTGACTTAATTAGAGAATTTATGCTATTGTGCTCAATTTCCTTAATAGTATATTATACTCGTTAACACGATTCTATTCCTAATCGTCATTCTTTTCCTCTATCGTATCATTGAACTGAACACTTTTTACAAGGTTTGCCCAATCTCTAAACTTCATTTGTGGTAAATCGCCATAAAACTGTTGAGTTACCTTTATCGCCTCTAATGTATGAGGCGTTTCTGAGTGAAGAAGCGGTTTAAGTTTCATTAGCAGCATCTTATCTGCTATATTTTTGATTTTACCGTCAACAATGATATCTTTTACACCTTCACTTTCTGTTGGTTTACCAAAGAATGAATCTATGGATCGAAAGAAGGTTACAATATCTTTTCTTTTGAACAATACTGGTGTATCTCCATTTTTGAGTTCTTTCTTTAGAAATTCTCCTGATACGACTTCTTCTTGAAAATAACTTCTTGAATAGAAAGAGACGCTTTTCTTTTCGTTTAATCGCTGCTTGGCTGTATGATAATTCCAACAGACAATTACATCGTTAACACTGTCATAGCCAAGAAAAACAAAGGGAATCTCCGACTTTTTGATTCCTTCAAACTCTTCCCGAACTGGCAACTGTGCTCTTGTTGTATCTGGTCTGCTCTTGAAATATGCAGATGAAAGATTCTTTACATAGACATAAAATTCCCTTCCCTCTAATTCCATTAGAAACGGTTGTATGCCATTCTTATAAACGAAATCGGGGGCAACTTCAAACACATTGAGCATGAGTTGAAGTAATGTCTCAGGCAAAATCTTCTCTGTTTTCATTTCACAAATCTTTAAACAATTTACTACTCGGATATGTTACATACGGGGCATCGACTGATTTTGCAGATGATAAGTCGCAGTCGTAGTGGATATTATCTATCTCTTCAGGGATGTTACAACCTCTCAATGATGGGATGTCATTTATATCGAAAATCCTATAGGTGTCACATGCCAACGTGTAATCAAAATAGCATTCGTAAGCTTTATCAAAATCAGTTCCTAATGTTTTTGTTATAACATCCACCAGTTTGAATCGCAAGTCCGGCGCATTCAGTTTTGATTCTATAGATTCCCTCAAATCATGAATGGTTTTACCCATTCCTGATTGAACTACCTGAATTGAGGCTATAACTATATTTGAGCCTTTGTTTGGCTCAAGCTGATTATGAGAGAAATGATGTATTCTGTTATTTTTAGAAGTACTCTTTACTTCTATTTTGTCCGTTCCGTCATTAAAATCAAATGTGTCAGTGGCTGATGTATGCCAAGATTTAACCAAATAACTGGGGTCTGTTGCTCTATCAATTACAAACAATTCTGCCCATAATTCTTGAATCGTTTTCAAAGGGGGCGCAGAAAAGCGTCTAAATAGATCGATTAACCTTTGTATTTCAGCCAATAGTACCTGCTGTGATGGGGCTTCTCCTATCTTCTCCAACACAATACATACAATATCAAGAAAGTAGCTGACATAGTCTGGCAATTCGGTCTTTAAGGTTATTACCGTGTAGTAGCTCTCAATGATGTTATTGGGGGCATTATTTTTTTTGAGCCTGCACAATTCGTTAAACTGTACGGACATTAATTCCAAATTGACGTTAGGGACCTTATCTGTTATGGTACTTTTAATAAAGAACATCGGTCTTCCTTCCTTGCTGATTCCAATCTTATGAGCCTTTGACGGCGGAATATTAGCTATCGTGTAACAATTCTCAGTTAAAGAATCGCTACACGATAGTTTTCTGAATATTTGATGGATAGAGTTCTTCATCTTATTCTTCCGTTTCGACATAATTTATTGCAAATTCTTCGGGATAGTAAATGGCCAGTGTATAGGCCTCTTTGCCAGACCAAACCAAAGAGTCGCAATTAAGTTTCACCTTGTGTATCTGTATGGTTAGTGAATCTTCGAACTTTATAGCCGCATCTCCAGGGTAAACTGAACTTGCTGTTGTAGAACGTCCAGAGTGAAGATTGACGAGTCGTTGCGTATCAACATTGAAAGCACGTAAACGCGCCTCACCTTTATAAGCCATGTGTATAATGTAGGCATGATTGAGCGAAGATTCCGCCTTTGTCGTAAGATATTTTATATAGCGCAATGTTGCTTGTTTCCGTGCAGCATCGGGCATGTTCTGAAATTTGAATTCCGTCAAGAACTCAATAAACTCCTGTATAGGGAGTTTGACATATGCATGATTTCTATCAGGAGTTTTATAATCCTCATATAACTTCCATTCATGCTTAGCGAGAAAATTCTCTATAAATGAAGTGTTTTCAGAAATAGCCTGAAATGCGTTCATTTTCCTCCACCCCGACAGTTTTGTCGTAACGGTGTTTTTTGACAAGATATTCTTTCTCGTTGCATTTAGTCTATTGGAAATCAGCAGAAGACGTTCCACATCTTCAAGGCTCTTGTTTTCTATTAGCCAATTTCTCATTTCTTCCTCATGTTCTACATATTCTCGATATTCAAGAATAGCTTCGCAAGGAAGAAACACTCGACAGGACCACAAATAATTCTTTTTGTAGCCAAAGAATCGACACCTTTGCTGAATGGTATCAGCAGTTGATTTGCCAACACTATATCGGGGCATATATGTAACAGCAAGATGCTCCACTGTAAATCCTCTGTTCAGCATATCTGCTCCTACCAATATATGGGAGCAGCTACTAGACCAATCGATTTCTTTATTCTCGCCTTGTCGTTTGTTTCGACTAATAACAAGTTCTATGTTGGTATCAAGAATAATATCATGAACAAATTCCCATATCTCCTCGAAAGAAGGGAAGTCTTCTCCGTGGTTTTTATACAAACGGATGGCTTCCTCGTAGTTTGAATTAAATGAATGCTTCAGTTCTTGGTATCCAGGATCAAGAGTTCCATTTGCTAACATATTAGCCCATGCGTCAATCAGATTTTTAATCCAACCGTAAAATTTTTCACTTGCATCTTGCTCTCTATCTGCATGAACCATCATAGACAAAAACGACTCTTTCTCCTTGATGTTTACAATGATGGCTACACCCATTATATGGAGTTGTAGGGCATTGATTAAAGAATCTGGACAACTAGTCAAATCATTATGCTTGGAATGATAAACCTGATCCGTTTGTATAGTGATTACAAGTCCAGGCTCGTCACAAAAGAACGTCTTTCCACCTGTGTATCCTTTGCCAGGAGTCAACACTGTGTGATGTTTTGGGGAAAGTAAATCCATAATGCTTATAAGCAATGGTCCTTGTGTAGTTGCCGTATATTGTACATATGAATGATTGTCTAATGCACCACGAAGTTTCAAAATGCTGCTATATGTTGTAGTGTATTCGTCGTCTTCCCATTCCTGAGATTTACTGTTTTTATAAGCATACCCATTCAAACTTGCTTGGTCTGCCTCGTCATCAATAATGAGCACTCCAGATTTAGCAACGGTGTTCTTTAATTGAATATCGTCGAACATAGCTGCTAATTCAGAGATATATTTATGATGCTTTAAAACGGTGATTAAAATCGTTGGCTTGGTACTCAACGAAAGTGCATTGCGGATTCTTTGAGCTTCGTTCTTTGTTGGGTTTTCAAACAATTTATAATGTTTGGAGTTTGCATTCCCATTAATCAAGTCTTTTCTCAATCGTTTAGTTGTTTGAGACAAGAGATTATTTTTGGTGCCAGCAAAATATATAATTATCCGAAATCCATTGTCATGTGCAAGTGCAGATAATGTTGTAAAAGACATGGTTTTACCACTCTGAACGTATCCAACTACAAGATTCGTTACAGATTGGCATTCCCGTTTATTCGGGTCGGTACATTTTGACAATATATCGACCGTCTCTTTCTTTAGTACGTCAATGCCCTCACTATCAACTTTCTCGCTTAACCGAGATAGTAATTCAAGTGTCATTTCTCCTATTTCGGGAGAAAAGCCTATATTGTTGTTTTTTACAATTTCTATTTCCATTATAATTGAAGGATGCTTTGATTAAACAGGATTCTGACATTTGAGGCAAATTTCGTTCCTTTGTCAGGAGCCATTATTTCAGCCAATGTCAGCGCTTTAAATATAGCTATGATAGGAGTATAATCTTGACCTTTTTTGAATTGGTCAAATCGGGTAAAAAATGGATGTGCAAGATTTACCTTACACAGTATAGGGGTCGTCTCTGAAGGCGTTCCTTCTTCACTCTTCTCCTTTACCACAGAATATAGGGAGTCTGTCTCTGTTTCTGTAACTAGTTCCATTTTCAGCATATAGCTTTTTCCGTTGTACTGAAATGTTTCGCTACAGCTATCTAAGACTTCAGCCTTAATGATTTTTTCTTCATTTTTCTGGAGGTATTGCGAGTTGTTGATTTTGTTCTCGACTTCACTTACCTGTCTGGAAAGAAGTTTAGGCTTTGTCTTCTTCTCCAATTCTTTTTTTATAGTCTTGGATATCTTTTCAAATTGCTCTTTTGCTCGCTGCCTGTAATTATCTGTTTGGCTGAGAAGGCTAGGGTTGTCTGCTTTTAGTTCATCACGAATGCCTTCCATGAGCATATACAAATCCTCTTCTTCTCTAAATCCATTTTTATTGAAAGACACTTCAAATCCTTCAAGTTCTAATTCACCGAACAATCTCCTATATCTAAAGCTTCCAGACTGGCCAAAGAGAACAGGAGGAAAATAACGTTCATCTCCTCCTCCTACAATTACTCTGCCACGTCTCATTAGAACCAACCCATTTGCATTGTTTTGGATTTTATCTAATATAGCAATAAAGCCCTTTGCTTTATAGTGATCAATCTCGAAGTCAATCTCTTTTTTCCATAAGATTTCTTCGCCTTCGGGAGTCTTATAGAACGGAGCCTTTAGTATGTTATAGTTTGGGGCTTCTAATGTAGTCCCATTTACAGATATCTCAACTTGATTTGTGCGCAAAAAATGCCTATAAATACTTGACAAATGCCTTTTTATCTTATCCATTTGCATCGGTTTGGGTGCATTAAAAGACAAGTCGGTCAAGATTATTTCGGTATAATGTTCGTTGGCATACTTGGTGGTTTCAGTTACCACAAGGTCTTCTTTCTCTTCTGAAGTTACCTTTTCCAAGTCAAAAGTGGTGAATCGTTCCACCTCTTCACCAAGAGCTTTCGTCCGCACGCTCCATTTATTAGCAAGCCATACAGAGGCTGTTTTCATGCCCATGCCGAACTCATTAAGCCCGGTATCATCCAAAGGTATGTGGGCAGGTTCAAATGCTCTTTCATAATTTAGAACATCTATTCCTGCAGCATTATCACGAATATAAATAGCTCTTGCTTCCCAGTTAATATCAATTGATACGGTAAGTTTGTATTTATCTCCATCTACTAACAAGAGTTGTTCTCTATGATTAAGATAACTCTGGACAGCATTATCAACATACTCTCCCAATGTATTTGAGACAGTATTGTTGAGATTCCTAAACGTGCTGTACACATTAGGTTTCAATGCGATAGATACTCTTTCTATTTGTTTCATGTCAATTCAATCAAGTTCTTCGCAATCAGTTTCACTACTTCTACATTCACTGCATTACCAAATGCCTTGAAGGCGCTGGCAATAGTATCGGGATACTCTTTAAGATCCTGCATACACTGTAATCTTGCACCTTCTTTTCTTGTCATATACCTACCTTTCTCACCATTTGGTGTAACTATCCATGGAATAATTGGAATTTGAGTAGTTGTAAGAACAAGAGCAGGAGAGTATGTCGGTTGTTTAACTCTTATGCCTGATGGCCGAAACTGTATGATTTTTGTATAGAGGTCAGGATGTTCCTCCATTCCACAGTTCCATTCAAATTTCTGATGACTATTCTCAAATCCAGGTTGGCGGATTTCTTCAATCCAGGTGTCAATCCATGATTTGTTTTTCTGGTAGAACTCTCTGTTTTGTCTGATAAAGAGTTTTTTCCAGTCCGGGAATTGTCGACTTCCACCTTTGGGCATTCCCTGCGCATAAACTGGCAGTTGCTGTAGGTAATCGTCTTTGGAGTTGCCTATAATATCTTCGCCAAACCTACCTTTCTTTCCTTGTAATTGAGCTCTTTGCTGATAATATGGGGCAGCTCCTTCAAAACAATATGTTGCTCCAAACTCCATTGCCCATATGGGTAGGGTGTTCAAAATTTAGATATAAATCTGACATAAAAAGTGCAAGAATTCAG
>OIZP01001569.1_pt1 | contig 11500 bp, 9 predicted proteins | sample 1588531 | NCBI WGS metagenome assembly OIZP01 (sample SAMN03283283) | human gut metagenome | biome: human-associated habitat; material: feces | host: Homo sapiens | place: Peru | collected 2012 | reverse complement strand
CACAAACAGGGAAAGTGGCGTCAATACAATTACAACCAGCGCGATCGGTACATTTACAGCTATCATAAATCCAAGCGTTGCAAGAATCGTTACGATTCCGGTGAACAGCTGTGTAAATCCCATCAGAAGTCCGTCTGCAAACTGGTCGATATCCGACACGATACGACTCACGATATCGCCATGCTTGTGCGAATCAATATAGGAAAGCGGAAGCTCCTCCATATGATTAAATACTTCGATACGGATATCCCGCACAACGGAATATGTGATATGGTTGTTAATAATATTCATAAACCACTGTGAAAGCACTGTCACAACGGTTACCATCAAAAATGTATAGATGATGTCCTTGATTCCATCGAAGTCAACCAGACCTTTTCCGGCGATCAAGTCGATTGCATCACCAGTCAGAATCGGTGCATACAAGGTTGAGGCAACGGTGATCATTGCACAGACAAACGAAAGGATAACCATAATACGGTATTTCTTAATGTGTGTCAGTACACGTTTTAACACAGCTTTATCAAAGCCCTGCAGCTTCTTTTTCTTATCCTTAGACATCTGCCTTCACCTCCTTGTTCTGGGATGCATAGATCTCCTGGTATACCGGACAATTCTTCATAAGCGTATCGTGATCGCCTATCCCTGCGATCTTACCATCATCCAAAACAACGATCTTATCTGCATACATGATGGAGGATGCACGCTGCGATACAAGGAACACGGTCGTGTGATCCGTCTTCTCCTTGATGGCTTTCCGGAGTGCGGCATCTGTTGCATAGTCAAGAGCGGAAGAACTGTCATCAAGGATCAGGATTTCCGGCTTCTTCACAAGCGCACGTGCAATCGTCAGTCTCTGTTTCTGCCCACCGGACAGATTCTTACCGCCCTGGTTCAGCATAAACCCGATACCGCCGTCCTTCTGCTGCACAAAATCCTCCGCCTGTGCAATCGAAAGCGCTTCCTCGATCTCCTCGTTCGTTGCATCTTCCTTACCCCAGCGGATATTATCCGCAATCGTTCCGGAGAATAGCACTGCCTTCTGTGGAACGACACCGATTTTTTCTATCAGCTGCTCTTTTGGATATTCCATTACATCCACGCCATCGATTTTAATACTGCCCTGTGTGCAGTCATAGAAACGAGGAATCAGATTCACTAGCGTTGATTTACCGGAGCCTGTACCACCGATAATACCGATCGTCTCGCCGCGGTTCACCTTCAGGGAAAGTCCCTCGATGGAGGTTTCCTTCGCATCCGCATACGTAAGTCCGGCATTGATAAATTCCACCTTCGGAACCTTCTCATCTACGGACGTTTGTACCGGTGCTGTCTCGTATGCCTGACTGCTTGTTGTCTCGAAGATCGCACCGAGACGGTTCGCACAGGCAACTGCCTTTGTCTCGGTAATAATGAGGTTTGCAAGCTTTACAAGTTCGATCAAGATCTGTGACATGTAGTTTACAAGTGCATAGACCTGTCCCTGCTTTAAGATACCGAGATCCACCTGTTTCGCCCCACCCCAGATCAGGGCAACGATAGACAGATTAATCACGGCGTAGGTCAGTGGATTCAGGAACGAAGAAATCTTTCCGACGAACAGTTGTCCTTTCGTCAATGCTTCCGTTACCTCCGCAAACTCTTTCTTTTCCTTCTTTTCCTGATTAAATGCCCGGATGACACGCACACCGGACAGATTCTCCCTGGATTTCAAGGTCACCGTATCAAGCTTACTCTGTACTTTCTTATACAAAGGAATCGAAACAAGCATGATTCCAAATACAATCACAATCAAAACCGGAAGCGTGATAAAGAATACACGCGATGCCTTCGCATTGACCGTAAATGCCATAATCGTTGCACCAAATACAATAAACGGGGAACGCATAAACAGACGTAGGAACATATTGATTCCTGTCTGTACCTGATTGACATCACTCGTCATACGCGTGATGAGTGTCGCACTGCCGAGCTTATCAATCTCCGTATAGGAGAGTGTCTCGATATGCTTAAACAGGTCATATCGGATTTCCTTTCCGATTCCCATGGCTGTCTTCGCCGAGAAATACTGTGCTGTGATGGAACACCCAAGTCCGACCACACCGAGGACGGCAAGCCCATTCGCTTCGACCTTCGGACGGAAGTCGGTCTTCTCGATCAGGCTTTAAGCCAGGTGCCAGCAGTCGTGGCCAACGAGGTTATCGTTCGTTGTCTCTACATGCTTTCAAGGCTCAAGGCCGAGCTAGAACGTTGCGAAGTGAGTGATGCCTCCGGCTTGCGCAAGCTCAAGGCTTCGCATTTCATGCCCTACAACAGCAGGGCCCTCACTCGCATGGTCACGGTTTCGAGCACTTCGTTCGTTCTGGCAAATCTGGCGACGGCAGCAGTTAGGGCGGGTATCGAATGCGAGGGGAACAAGGTCGTTTTCGCCCAGAAGCTCTTCATGAGAATAAACTACGTCGGAGTTGGACGCCTTGCGTTTGCCCTCCATGCCGACTGGGGCTATATGGCGGAGGAAATTTCCGAGGCCTGGGCTGAGCGCGCCAGGCGCCGCCAGGATATCTTCGATGGATTCCACTTTTATAGCCTAGATAGAGAAACGACGAGGATTACCTTCTCGCTGAAGCTTGTCGCCATCAACTACGACTACAGGAACGAGAAGAACGAAATGCGCAAAGGGCAAAAGAGGAGCTGGGCCCGCGCGTGGCAGGATTCGGTCGCGGATGGCCTAGGCATTGATGAAGACGGCTACTTTTTGAGCGAGGAGGACGCGTACGGAGCCCTTGAGGCTATTTCACGGCAGCGAGGCGGTAAGGTACGCGCCTTGCTGGTTGCGCAGGAGTTAGTCGAGTTTTGTCCTTATTCGCAGTTGGGAGATGAAGAGAAGAAGGAATACAAAGGTTTGAAGGAGAGTGGGTCTTGGGTTAAAGATGAATTTCCCAGGAGACAAGACGCAGTTGATTTGGATGCCGTACGTTCCCTAGAGAAACGTTGCGGGACACGCTTCCGCGAGCTTTCAGGTACATTGCCAAAGCTTTTGGTGGGCGGCGTCATTGTCGTGGCGTCGGCCGTAGGCGCAGGAGGGGCGGCCGCGGTACTCGCTCCGGATATTGCTGTCGGTATCTTCGGAGGCTCGTTTGTCGGCCTTCACGGGGCTGCGCTTGTCAATGCGAGCCTTGCTGCAGCTGGCGGTGGGGCCTTGGCCGCCGGCGGCATGGGCATGGCCGGTGGCACTGCTTTGATTACGGGCGGCGGCGCCGCGCTTGGTCTATTGGGTTCCGGCGGCGTTGCCTTGGCGGCATCGATGGGGGAGAACTACGCGCAATTCGTGCTCGTCGAATGTTCGAGGCTCCTTGCTTTTCTTGATGTGGCAACTGACCGCTGTCCGCATGAAGGGGCCATTTTGGTGCGGAAGGCGGCCGAGGCCGTGCAGCGTAGCATCACTGGTGTTGAGGAAGATGCCGAGAAGGAGAATGGAAAGGGGAACCGCAGGGATGACAGGTTGCTTAAGCAACTGAAGAAGGGTCTCAAGTATTTGTCCTCAACACTTGAACAGATCGAGAAGATGCAGAAGCGTGTTGGCGCCGCTGCTGAGCGCGAGTCGCTCAGCAGCTTGTTAGCATCGGGCGGCGAATAGGTCCGGGCGATCTGGCTACAATTCCCTGCCAGTATCGCCATCGATCAAGATGACGCCGTGCTTACCCATCTTTTTGTGAGGCGCGATGAGCGCGACGGCGACTTGCTCGATGTCTTATTTGCCCTTCGATCAGTTCTTGTCAAGCTCCTTTAGGCGGGAGAGGCTGCGATCCAGAAGTCCGCTCTTGGCATATGAGGCAAGAAGCCCGTAAGACTGTGGCAATGTCAAAAGACATACACAAGTGTCGGTCTTTGACATCGGATGATTTTGGGGAGTGGCGTGCAACGATTGCGCGCCGCCATGACGGCGTCAGCGTTTGCCTACGTTGTAAAATCTAGTGATATGAGCATCCCGGTTGCTTCAGCGCTTCGATGCTCTCGTCTTTAGCGCCCTCCGCTCAGTGGAGGACTGACTGCAAACGGCGTAAACAAGACAAGGGGGATTGCGTAAATGAAAGCAACCGAGGCAAATCTACTCGACCTTATGGGCGTGGCGAAGATGCAGTTCGTCATTCCCGTGTACCAGCGAGTTTACTCGTGGAGTGTAAAAGAGTGCGAAGTGCTTTGGGATGACGTCATGCGAGCGGGTCGTGATGGCGTATCGCACTTCGTGGGGTCGATGCTCTACATCCCCGAGTCCGAGAGCTCTGCCACGAGCATTTCGCGCGTGCTTCTGATTGACGGGCAGCAGCGCATGACGACGTTTTCGTTGATGATTGCAGCTTTGGCTGACTATTTGGAGAGCAACCCCGACAAGGCCGGCTTCCTTGGCGATCTCAAGATTTCAGCGCTGCGGAAGAACTACCTCTTTAACGATGATGACTACAACGGCCTGGCGCGCTACAAGTTGGTGCTCTCGCAGGACGATAAAGAGACACTGTTCTCCATCGTGTCTGGGTCTCCCGTGCCAGATGAAAAATCGGATCGGATCGTCGAGAACCATGCGTTCTTCCGCGAGAAGATGCGCGGTAAATCATTTGATCCGGCAAGACTTTGGGCGGGGCTAAACCGCGTGCAGGTCATCGACACTAAGCTTACCGCTGGCGTTGATAATGCCCAGCTCATATTTGAGTCCATGAACTCCAAGGGCAAGCCGCTCACGCCTATCGATCTCATTCGAAACTACGTTCTCATGTCGCTTCCCAACGACAAGCAGACCAAGCTTTACGAGGGCTACTGGCATCCGCTCGAGCGTTTGTTCGGTAAAGGCGGCGAAGAAGAGTTCAATGCATTTATCTGGTACTGGCTGTGGCTCAAGGTTCCCAATAGGATGCCGAAGGAAAACGAGGCCTACCACGAGTTCAAACGCTATTTCGCTGACGACTACGATGGGGATACCGAAGGTTTGCTGAGGGAACTCCGCGAATATGCGCAGAGATATGCCAGGTTGTTCCTTGGCAAGGAGAAGGACGAGGGCCTGCGCCGAGTGTTCGGCAGGATTGCCTGTCTTGATGTGAAATCGGTCAGACCTTTGCTGATGCTGCTTTACTCGGTTTATGAAGGAGGCAGGATTGACCGCAATGCGTTTCTGCGCATCTGCGAGACTATCGAGTCGTTCCTGTTCAGGAGGGCGGTTTGCGGCAGGCTTACCACGGGTCTAAATAATTTCTTTGCTGGCATGTATCGCAATCTCGAGCAGCAGGATGATATAGAGGAGTACGTTACGGCGATGCTCCTTATCCACAGCAGCGGTATGACCGCGTACTTCCCGACTGACGAGCATTTTGTCGAGGAGTTTAAGACGCGTGACTGCTACAACCGCTTCTCTAAAAAGCGCTATTACCTGGAACGCATGGAGAACTGGCACCACCCGAAGGAGCCCATCTCGGCTGACGATTACCAGATCGAGCACGTCATGCCCCAGACGATCGATGGTGAGCACGGCTGGAAGGAATCGCTTGGCGAGAACTGGGAAGACATTCATGACAGGCTGTGCAACAACTTGGGAAATCTTACGCTGACGGGCTACAACCAGGAGTACTCAAACCGGTCGTTCTCGGACAAGCTCAATCTTCCGAACGTGGGACTTAAATGCAGCCCACTCTACCTAAACAAGTCGATCGCCTCGCATAAAAAATGGGGCGAGGAGGAGATTAGGCAGCGCGCGGACGATCTGGCGAAAGAGGCGTGTGAGATATGGAAATATCCCGACCTTCCGGCAGATGTCGTCGACAAGTACCGTCCTTCTCGCGGGGAGTCTGACGAGGCGCCTATTTGGACCTTGCAAGAGAACCATCCTTTGCCGCGGGCGGGCTTAATCAAAAATTGTTCGAGGAGATACGCGAGTCTATCCTCAACGCCAATCCTTCGTGGGAGTCCTATATAGCCAAGTACTATGTGGGCTTCAAGTCGGGCAAACGGAAGTTGCATGCCGTGTTAGAAGGCAGGACCAGCAACGGTGGTTGGATTGCCGTCGGTCTGGCAAAGAGTGTGGACGAGCTGATTGACCCGGAGGCCATGTGCCAGGACAAACGCACGCAGGGCGGATTTGGGCCGGGTATGCCGACCTATGTTGCACTCCGGAACATTGATGACATCCCCGCGGTGCTCGATCTCATAAAGCAATGCTAGGTTGAAGGCCGGGAATTTAATTCCCGGCCCTTGCTAGCTCAAAATCGTCGATGGCTCATTCGCTCGTCTACACCCTCGCAATCTCACGCGCCGCGCTCAGCAGCTCATGCTCCCTTTGACTCCACTGGTGCAGCTCGGCCGCGCGTACGGCATCGCGGCACAGGTCCAGGAATACCTCGGCCCCCTCGCAGAAGCGCTCGCGGGCAAAGGCGCCGGATCCGTCTGCAACGCACTTGCCGTCGGCAAACAGCTTCCAGCTGGACGGCTCACGCGAGTCGTCCCCGAGCAGCTTGATCTGCAGAACATGCGGGTTGCCAGCAGCACAGAGCTCTTCCTCGAGTTTCTGCACCGTAAAGCGCATCTGGTGGGAGAGACGGCTCTTGACCATGGCCGAGGCATAGCCACTCGGCTCGTCCAGAAGATGCATTCGTTTTGGCTTGGCTGCCAGGTTGCGGAAATTGCGCTCGCTGCGCACGGAGAAATTGTCCATACGGACTCCTTTCATCGATGTTGGCAGGGCCACCGTGCCTCTTAGCCGGTTGGCGTCGGGATCGTGGAGCCAACTCTCTACCCCGACTCTGGATAAAACGCGCCCGCTCCTTGCGGGCACGATGGAGTCTATCAGTGCACGCGGACAGAAATCAAGCGCCGCCTGCGAAATGATGCGCAGACGGCGCTTGCTTGCGCGGCAATTATTCGACCTACATCCGAAAAAGTGTCGAAATCAGCCGTATAAAAGTACGGAAAAGTGTCAAATTTGGCACGCCTAAACTACGGAAAAGTGTCGAAACAGCCATCATAGAATTGCGGAAAAGTGTATCCTAATACTAAAACAGCACGTAATAAGGGGTACGCTCATGCTACAAAGAAAAGCGAAAGCACAGTTTAAATCTTGGCTTGCCTCGTCGCCTAACAAGGCTCTTTTGGTCAAGGGCGCCCGACAGGTGGGAAAGTCATATCTGGTCAACGCGTTTGCAAGTGAATCGTTCGAGAACGTCGTGACGTTCGACCTTATCGCCGACACGTCCGTGCGCGATTCGTTTTTGGCGGCAAAAAGTGCGGACGACCTTCTTATGCGCATGTCTATCGCTGCGACGCAGCCGATGGTTGCGAACAAGACCGTCGTGGTTATCGACGAGGTGCAGCGATGCCCCAACGTGGTGACGTTTATCAAATACCTCGTACAGCGCGGCGACTTTCGCTACATCCTTACCGGATCGCTCCTTGGTGTTGAGCTGGAGGGCATCGATTCCTTGCCGGTGGGGTATGTCGAGCAGGTCCAGATGTACCCGCTTGACTTTGAGGAGTTCTGTTGGGCAAACGGCGTTGGTGCCAGCGCATTTAACATGCTCAGGGGTTATCTAAAGGACGAAACGGAACTCCCTGATTATCTGTACGATCGACTACTTGACCTGTTTCATCAGTATGTAGTGGTGGGTGGCATGCCCGATGCGGTTAACTCCTTTTTGGCGACGCACAATGTCGACGAGGTGCGAAAGATCCACCGTGACCTCCATGCTCTGTATCACGACGACATTGCAAAGTATGCACCGCCGGAGCTGCGCTTGGTTATTCGCGATATATACGATTTAATTCCCAGCGAGGCCGGCTCCAAGAACAAGCGATTCAAGCTGTCATCGATTGCAGGCGTCAAACGATTTTCGCAGGTGACGGACCATTTTCTCTGGTTGTCGGAAGCGGGCGTTGCGCTTCCCGTCTACAACGTGACGGCACCCATGGCGCCCCTTTTGATGGGTGAGCAACGGAGTCTCTTTAAGCTGTTCTACCTGGATACCGGAATGCTCATGTCGTCGTATTCAAAGAAGGTCGCGCAGGGCGTTTTTGATGGGGAAGCGGAAGGCGCCTTTGGCATGAATATGGGGGCGGCATTTGAGGGCTTTGTCGCGCAAGAGCTCAAAGCACATGGATTTAGACTGCGTTACTTTACGTCGAAAAAGGTCGGCGAGCTCGATTTTGTTGAGGAAACGCTCGACGGGGAGGTGCTCGCCATCGAGGTTAAATCGGGCAAGAGCTTTAAATCCCATGCAGCGCTCGACAATGCACTCGCGACGAAAGGCTACGGCATAGATCGTGCCCTGGTACTTGCGGAGTGCAACCTACACCGCGATGGGGACGTGCTGTATCTGCCTATCTTCATGGCGGGCTTTTTGGAGCCGTAGCGCGTCGTTGGCTTTTCTGGCCGCCCCCAGCCCTTGCTAATCGTCGTTCCCGTCGTTGGGGTCACCCTTGAGGGTGTTGATGTCCAGATGCTCGTTGTCGTTCTCTTGTTGCTGCGTTGCCGATTCGGATGCGGTGGGGCCGCGGAACAGCTGGAACCCCTCAAACGCGATCACGCCGAGCAGGGCAATGACGATGGCAATAAAGGCGACCTTGACTGCCTGCGGAAACTCCGAGAAACGCATGGACTTTTCCTTGGCGTAATAATCGGAGAAGCGCCCCTCTGCCGCGCTTTTGGTGTATGCCGGCGCGGACGCGGCCTCTGCTTGAACATTCGATTCGTAAACGGGTGCAGACGGAGCGGCGAACGGATCGTTAATGTAATCGCTCGACGCCGCGCCATAGTCTTCGGTTTCAATGCGGGCGGCATCGGAGTATTCATTGGAATAATCGGAATATGCCGCGCCGCCCTCATGGTCCGCGGCACTCGTGTTGGCGGCAAAAAGCGGATTAACCGGAACGTCGAGTGCCGGCATGCCGGTAGAGGTCTCGTCCAGATCGGCCGCTGCCCACGAGTCGAAGGCAACCTGATGGGCAGTGGGCTCATCGAGTCTTGTGATCGGAGACTTTCGTGCCGCAGGAACAGGTAGCTGCTGGGCGCTGTACATAACGGTGCTGTCGGCCGATTTGCCCTGCGTCGCTGCAGCGAGAAATGCCGCCGTCTCGGACGGGTCGCTTGCGGGGCGGGGAGCGGGTGTGGGCGCCGAAGTGGGTGCGGGCGTAGGCGCGGGCGTCGAAACGGGCGACTGCGCAGGAGTCGGCGCAGATGCGGGCTTAGGCGCAAGTGCGGGATTGGGGTTTGACGGGCGAGCCCCGCCGCCCATGAGTTCGTCGGCGGTCCACGGGCGATCATCCATCACGTCGTCAAGGCTCAGCGAAAACAGGTCGTCTTCACCCTCATCGAACATGCGGTGCACATGTTCACCAATTGCCGGAATCAATCCGCGACCGGTGCATGATGCCTTGCTCAACGCCATTCTGTTCCATCCTTTCGAAATACTAATGACATCGATTATATGGAACTTCCCAAGCGGCTCGGTCTTGGATTCGTGCTCTCCAGAACTCGCGCCCAAAAGGGGAGGTGCAATCCAGGCGAGTGCCTATTTGTCGCCGGCCGCCGCCTTGGCCTCATTGAGGTAGCTATAGAAGCTGTATTTGGAGATGCCAAAGAACTCGCAGGCGCGCTCGCTCGACTTGGAGATAAGGAAGGCGCCGCGACGGTCGAGGTAGCCAATGGCACGAATGCGCTCGTCTTTGGTCATGAGCGCCGCGGGCTTGCCCACAAACTGCTCGCACTCGTGCAGCAGGTCCTCGAGCAGGTCGCCGATGTTCTTGGTAATGGGCTCGGGCTCGGTATAGCCCGTGCCGCCGGTGCCGGTAAAGGCGTCGAGCGAACGCTCAAACGCCTTCATAAGCGTAATGTCAAAGTTGATGCCCAGAATGCCGACGGGCTTGCCCTCGTCGTTGCGGATAAAGATGGTCGAGGACTTGAGCAGCTTGCCGTCGGTGGTTTTGGTGAGGTACGGCTCGCGGTCGCGTACGTCGGTGGCACCCTCGTGCATGGACTCAAACACAATGTGGCTGGGGCCATCGCCCAGTTTGCGCCCGCTTACGTGGCCGTTTTCGATCACCACAATGGAATGGTCTACGTCATCGGTCTCCAGATCGTGGACGACAACTTCGCAGTTGGGGCCAAACTGGAGCGCCAAACCGTGTGCGAGGCGCTTGTAAAACTCAATCTGTGCGGGGGTCATGGGTGCCTTCCTAACAATTAGTTTGGGCTCACTGTGCCATAAACCCCACTTGTTCGCAAATAACAAAAGCGTCGCTGCGTTATAAGACCGCCAACGGCCAGGACACCATCTTTATGCACCTGCTGCCCTCAAGGTTCTCGACGAGCGCAATACCGCCCGTTGGTTCCAGGCCTAAAGCTGGGCCGAGGTAAGCCATGTAAAGGGGGCTCTTTGCCAACCGGCGGGGTGCCCCCCCTTTGCATCGTGGGCGTGCGGTATAAGCGCTTTCGATGTAGATGCCCCGCGACGCGAGTTATGGGTACGATGGTTTCAGGGGAGGTATCGCCATGAAACTTGGTTGCGTCATTATGGCTTCGGGCGAGGGCAAGCGGTTTGGATCTAACAAGATGTTTGCCGATATCTGCGGAAAGCCGCTGATTCAGCGGACGATTGAGTCGGTGCCCAAAGGATTTGACGTTGTTGTTACAACGCGCTGGCCCCAAGTCGCCGACATTTGCCGTGAGCTGCGCTGTGCGTGCGCGCTGCACGATGGCGCGCTCAGGAGCGAGAGTGTGCGCGCCGGTCTTACCTGGGGAGCTGACCGCGGCTGGAGGGGCTGCCTCTTTTTGCCGGGCGACCAGCCACTCGTGAGTTCGGACTCTTTTGAGGCTATGGTTCGTGCGTTTGACGAGCGCGGCCGCAAGCATCCGGTGCGTCTTGCGTGCAACGGTGAGCCTTCGAGTCCGGTGCTCTTTCCGGCTGAACTGTTCGATGCACTTATGTGTCTTGAGGGCAAGGACGGCGGCGGTTCGATCCTCAAGGGCCGTACCGACGTGGTGCCGGTCGAGGCACGTGCCTACGAGCTGTGGGACGTCGATACCGCCAAGGGACAGCGACGCATAGCGGAGCATATCGCCGCCTGCTCGTATTTTGATCGCGTGGCCAACTGCATCAATCAATAAGGAGCAATTATGATCATCATCAAAAACGGCGCGCTCGTGACGCCACGGGGGCTTCGCCGCGCCGATCTTGCCATGGATGGCGATAAGATCGTGCGGATCGCCGCGGCGATTGAGCCGGCCGAGGGCGATACCGTCGAGGACGCCACGGGCTGCTGGGTGTTTCCCGGCTTTATCGATGGGCACACGCACATGCAGTGCTGGACCGGCATGGACTGGACGGCCGATAGCTTTGAGACCGGCACGCGCGCGGCTGCTTGCGGTGGCACCACGACCATCGTGGATTACGCGACGGCCGATCGCGGCGTGACTATGCCCGATGCCTTGGCCGAGTGGCATCATCGCGCCGACGGAACCTGCACG
>OIZP01001568.1_pt1 | contig 11501 bp, 10 predicted proteins | sample 1588531 | NCBI WGS metagenome assembly OIZP01 (sample SAMN03283283) | human gut metagenome | biome: human-associated habitat; material: feces | host: Homo sapiens | place: Peru | collected 2012 | reverse complement strand
AAAATTATCTGATAAAGCAAATGAAGTATATAATAAGTTAGCTAAAAGCTTTATGTGTGACTATGACGAAGCAGGAAGCATAGGAAAACGTTATAGAAGAGAGGACGAAATAGGAACACCATATTGTATAACAGTTGATTTTGACACATTAGAAGATGAAACAGTAACAATTCGTGATAGAGATACAATGGAACAAATAAGAATAAAAATAGATGAATTAGAAAGTTGGTTAAATGAAAAAATTTCATTTTAAAAAGTGATAATTAAATTTTTTATATAATCAAATTTATCATTTACAATATTATTCTCTATAAAAATATTTGTAAAAAAACTTTTCTGCAAGAAATTTTGCAATTTTTCCATATATTCCGCTTCATTCATTTTCTTAATTTTTTCATTCAAAGCTCTTATAATAGCAAAAGTTTCATTATCAATATTTCCGTCAATTTTTTTCGGTCTAAAATGACATTGAAAAGCGTATAAAACTTTTCTCGATTCAAAATCCCATTTATTATTTGTAGGCATACTCGTATAACCGTATTTTATAAACTCTTCTTTAATATCTTTTATTTTCGCTCTTCTAAATTTTTTATCGTATAAAAATTTGCTATAATCTTTTTCGTCATACCACATTCCTAAATTATATTCGTCATATAATCTCTTCCAAGGAAATTTTGGTCCTGGGTCTATTTTTCTGTAAGGAGCGACATCCGAATGTCCTAATATGCGATAAGGTTTTATATCGTATTTTTTGACAAGTTCTTTAAGCAAATATGCTACTTTTTCTATTTGGCTTTCTTCATAATCTATATATTCATTATATGAAAGAAAATATCTATTCTCTCTCTGCCTTCTTGTCATTCTTCTTAATTGAGCGGGAGTATTTGTAACTTTTCTTTGAAAACCTAAATTAACTATTTCAATTCCGATTGAACTGTCATTTATGCTTCCTCTATTTTCAAACATAGTTATTCCCGCATGCCAAGCTCTATTGCTTTCTTCAACAAGTTTATATATAGGTTCTTCTTCTTTAGTCGTTATTAAATAATGGGAAGAAACTCCATGCGAAGTTAATACTTTAAGAGAAAGCTCATCGTCTAAAGCCGTATAATGCAAAATAATATATTGTATTCTCAAATTATAAGCAGCCGATTTATAAATTGTAGATATTTTAATCGGATTATCAATTTCATTACTAGTATTTATCGTATTTATATTATTAATATCTTTTATATAATTTTTAGGGCGAAGTAAAAAAAATGAAATAGAAAATAGATATTATATGAAATATAGTCAATAGTTTATAATATTATACATAAATTTTGAATACCAACAATCTTGCATATATGGTTTTGCAAATTTACTATAAGCAATAATATTATCATAATTAGGTACAGTATCTTTGTTTTCTTGTTCAGAATACACACGATATCTTAACAAGCGTTTACTTCTAAATATTACCGCTCCATCATCATCTTTCATTGTGTTCGCAACAAATGGTTTATCGAACATTCTACCAAATTGAGTATAATATTCCATATCATAAATATGGTCTTTAAGGTTTTGTGTTTTATATATTGTATTTGAATGTGTTCTATAATTATTTACCTTTGCTCATACTGGGCAAATTCCTGCGCCAGATCATTCTGTTCTACCTGTGCCGGACCTTCCTGTGGATCGTCATCCGGGGTATTCTTATGATACTGCGATACAGCGGCAAATATGTATATCACAGATATGAAAAGCGCCAGCATCCCCATCGTTCTCTTCGCCGGCCATATGTATGTTGCAATGACCATCATGAGGAAATACCATAATAACCTTATATATATGGCAGATTTGTAAATAGTGCCAAATGATACCTCTATCTTCTTCATGGATGCCGCTATCAGTCCCGCTACCGTTATGAGCAGTGACCAGAACAACGTGAGCACAAATCCAACAATTATCTGAAATACCCATGCAAGCACAAGCACTGGTGTGTCGAGCTTATTTATGAGATCGATCACATCCTGCTTTGTAACAGCCTTGAATCCATATGTCTCATTCAGGGATTCATATATATCCTTACATCTTATGATCTGTGTTCTTCCTGAGTTATATGTGAGTATCTCATCCGCTGATATGATGAATACGGTACGATACCCGCCGTCTGCAGCAAGGTCTCTTGCAACAGCTTCATCCACTTTCGTCTTCGATGTGTCGATCTTTATGTAGGACATGTTCTCATCATCCGACCAGTCGAATGTCCCATCGTAGTAAAAACCATCTCCGGTCAGTGAAAAATCCTCCATATTCCGGTCTATCCTGTCCGCAAACCTTCCGCCGCCAAACAACTGGTTATATGGAATAAAGAATATCACCAGATAAGTCAGTGTGCTCATGATAAATGTTATCAGCATCGCCGATGACATCCGTCCAAATCGTCCATTTCTGTAATAAGCTTCCGGTTTTACGACACCTACGAACATGTTCTTCAGCGCGCCTAAAAATCCAACTCTTTTTTTATCATCCAACAGTTATTGTCCTCCAAATTTCATATGCCTGCTAATTATAACATAGACTTTATGTATTTAATATGAAAAACATCAACCTTTACCGACTTTTTTCTTGTTTTTCATTCAGGCTTTATGTTTTAGCTGGATTTTAATAAGCATTTTGTAATATATTCGTAACAAATCGGCGTAGTTTTATTGACTTTTCATAGCGTACATTATATTATGTAAACTGTGCTAAAAACTTTTTACAAAACGGGAGGAATTCATGATTATCAGAAAATTTACCAGGATAATTCTGGGCGCTGCTCTGGGTATAAGTGTATTCGCATTTGCCGGCAACGTGCCCGAAACAGCCTATGCCGCAGACATGTCCGACATAAGCGTTACATCGACGAGGGAGGATGTACAGCAGGTGGTGGACGATGGAAACTTCCACTACACAGAGCTGGACGGTACAGAGATCGATCACATATACGAGTTGTATAATAATGATCCCGAAACCATCAAACAGCTCCAGCGTCAATCCGATTACAACGCCACCGGCGATATAGCTACGCTGAGTGCCAGATATACCCACTCTTCCATGTTCGATGGCTACAAAGTCATCAAGGGCATAGACGTATCCGAGTGGAACGGCGACAACATCAACTGGAAAAAGGTTAAAGCCGCAGGAATATCCTACGCATTCATACGTGTGGGTGGACGCTACTACGGTTCAGGAAAATATTTCATCGATTCTACATACAAGGATAATATCAAAAATGCACTGAATGCAGGTGTTGACGTGGGTGTGTACTTCTACTCACAGGCCATCAGCACATCGGAGGCCAAGACAGAAGCTAAATACACTACCGACCTGATCTCAGGCTACAACATAACTTATCCCGTTGTCATGGATTATGAATACGCATGGGAAGATGGAGGTCTGAGCGGTCGTCTGTACAACGCCCACCTTTCCAAGAGCGCAGCTACAAATGTCATAAAAGCATTCTGTGCGGCAGTTGAATCAAAGGGCTACGTAGGCATGATCTACGCCAGCAAGACCGTCATCACAGACGACATGAACGCATCTTCGATCGCACAGTCATATCCTATATGGAATGCCCAGTACAACGACACGGACACTCTCACAGTGAAACATTCATACTGGCAGTACAGCGACGTCGGCAAGGTGTCAGGAATCAGCAATGCAACTGATATGAATTTCAGATATATCAAATCTCCTGCCGCGCCTTCATCTCTGACACAGTCAGCGTGCACGGACTCCACTATCACACTGACATGGACGAAGATCCCTGAGGTCTATGCTTACCAGATAGTACGTTACGACAGCTCCGAAGATAAATACGTCTCCGTGGGAACTGCCAGGGGTGCCGGAACGACTACATTTACAGATAAGAATCTTCAGGACGGTAAAAAGTATACATACAAGGTACGCGGATATTACAAATTGAGCTCAGGAGCCATCTACGGAACCTACTCAGCAGAGTGTACCGGCATTACAATAGCTGATACCATAGAGAACTTTGCGGCTGCAGTTACAGCGCCTACATCTGTAAAACTTTCATGGTCACCTATCCCTGCAGCAACAGGATACAGAGTATACAGAAGCAACGGTCCATCAGGCAGCTACGAGACGATTGCCACGACCAATTCTCCTGACGACTGCGAGGTTACCGACAACCAGCTCAATCCTGGCACAAAATATAACTACAAGGTACGCGCATACACAACAACTGATACCAACACCATCTGGCACGTTCTGTCAGATGCCAAGACCATAACCACCGACCCAGGCGAGGTTACAGGGCTCAAGATCACTTCAGCCTACACAAGCTCACTTACACTGAAGTGGAATAAGCAGGAAAATGTTGACGGATACATCGTATATGTGTGGGAGCCATCCAATGCTACTTGGACAAGGCTTGCAAAGATCTCTTCCAAGTCTACTGACACATACACACACACAGGGCTTCCTCATTCAACTGAGTACAGCTACACGGTATGTGCATATTACAAGAAAAATGGAACATACCACTACACAGAGACAGCCAGCGCAGTGAGCGGATTTACCGGACCTGCTGTTCCTTCACAGATCGCAACCGCATCAAGGACAGCCAATTCCGTGACCATAAGATGGACACAGATATCTGACGCCACAGGCTACACGGTATACAAATATAATACGTCCAGCAAGTCATTTGAGCAGGTGGCACACATCAGCGGAAGCAGCAACAGAACATACACCTTTACAGGACTTAAAGCCGGAACAGAATACAAATTTGGAGTGAGAGCATACACAGAGCGGAACGGATTCACAGGCTTCAGTGACCGCAAGGATTTCAGCTCCTGCACTCTCCCGGCAACCTTTACATCATCCTTCAAATACACACCACTCGGATCACAGAGATTCCTCCAGTGGTCAAAGCTGTCATACGCAGACGGCTACATCGTATACAAGTATGATCAGAAGGCAAACAAATACACAAGAGTTAAGAAGATAACATCCAACAAGACAAATTTCTGTTTTGTTCCTAACCTCAGAAGCGGTTATGGTTACCGTGTTCTCGCTTACATGAAGTACAACGGTAAGATATACTACGGTGCAATTTCAAAAGCACCGGTCAAGAATACATCTCTTACCGGAACGATCACTGACAGCAGCGTAAACCTCCGCGCAAAAGCCGGGACAAACAGCAGAGTAGTCAGAACGCTTGCAAGAGGTTCAAAAGTTAAGATCTCCGGCTATGCAAAGTCTGGAAGATATATCTGGTATAAGGTCACATACACCAGAGGCTCCAGAAAATATACAGGCTATATAAGATCTGATTTCATACGCATCAAATAATCAGATTTAAAATACACAGAAGAGGCGTCATATCCAGTCTGGGTATGACGCCTCTTCTCTATGTCTTTTATGTAATTATATTTTATTTTTATTTTACAACCTTAAATGAAGCCTTTACATAGCCATCTGCATAAAGCACAAGCTCTCTGCCATTGCTGCCCCACATGAGCTCTTCCTCTGCGTATGAAGGCTCTACAAACTTAACGTCAAGTCTCTTCAAGTCTTCGTGTGCACATGCTGCTGTGCGGAGGAGCAACATTCCCTGAACTACAGGATGGTCTGTGAGGTGGATCTTATTCTCGTCTCCTGTCTCCTTGCTGAATGCATATACCTCTTCCTTGGTAAATGTGTGGAACGGCTTCTCATCCTCATACTCAGCCTTCTCCACTCTCTTGATATCCTTCTCCTTGTCAGACGCTTTTACGAGTGTGATGCTCATCTTCTCAACAGGTGTCTCCTCTTCATCTGCTTTACCAAGTATTGAAAGTATGTACATGAAAGCATTCTCCTTCACATCGCCATACTCATATGTGATGCTGTCGGCAGCTTCTGCCTTATCCCTATCTACCGTGTAGGATATCTTTCCTATGAATGCTCCCTGGTATGTGGATGCATCCATGTCTGTCATCTTTGTTCCAAGTCCCATAATCCTATCATAAATCTTCATATACTTCTCCTTTTTTATTTATAAACTTATTATCTGGTATCTTTTCTTCTTTGTGTGCCGTTAAATATTCTCATTCATTTTCATACATGCGGTCTATTCATTAATCCCTACGCATGTTTTCTGTCCGTGACAAATCCGTTTCTTCTTATCATGTCAAAGTCAAGGTCAAATGATGTACCATCGGTTGTCAGGAAGTCTCCACTTATGACTGCATTTGCCCCGGCGGCAAGTGCAGCCTCGCCGTTGTCATCATATCTGCCACGTCCGGCTGCAAGCCTTATCATGACCTTCGGCATGACGAATCTGTATACCGCTATCGTTCTGACGTACTCCTCCTCAGTGAGAGGTGTCTTGTCATAGAACGGCGTCCCCTCCCTCGGATTGAGGAGGTTCATCGGAACCGAATCCACCCCAAGCTCTCTGAGTTCAAATGCAAGTGCCACCCTGTCCTCAAGTGTCTCGCCCATGCCGAACAGACTGCCACTGCACACCATGAGTCCCGCAGCCTTTGCAGCGCGTATTGTCGCCTTCTTCTGTTCCTGTGTGTGACTGGTACACACCTCCGAAAAATATGCCGGAGAGGTCTCAAGATTGTTGTGTATCATCGTAAGTCCCGCATTCTTGAGCTTCGTGAAGTCCTCCTGATCCAGCAGGCCAAACGATGCGCATATATTGATATCCACGTTGTCGTGTATATCCTGGACTGTTTTCTCAGCAAGCTCAACCTCTCGCTTTGAAAGTCTCCTGCCCTCAGCCACAAGGCAGTACCTGAAGCTTCCCTTGCCGTAGTCCACGTCTGCGCCCTCAGTAACCGCTGCGTCGCCAAGCAGATTTATCTCCGGTATATCCTTCTTCGCTATCCTGGACTGCGCACAGTATCTGCAGTTCTCTGTGCATCTGCCCTCCTTCACGCTTATGACCGAACACACATCGCACCGGTCTCCGCAGAAATGCTCTCTTATCTCATTTGCTGAAGCCGCCAGTATATCCAGATCCTCGTGTGCAAGCTTCAGGGCCTCATCATATGTGACCTCCGCACCTCCACTGAGCACACGGTTCTTAAGCTCCTCTACATACTCTCTGCCCATATGATTCCTACCTCTTTTCTGTAAAGTTCTCCAGTTTCATCTGGTCTTCAGCCCTTGTGTATATATGGAAAGAGCCTGCCACCGGCAGGCTCCCCCATCTGTATATAACTCTCTATGTCTTTCGCAGATATTTAGTCTCAGCTGTTTCAGCTTATATATCTGCCATGTAGTCCAAATTATCGCATCAGGATTACAGTGCAGCCTTGATCTGCTTGTAGATACCCTCGGCATCAAGCTCATACTTGTGAAGCAGTTCCTTTGCAGGGCCTGACTCACCAAATGTATCTCTCACACCGATCCTTGTCAGCTTTGTAGGACACTTCTCAGCAAGAACCTCTGCAACAGCACTTCCGAGACCACCTATGATGGAGTGCTCCTCAACTGTGAACACTCTTCCTGTCTTCTGAGCTGTCTCTACAATGATATCCTCATCAATAGGCTTGATAGTGTGTATGTTGATAATCTCCGCATCTATACCATCAGCAGCGAGCATATCCACAGCCTTCACAGCCTCAGATACACAAAGTCCTGTAGCTATGATAGATATGTCCTTGCCATCTTTGAGCTTAACGCCCTTGCCGATCTCAAACTTGTATGTGCTCTCATCGTTGAGGACTGGAACTGCCAGTCTTCCGAATCTGAGGTATACAGGTCCTACATACTCATATGCAGCCTTGACTGCTGCTCTGGCCTCTACATCGTCACATGGGTTTATGACAACCATGCCCGGGATCTCTCTCATAAGTGCGATATCCTCACAGCACTGATGTGTTGCTCCATCCTCACCTACTGAGATACCTGCGTGGGTTGCACCGATCTTCACATTCAGATGTGGATAACCGATTGTATTTCTAACCTGCTCAAATGCACGTCCTGCAGCGAACATTGCAAATGAACTCATAAAAGGAACGTATCCACATGTTGACATTCCGGCAGCAATACCTGCCATGTTCGCCTCTGCGATACCACAGTCAACGTGGCGCTCCGGATAAGCTTTCTTAAATATAACTGTCTTGGTTGCCTCTGCAAGGTCTGCATCTAAAACTACAAGATTGTCATGCTCCTTTGCGATCTCTACTAAGGCATTGCCATAGCTCTCTCTGGTTGCGATTGCTTTATTCTCTATCATAATGCTGCAGCCTCCTTCTCAAGTTCTTCCATGGCGATCTTGTACTCTTCTTCATTCGGAGCCTTTCCATGCCAGCCGGCCTTGTCCTCCATGAATGATACACCCTTGCCCTTTACTGTATGGGCGATGATCGCTGTAGGCTCACCCTTGTGGGACTTTGCCTCAGCAAATGCCTTGTCGATCTCGTCAAAGTCATTGCCATTGATATTGATAACATGGAAGTTGAATGCCTTGAACTTCTCATCTATAGGATATGGTGAGCATACATCCTCAACCGTTCCGTCGATCTGAAGATTGTTGTTATCTACTATAACGCACAGATTGTCAAGCTTTCTATGTCCTGCGAACATAGCTGCCTCCCATATCTGTCCCTCCTGGATCTCTCCGTCACCGCAGAGACAGTATGTTCTGTAATCCTTGCCCTGCATCTTTGCTGCAAGTGCCATACCTACTGCAACTGAAAGTCCCTGTCCGAGTGATCCTGATGACATATCCACACCTGGGGTGTGCTTCTTGTCAGGATGTCCCTGAAGGTAAGATCCAACATGTCTGAGTGTCTTTAAGTCTTCTATTGGGAAAAAGCCTTTTAACGCAAGTGCTGCGTAGTAGCCCGGAGCTGTGTGTCCCTTTGAGAGCACGAATCGGTCACGATTCTCGTCCTCAGGATTCTCAGGATCCACATTCATCTCCTCGAAATAAAGATAAGTAAACAGGTCTGCTGCTGATAATGAGCCGCCTGGATGTCCGCTCTTCGCATTGTATACACCTGTGACAATGCCCTTGCGAACTTCTACAGCTTTTTTCTGAAGTTCTAATTTGTTCATCTCGTTCTCCTTTTAACTGGATACTGTATTTGTATCATACAGAGCCATTATAACATAATTTCTTCTATTTAGAAGTACGTTTTTACATGCATTTTTCAAGAAATATTACAAGGCTTTTTCAAGGTTATCTGTGCATATCGACCAAATATCCCTGCATGGGCGTCCGGCGGATCATTGTATTCACTTTGTCCGCCTCGCTGCGCACCTGTCCACATGTCAGCCGCTGATCCACTCATACAGTATGCCTGCCATCTCCCTGACATAGTATGTCGGAAGCAGCCACCATGCAGTGCTTCCGGCTATGGAGCCCGTCTCTATGCCCTGTTTGTCCGCTATACGCTTTGCCCTGTACTCGTGGAATTCATTTGTCACTATATTCATCTTGTCCGGCAGTCCGTTCTGTCTGATAATCTCAGCCGAAAACTTTATGTTCTCCCTTGTGGACGTGGACTTGTCTTCCTTATATATTCTCTCCGGAGCAATTCCGTGCTCTGTAAGGTATTCATACATGCACTGAGCTTCCGACATGCTCTCATCTGCGCCCTGTCCACCGGACACAACGCATACGACCTCCGGGTTCTCCTCAAGATAATCCTGTGCTGCTATAAGTCTCTCCCTCAGCATAAGGCTTGGACCGCCGCCTCTAACCGCGCATCCGAGCACCACGACTGTGGCATCCTGTTTCGGCTTTACATGAGCCGCATAGACCATGTTATACGTGATGACCACAACAAGAGCAAGCGCAGCAGTGACAAGTGTAAGCACGATACTTAAGCATATCTTTCCTGCTTTTTTATCCCAAAGCTTTCTGACAGATTTGTCTATCTTTGCCCTGAATACTCCATACAATGTGAGAAGTGCAAACACGCCTGTCCCCAGCAGGGTTCCTATATTCACATGACAGCCTCTGAACACCGGATATATGAACATCAGCATTCCCAGCGCGCCTATTATACAGAATATAACTCTCCATATATGATATCCCCGTGTACGCACCGCCACACCATCTTTGTTTATTTCTTTACTCATATCTTCATGGCTCTTCTGAGTCATTTTATCTGTCATCTATTCTATCCTCCCTGTTTTTTCTCTTTTCAGCTTCTTAATACCATTCACACAGAATAACAGTGACATGACTGTTGCTATAGTCCAGCCTATCGGCCAGGCCAGCCATATTCCTGTGGCGGAACCTATAACTCTTGACAGCACTATCGCCAGCACCACCCTGAGTATCAGATCTGTAAATGTCGATGTCATGAATCTGCCCATCATGCCTGTTCCCCTTAGTATTCCATCCGCTACAAGCTTTGCCGATACTACAAAGTAGAATGGCGCCAGTATCCTGAGATACGTGACTCCCGTGTCAAGGGCAAGTCCTGTCCTGTTCTCCATAAATGGATACATGCCATAACGGCCAAAGAAGAAGTACAAAACCGCAAATGGTATGCATAGTCCCCATATGAGTTTTATTCCAGCTTTAAGTCCCTGTCCTATCCTGTCGATCTTACCCGCGCCAAGATTCTGTGCGGTATAGTTGGATATTCCATTTCCAAGTGTTGTAAATGAGGTTATGACAAGATTGTTGAGCTTTACAGCCGCCGCATATCCCGCTATGACAGAGGCACCAAACCCATTGATAACGCTCTGAATAATTATATTTCCGACTGAGATAAAGCTCTGCTGAAGTATGCTCGGTATGGCTATGACTGCTATCTTGCCCAGCATGCTTCCCGAAAATACACGAACCTTCCCCTCAGTGCGAACTGCTGTCAGGCGTCTGAACACAACTATTATCGCAAGTACAGCGCTCACGCCCTGACAGATGAATGTAGCCCACGCAACTCCATTTACCCCCATCTCAAATGTCTTTACAAACAGTATATCAACGGCTATGTTGGACACCGATGAGATGGCAAGGAATATGAACGGTGTTCTCGAGTCGCCCAGCGCGGAGAATATTCCTGTCGCTATGTTGTAGAAGAACAAAAATGGCACGCCCAATATGTATATGTTCAGATAAGTAAGCGAATCTCTCATCAGCTCATCCGGGGTATCAATAAGTGCCAGCAGTCTCTCTCCAAGCAGGAATCCAACCAGCATGAGAATCGCCACAAGTACCGCGCTTGCTATGAGAGTAGTCCAGACCGCAGTCTTCATCTCGCTGTATTTCTTTGCCCCGAACAGCTGGGATACTATGACCGAACAGCCTATATTGCATCCAAATGCAAATGCTATGAAAATAAGTGTTATCTCATAGCTGTTACCGACCGCCGCCAGAGCATTTTCTCCTATGAACTGCCCTGCCACAAAGCTGTCCGCTATGTTATAGAGCTGCTGAAATATTACACTTCCAAAAAGTGGAAGGCAGAATCTCCATAACACTGATTCCGGCCTTCCAACTGTCAAATCCTTATTCAATCCTACCCCTTCTTTTCTCTATAGTTTAT
>OIZP01001566.1_pt1 | contig 11515 bp, 9 predicted proteins | sample 1588531 | NCBI WGS metagenome assembly OIZP01 (sample SAMN03283283) | human gut metagenome | biome: human-associated habitat; material: feces | host: Homo sapiens | place: Peru | collected 2012 | reverse complement strand
AAGCATCACACTGAACAATTGCCCATAGCCATGAGGACGGTATGAGGAGAATACCGCCACACCAGTACCAATGCCACTTGCAAGTCCCATTATACCACTATGAGGTCGATTGCGAAAATTGTCCATTCCTATATCTGCTTGAGTTAGCCCAATAACGATTGTTGAATCGGACTTAAACGCTTTTAATTGCTCATTCAACAAGTCGGCTCTATAGCGCACATGGTCATTTCTTTTTGTTGTGATTGCTTTTTTGTCCAAGGCAATATTGCCTACATATTTACATTTGGGATAATGTGCTTTTAAAGAGTCAAGCATTGCTTTACGCAAGTTTGGTGATACTTTTCCCAATGTATACAAACAGACTGTAGGTACCGTCTTAGAGGTCTCTCTATTCGGAGCACCTGCTTCGTTTTTCTGATTGCAACAAAGCAAGCAGATGGCGAGACACACGCAAAATAGAAGAGAACCTGTCTTAATCATCATTCTAAAATTCATATCTATACATTTATTTGGTGTAGTAATTATGGCGCATGTTAGTGCCAATGTTTTTACAAGTAGGCAATCGAAACACAAGATTTATCTGAACGGATACCTCCGTTTTCAACATAGGATAACTAACCCTGTTACATTGAAGTTTACAAACTTCTGTATTCTCTGTTTGGGAAGTTTAAAATCCATGATGCAAAGATACATTTTTTTGACCAATGTTCTCAATTCACTTCCTTTTGATTATAATGAAGGATGGTTTTCACAATTTGCCCAAGTATTAAAACACCCTACCAAACATAAGTGTAAAAAGGGTAGGGAAGAGGGAGTCTGCCAAGGTTTCTGATTTTTAATGCTAAAAAATCACATTTTTTTTAATTACATTATCATTTTCAAAAAAGAAAAGCAGTAACTTTGCACATACGATGCAAACCATACGAAGAATAGTGCATGCAATGACTGTGCTCGTGGCTCTTACAGCTACGGGCTTTAAGGCTTGGGCACAACAAGACCCCGCATTTGTGCACTATTGGCAGATGGAACCACAGTTTAACCCAGCAGCTGTAGGGCGCACCCCACAACTTAGCATTACGGCAGCTCTGCAAACGCATGCCTCGGGCTATGACGATGCAGGAAGCACCATGTATGCAGGGGCTGACATGGCATTTCAGTTGGGTAAAACTCGCCACGGTGTGGGAGCATTGTTCCAAAACGATGAGTTTGGTTTGTTCTCGCACAAACGCTTCTCGCTGCAATATGCCTACCACTTTAAGCTATGGGGCGGCACATTGAGTGTGGGTGCTGAAGCCGACATGCTCAACGAATCGCTGAATGGTTCGAAAGCTGAGTTGGGCGATGCCAACGACCCTGCCTTCCCCACAACTGATTTAAGCGGTTCTAAATTCGATGCCTCGGCAGGTCTGTATTATGCACACCGCCGTTGGTATGTAGGTTTTGCGATGCAACACATCACGGCACCCACCGTAATGATGGGCGAAACGAACGAATATGGTGTAAAATCGCTTTATAATTTGACCGCGGGATACAATATTCGACTAAAAAATCCGTTCTTTACTATAACGCCTACCACTTTGTTGCGCTATGATGGTTCAGCCTTCCGCGCTGACATTACCGCACGCGTGCAATATGCACACGAAAAAAAACGACTCTACGCGGGCATCAACTACAGTCCGCAACACTCGGTCACAGGGTTTGTGGGCGGCATGTTCCATGGTGTAGATCTTAGCTACGCTTACGAGGCAAATACCTCGGGCATGGGCATAGGTGCAGGTCAACACGAGGTGACTTTAGGCTATCGCCTTGATTTAAACTTGGGCAAAAAAGGCAAAAACGCACATCGCAGCGTAAGATGGTTATAAACCATCTATTTGCAAAACAATACGCAGTTCTCTTGCCCATACACCTATTTAGGCATTGGCAAAAAACACCGCGAAGCCCATTTAGGCAATTTTCAACATTCTGAATTTAAAGATTCTAAATTAGCATATTAGCAAATAAACTTTGATGAAACATACATTCATATATATACTGACTACGCTTGCCGCTTGTGGACTGTTGGCATCGTGCATGGGCAGCAGCCGCGCCATGATGAGTGGCGGCGAAGTAACTGGCTCACGCGCAGCATCGTTCAACGAACCCACACCTTATGGCATGGTTGAGGTGAAAAGAGGTTTCTTGAAAGTGGGACTCGAAAAAAACGACTCACTTTGGGGCACCATTACACCACAAAAGGACATTTCGGTAGATGGTTTCTGGATGGACCAATACGAAGTGACGAACTCTATGTATAGACAGTTTGTGGAGTGGGTGCGCGACTCTATTATCCGTGAACGTTTGGCAGACCCACAATATGGTGGTGACGAGACCTATAAAATTGAGGTAGACAAAAATGGTGACCCTGTTACGCCCCACCTTAATTGGAATAAGCCCTTGCCCCGCAAACCAACAGAAGATCAAGAACGTGCCATCAATAGTGTATACATTACACACCCCATCGATGGCACACGTATGCTCGATACACGTCAGCTCAATTATCGCTACGAAATATTTGACTACGAAAAGGCTGCTTTGCGCAAATACCGTCTCGACCCCAACGAACGCTCGCTTAATACCGACCGTCCTGTTGACCCTGACGAGGTGGTAATGATTTCGAAAGACACGGCTTATGTGGACGATAACGGACAGATTGTGAGACAAACCATCGAACGTCCACTCTCAAGCCTTTACGACTTTCTTAACACCTACATCGTTCCTGTTTATCCCGACACCACGGTGTGGGTTAACGACTTTACGAATGCCAACAACGAGCAATACATGAAGCTCTACTTCTCTTCGGCAAACTACAACGACTATCCCGTGGTAGGTGTAACGTGGGAACAGGCTGAAGCCTTCTGTGCATGGCGCACCAACTTTTTGCTGAAAGGCATGGGACCACAGGCACGCTACATTCAGCGCTATCGTTTGCCGACCGAAATTGAGTGGGAATATGCTGCACGTGGCAAAGAGGGTAATCCCTATCCGTGGGATGGCTATGAGGCTAAGAGCAAAGAGGGTTGCTTCTATGCAAACTTTAAACCCGACCATGGTAACTACACCGACGATGGTAACCTTATAACCTCGCGCGTGGGCATTTATGGTGCAAACTCTAACGGACTCTTCGATATGGCGGGTAATGTAGCTGAATGGACCAGCACCGTTTATACCGAAGCAGGTGTTGAAGCCATGGCTGACCTCAACCCACAACTCTCATACAACGCTGCCAAAGAAGATCCCTACGTGTTAAAACGTAAAAGTGTGCGCGGTGGTTCATGGAAAGACCCCATGTCGTTCATTCAGTCGGCTTGGCGCACTTGGGAATATCAAAACCAGCCCCGCTCTTACATTGGTTTCCGCTGCGTTCGTTCTAAAGCCAATACCGTGAGCGCTACAAGCAGCAGTAAAAAAAGAAAATAAAGGTTTTTGAGGGAGGCGACTAAGTGGCAAACGTGTGTTTGAATACTTATAATTCCATGGCAAAGCAAGTTATTTTTAAGCAACTTTGCATTGCATAAGTCCCTCATTCTCAGCATAAAATAAGGTTGAACATACCCTTTAAAAAAGAAAAAAAGTGAGCAAAATAAATTTTGTAATCCGCTTGCAACACTGGATGGACAGTGTGCCCGGACAGACTTTTCTTAACTACGCCTATTCATGGGGTGCATCTATCGTAATTTTGGGTGCGCTCTTTAAACTTACGCACCTTCCGGGTGGTAACTTCATGCTTTTTATTGGTATGGGCACCGAGGTTGTGGTATTCTTCCTTTCAGCGTTCGACCGTCCCTTCGATAAAGACGAAATTGGTAAAGAACTTCCACACGACTACGAAACGGACGAAGAAATTGCCGCACGTTTGGGACTTGATCTTGACGATGAAGAAGACGAAGAAACAAACGACGACAACGAATACGTTGATAATGGCACAGCACAGCCTGAGACTACAGAGCAAGTTACTCCCGCTGTTCAGCCTGCTGCACAACCTGCAGCCACAGTAGCTCAGCCTGCTGCAGCGAGCGTTCAAACTGTGTTTGTGGCACCTGCTGCAACTACTGCTGCTACTGCACAAACTGTGGACAATCAAGCTGAAACAACTGCCACAACTGCTACCCAAGCCGAAACTCAGAGTGCCAATGCCGAAGCACAAAATGCTGCCCATGCTGCTGCCGCACAAGCAGCCATTGCCGCTGCTACACCTGCTGGCGCCGTTCCCTTTGATGCTGAAGCCAAACGCTTGGCAGAAATTATACGCATGGCAAACGACGAGTTGCTTCATCGCGCACAAGCTGTGCTTTCGCCCGAAATGGAAGAGGCTACGCAACAATACATCCAAAAGTTGCGCACATTGGCAGAAACCTTCGACAAGGTGGACGAACAAAGTGTGAAGCTTACACGCGATAGCGAAGAGATGGCAAATCTTAACCGCACACTCACCGCTATCAATAAAACATACGACCTCCACTTTAAGAGCATTAGCCAACAAGTGGGCACTATCGAGAGCATCAATGAGCAAACACGCAAACTCGCAAAGCAAATTGAAGACCTCAATGGCGTGTATAGCCGCATGATTCAAGCACTTTCGATGAAAATGACAGGTACACAAGAATAATTTTAGCCTGATAAAACCCAAGGTTTGCCGCACGTGGAAACATTCTGTTTTAAGAAAATGCCCACGCGGTTAACACACTTCTATTATATATACACATTATGTCCGTAAAGAAAAGACCGGTTTCTCCACGCCAAAAGATGATCAACTTGATGTATATCGTGTTGATGGCTATGTTGGCGCTCAACGTGTCGAGTGACGTGCTTAAAGGTTTTGGCTTAATAGGCGAGAGCTTAAAGCGCACCACTCATAACGCTATGAAGGAGAACCAGGCGCTCTATGCCGACTTTGCCGAAGCTTATAAAAGCAATCCTACTAAGGTTAAACCTTGGTATGACAAGGCGATGCAAGTGAAGCAGATGAGCGACTCGCTATATAACTTGGCTGATGAATTGCGTTGGGCCATTGCGCGTGAAGCGGATGGCAAAGATGCTGACCCCGATAATCTGCAAAACAAAGAAGACCTTGAAGGTTCTAACCGCATTATGTTGGCTCCTGCCAAGGGTAAAGGCAAACAACTTTATAACGCTATTTGCTCTTACCGAAAACGCATACTCGCCTTGGTAACCGACCCACGCCAAAAGGTTATCATTGCCTCGAACCTATCGACAGATGTGCCTAAGAACGAGGATAACGTGGGCAAAAATTGGGAACAGTATATGTTTGAGGAAATGCCCTCGATTGCTGCTGTGACCATGCTTGCCAAGTTGCAAAGCGATGTGCGCAAGGCTGAGAACGAAGTAATTCATACCTTGCGTGCCAACATCGACATGAAGGATATTCGTGTCAATCAACTTAACGCCTATGTATCGGCAGAAGCCACTACGCTTTATCCTGGCGATGTGTTCCGTTCAAAAATATTTATGGCAGCTGTTGACACCACACAACGTCCTGAAATATATGTGAATGGTCGACGCATTGCTGCTGACGGCAGTTACAACTTCACAGTGGGTGGTCCTGGTCAATATTCATTCTCGGGCTACATTCTTATGCCTAATGCTGCAGGCGATATTATTCGTCGCGAGTTTACTCAAAAATATAATGTGATTGCTCCTCCCACAGGAGCTACAGTGGCAGCCGATTTGATGAACGTGCTTTACGCTGGTTTTAACAACCCCATTAGCGTGACTGCTGCAGGTGGTAATGCGGGCGTTCACCTTAGCATGACGGGGGGTACGCTCACACAAACAGGTCCTGGAAAATATACCGCACGACCTGCCAAAGTAGGCGAGAATGTGACCTTCACTGTGAGTGGTACTGTCAACGGCAAGGCACAGAAAATGGGTAGCTTCACCTTCCAAGTTCGCAAGTTGCCCGATCCTACAGCATTTATTCAAGTGGGCACCGACCGCTTCCGTGGTGGACGCATTGCCAAAGGCACCATTATTGGGACTGCAGGCTTAGGGGCTGCCATCGACGATGGATTGCTCAATATTCCCTTTAAAGTGCTTAGCTTTGAAACCGTATTTGCCGACCGTATGGGTAATTTCCGCCCAGAACCCTCAGCAGGTGCCAATTTCACTGAAAATCAGCGTAACTTGATGCGCGAATTACGTCGCGGTCAACGCTTCTACATTTCAAAGGTACGCGCCATAGGTCCTGACGGCATTGCCCGAAACCTAAACGGAAGCCTTGAAGTTATAGTTAATTAAGCTCCTACCAAAACACCCTACAATGAAAAAAATATTTGCCCTCGCTTTGCTGTTAAGCATTACCCTTGCTGACTGTGCCTACGCACAGCCACCTCGTAGACGTGCCGAACAACAACAAAAGCAAGAACAGCAGCTAAACGCGCCAAAGGGTAGTTCGTATAGAGATTTTCCCACCGCACAAACCATGCCTAACGATGCTGCATGGCGACGCGACTTATACCGCACTATCGATTTGAATAAAGAGGAAAATGCGGTGCTCTATTTCCCTACAACGCCACAAGATGGGCGCGAAAACCTATTTACATATCTCTTTAAACTCTTGCTCCGCAAACAAATTAAGGCATACGATTATAAACTCGATGGCAATGAAAACTTCTCGGAAAAAAACGAGGTTTCTGCCAAAGAGATAATGGATCGTTACCACATTTTTTATGAGTCGAAGGGCGATAAAGTGCGTGTAAATGATGCAGATATTCCCTCGGACGAGGTTAAAGCTTATTTTGTAAAAGAAAGCACCTATTACGACCAACATACGGCAACCTTCCGTAGCCAAGTTACAGCCATTTGCCCCGTATTAAAACGCGGTGACAGTGACTTTGGTGGCGAGTTGGCACAATACCCTATGTTTTGGCTTAAAATGTCGGACGTAGCGCCATACTTAGGCAAACTCATGCTTATGGGATCATCGCTCAACAATGCTGCGATGATGTCTGCCGACGATTTCTTTACAATGAAACGCTACAAGGGCGATATTTATAAAGCTGTAAACTTACAAGACCGCTTGCTCTCTAACTATTGCGTCGACGAAACTGAAACTAAAGCCGAACAGCAGCGCATTGAAAAGCAACTTACCGATGTGCAAGAGCATGTTTATGGTCGCGACAGTGCGTATTATGCACGTCTGCGTGCCGACTCTTTGGCACAAGCCGAAGCTGACTCTATTGCTGCTCTTGGCAAATCGGCTCGCAATAGTTCACGACGTTCAAGCACACCAACTGCACGACGCACTTCTACCTCGCGTCGCACAACAACAAAGGTAAGCAGTTCTACGCCTAAGACTTCAAAACCTGCCAAGGTTAGAAAGCCTAAAACTAAGGCTACATCGCCCAAGAGCAGTGGAGGTGGACTGAGCGTACGCAGACAACGCCACTAATTTTTTTCATAATCTACAAACACGAGAGGTTTATAAGGCGTGTACCTTATAAACCTCTCGCATTATTTCAGCTCATTTTTCTAATTGTACATCCAATGTTTAAGTGTAACCTATGTGCCAACATCAGATTTAGCAGGGACATTGAAAAAAGAGAGGAAAAAGGACTTGTAACAATGACTATCTGCTGAAAATAATGAAAACCAATTAAGTATTAAGGAGCTACTTAAAACAAGTATATTACACAAAAATGAAACTCGTTATCGACTCTAAAATACCCTTTATTAAGGGATATGCCGAACTGCTTGGCGAAACACGCTATATTGCTGGAGCAGAATTTTCGGCAAATGATGTGAAAGATGCTGATGTGCTTATTATTCGCACCCGCACACACTGCAACCAACAATTACTTGAAGGCTCAAACGTAAAGTTCATTGCTACGGCTACTATTGGTTACGACCATATTGATACACAATATTTGGCACAAGTTGGCATTCATTGGACAAATTGTCCTGGTTGCAATGCAACAAGTGTGGCTCAGTATGTTAGGGGATGTTTGCTCAATTTGGCATTAGATGGTTGTTGGAATGAAAAGCGTATTTTTAATAAATTAAATGCAACGACTTTTGCACAACCCGATGCTTGCAAAAAAGTTTTTTCAAAACTCACTTTGGGCATTGTGGGCGTAGGACATGTGGGCACACAAGTTATGCACATGGCACAAACATTAGGCTTTGGTAGAATATTGCTTTGCGACCCACCAAGAGCCGAACAAGAGGGTAGGGCAGACTTCGTTTCGCTTACCGATGTTGCAACACAAGCCGACGTTATAACCTTTCATACTCCTCTGACACAAGCACCAACGCCTCATGCCACTTATCACTTGGCTAACGCCGCTTTTTTTGCAATGCTTAAACCTCATGCTGTAGTCATAAATAGCAGTCGTGGCGAAGTGGTTGACACTTTGGCACTGAAAAATGCTCTTCGCAATAATCAACTACGTGCTGCCATTATCGACACTTGGGAAAACGAGCCTCACATAGACCGCGAACTACTTGCAGATGCTTACATCACCACACCACACATTGCAGGTTACAGTGCCGATGGAAAGGCAAATGGCACCCGTATGGCTTTACAAGCTGTAGCCCATTACTTTGGCATTGATTCTTCTCCCTTCAACGCAATTAGTGCTCCTTCGCTCCCCACAGATTTTTGTTATTATCCACAAGGGTATGGCGCAGAAGGTATAGAATCTTTACGTCTTTACGACCCTAAACGCGATTCTATAGCACTTAAAACGCACCCCGAAGACTTTGAAACTCTTCGCGGTAACTATCCACTCCGCCGAGAAAAGTAAATATTTGGTCACAAAAGTTTTTAAAATACGCGAGAAAATAAAAACGCCTTTAGTCGGTAATCTCACGTAATGAGTCTAATCTCTTGATGCCTATCAGCATTATGACTTATGCTGATAGGCATCAAAGTGCTTCAAGTAGCGTTCTCCATTATGTTCGTGGATACGCTTACAAAATTCTCCAACATAGAATTTTACCTCTATACAAGAGTTCCTATCAATGGCTTAAAACATATTTTTTAATTAATCCTGCATGTGACATTGGTTTCTTCTCGTCTTCTATATCCTCATTAGTATCGTAGTCGAGAAGGACCACTGTACGCTCTGCGGAAAGTTTTTTGAGAGTTTCAATGCTTTTTGCACAATTATGTTCAAGCATATAATAGTAGGATGGAATGTATATTTTCTTACGGGCTTCGATATATCCTATCAAATCTCCGTTATACATATGTTCTAAGCAACGACCATGTGTACGACATGTACGCTTCAGGTCAAGCATAGTCTTGTTGGTAAAACGAGAGCGGTCAATGCCTTCACCCTCAAATACTTTCAATCCTTGCCATATTCCTTCCACTGAAGCAGAGAATACCCCTTCCATTCCAGGCACAGGAATGTGTCCGTGCGGATAGAATGGTGATAGCTGCTTCATTGCACCCTTTGATGTTACATCGAAAATGATTGCATCTGGATATTCCTTAACCCAACTTTCACACCCCTAAAAAACTTTCAATTTTTTATCGTGCAAATTTGTTACTCTATATATTGCAAAAGAAGCAATAAGTGCCTATTTTATATTGCCTTAAGCCACTTACAAGCCCCCGATGCAAAATGTAGGACACAAACGTTAATATAAAAAGGCGTAACTTTGCGCCATGCACGTGAATGTACAACTCAGGAATAATCCCCAAACAGGCGATAGGGCTCCTTATTACAGATTAAAGGAGTCCTATCGTGATGTGCGTGGAAATGTACATTCACTCATTGTGTTGAATATTGGTTTTGAGCCCAATATCTCACCTGCAAGCATGCGTCGCATTGCCGTTGCGTTGACTGAGCATTTCAAAAATAGAAGTGAGCAACAACTTTTTCCATTAAAAGAAATGGAAAACCTGAATGATACGGAACGTGTTAAAGCTGAAGAGTATTGGATACGGATGCAAGAAGAAGGTAATATAGACCGTTTTGACCGTCGTGAGTCGGAAGCCAAGAACGAAGCTTCACGTTATGTTGACCTTGATAGCGTAAAACATACTGATGCACGTAATGTAGGAGCAGAATGGCTCTGCAAACAAGCCATAGACAAACTTGGATTTGAAGAGTTTCTTCGTTCCGAAGGTTGGAGTGAGAACTCTATTCATACAGCACTATCACATCTGATTGTACGTACAGTTTATGCACCTTCAGAACTATCTACTATTAGATACATGGAGGAGAATAGTGCAGCATGTGAATTATATTCAGGCAATCCCTCATGGCGGCCAGGATTAAATGCTCTTTACAAGATTCCCAACCGGCTTTATGAGTTAAAGGAAAAACTTGAAAAGCATCTTTGTGATAGAACTGACAGCCTTTTTAACCTTACAAACAGAATTGTTCTCTTCGATTTGACCAATTTTTACTTTGAGGGCCGCAAGGCTAAAAGCACAAAGGCCAAGTTTGGCAGAAGCAAGGAGAAAAGATATGATTGCCGTCTGCTTGTTATGGCGTTGTGTATCAATGAAGCTGGATTTATCCGTTATTCTTCTATTCTTGAAGGCAATACTGCGGACCCCATAAATCAACAAGCGTAGTGGAACTAAAAAATATGAGAAAGTTATAGAACGTGTTGGACGTGCTTTGCAAAAATACCCTTCAATTGCCAAGTTTTACAATATCCAATATACACGCGATGAAAATGATGCAACAAAGATGAAATGTATAGAATGGGAATTGAAAGACCCTTCATCACTTGAAAAGTCCTTAGGCATATACTTTCTACGCACCAATGTCCGTACCCTTGATGAAAAGACGACATGGGACTACTATAACCTTATTAGGGAAATAGAATGTACCAATCGTCAATTAAAGAATGATCTCAATCTGCGTCCCATATACCATCAGAAAGATGAAAGTAGTGATGCACATCTGTTCTTTGGCTTATTGGCCTATTGGGTAGTAAACACCATAAGGTACAAGCTAAAACAATCAAACATAAAATGTTATTGGACAGAAATTACTAGACGTATGTCTACTCAAAAGTTAGTAACCACAAATGCCACGAATGCTTTAGGAGAAGCCATCGTTTTTAGACAATGTAGTTGTCCAAGCAAATCTGCAAAAGAAATCTATGATGCGCTAAAGTTCAAACATGCGCCCTTTAAGAAAATACAAATTTGTAGGACACAAAGTTAATCTCTAATGATTGGATTTGCCCATGACAGCAAGAGTTGTAATATTAGGGGTGTGAAAGTTGGGTTAATGTTCTTCCGCCAACAGCGTAGCTGAATTTTTCGTCTATTTTTCTTCCTTTATTCTGTTAGATAGGGTGTAAAAATCATAATATTTTTCTGCATGGTTTTATCGGGTGTTTATTGTCGGTAAATGGCATGCTATTATGGGTTACCCCGTTAGGGGTGAGATAAGGTAGCCAGGCATGTGAAGAAGAACAAGTTCTCTTCACATACCTGGTTATATGTTACGCAATAACCAAACGGGGCACCCTGTTATGGGTGAGA
>OIZP01001565.1_pt1 | contig 11522 bp, 12 predicted proteins | sample 1588531 | NCBI WGS metagenome assembly OIZP01 (sample SAMN03283283) | human gut metagenome | biome: human-associated habitat; material: feces | host: Homo sapiens | place: Peru | collected 2012 | reverse complement strand
GTTTAGAGAAAAGGTTAAAGATGTTCTGTCCCTTCACATAACCTGTTGGCAACGAGACCTTCCTTTCCTTGGAAAGAGGAATATGAACGATATATTTCTCTCTTTCTTCTTTAAAAAGGAATGTCTCTGATTCCCTTTTCACCTGATCGCTCAGCAGAAAAAGCCAGTCCTGGTTGCGGTAAAGACTGTCGATATCCGCAGCATCATAGCCGATGGCATAGAGTCCACCCACGATGGCACCAATACTGGTTCCGGCGATATAATCAATAGGGATACCTGCCTCTTCCAGCACCTTGAGCACACCCACTTCGGCCGCACCCTTGGCACCACCTCCACCCAAAACGAGTCCCACCTTCTTGCGAGAGTGCTGAGATTGCAAAGGTTGCGAAGCTTGCAGATATTGCAAAGCTTGCTGGGCTTGCATAGGCGTATGCCACAAGAAGCCGAGCAGGAACAATAAACATAATGTCATTCTTTGACGTACCATCATATTGCTCAGGTTTTAATGAATAACTGACGCGGCAAAGATACGAAGAAAGAATGGTACTCGCAAGTAAAACTACGATAAAATTGAAAATCCCCCATTTTTTCTTGTGAAATCAAAATATTCATCGTATCTTTGCAGAAAGAATTTGCAGAAAGATGGATAGCGCATAAAAAGCCATCCTGAAAACATAGGAGATTAGATTATGACAGAAATGAACGATAGACGATTACCAGTAGGCATCCAGTCTTTTGAGAAAATTAGAAAGGAAGGATACCTATATGTTGACAAGACAGATATTATCTGGCAACTTGCCAACAGAAATAAAACGTATAATTACCTGAGTCGCCCACGCCGCTTTGGGAAGTCGATTCTCGTAGATACACTCCAGGCTTACTTCGAGGGGAAAAAAGAACTCTTCGAGGGCTTGAAGATTATGCAGATGGAGAAAGACTGGACCTGCTATCCCGTCATTCGACTCGACATGAGTTGCGGAGGTGCTACACCCGAAGAACTCAACTCCTATCTCGATGACGCCTTCTATAAACTTGAACAGAAGTATGAAGTTGCGGTGCGCCCGGAGGTTTCCCTTGCCGTACGTTTCCAGAACATCATCGAAACGATGTTTCAAAAGACAGGAAAACAAGCGGTTATCCTCATCGATGAGTATGATTCTCCATTGCAGCATTCTTGGAAGACTCCTCAGCATGATGCCTGCACAGCCATCTACAAGTCCGTGTTTGCCGTCTTGAAAAAAGAGGACGAGCACGAGCGTTTCGTCTTCATCACGGGCATCACCAAGTTCACACAAATCTCCCTCTTCTCCGTGCTCAACAACCTGAGCAACATCAGTTTTGATGCACCCTACGCCACTATCTGCGGTATTTCAAAGCAGGAAGTTGCCGACAACTTCATACCTGAGATTGAGGCGATGGGAGAAGAAAACGGATGGACTCCTGAGGAGACACTGAAGCAGCTCACGGCCTATTACGACGGATATCATTTCTGCCGCAAAAATATGGTGGATATTTTCAATCCGTTCAGCCTCATCAATGCCCTGGATGATAGGGAATTGAGAAATTACTGGGCTTCATCAGGGGCCACTTCCCTATTGCCAAAGTTCGTGGATGACATGGAGATGAAGATGGAATATTTTGACCATTGCTTCATCGAGCGCGATACCCTGGAAACATCGGATGTGGTGAATGGCGGAGCCGAACTCTTCCTCTATCAGTCGGGTTATCTCACCATCAAGGGTTACGACGATGGCGTTTACATCCTGGGCTTCCCTAACTTTGAAGTTCGCAAGGCATTATACCAGGTAGTGGTTCCTGCCTTGACCATGAAGTCGAATTCGGAAGTGGTTTCTGCGCAGAGCTTCCTCAGAAAAATGATGCAGGACGGCAATACCGCTGAAGCCAAGAAGGCATTAAAGGCTCTTATCGCCGATGTTCCATACAGCAACAAGAAAATGGCGAGCATGAATATGGAGGAGCGTTACCGACTGATAATGAGCACGATATTCAGAGCCTTGGGCTTTAGGGTGGAAGTAGAGAGAATGCTGGCCACTGGCAGAATTGATATGATTGTAGAGGTTCCATCCATCATCTACGTCCTGGAACTGAAGCTATCTAACAATGGCGGCATTTCTGCAGCCGAGAGCCAGATAAAGGAAAAGAGCTACACAGAACCATTCAAGGCCGATAAGCGCAAGGTCATCGCCCTGGCAGTGGAACTTGATGAAACAGGCAAGGGATTGATAGATTGGAAAGAAGTGGATGAGTCTTTGTAAAATACAACTCCAAACAAACATCCCGCCAGGTGTCCTACCGGATTCAAAATCCATTGGGACACCTGGCGGGTTCTTTTGTTTATCATAAAGACTAATGATAATCCTTTCTTTCTATCCTCCTGGCTCGCATGTTCAGCTTACGAGGATCTTGGCGCAAATCCCAGAGATCCACCAGCCAGAGGATATCTTCCTTTTCATTATAAAAATAGATAATCTTGAAGTTCTTCATGATAATGGCACCACGAAACACCATTGTTTCATTACGGAAATGAGCTACTATAGGATAACGCTTAGGCATAAATTCTAATAAACGCTTAATTTCCTTATATTGTGTTTGCCACTTACGAGCAGTTTTTAATCCAAACTCTTGCAAGGCATACTCAATACTCTTTTTTATTTCCTTCTTGAAAAGGGCATCAGTTTTTATTTCCATTCTGCAATCATCTTTTCTATCTCAGCATCCAAAACGGAAATAGGCTCTCCATAATTTGGATCATCCAATTTATCCAGAATGCTCTCGCAATGCTCCATCACCTGCTCCAGCGAGCGCCCCATTGGATAGGAATCGGTGTCGTAAGCCTCATCCCATGATACTGATGATGCAGATGATACTGATGATGCTGCCGAACGATAGGCAGGCGATGGCTCACAGACCTTATCCCCTGCTATCTCCGATTCCTCGATATGATATTTCTTTTCCTCCATATTTCTTTCGCTTTTAAAGTTCCACGTTACTTATTGGTGCAAAAATACGAAGAAAGATTGGAACTCGCAAGAAAATCTGCAAGAAAATAGCTTTTTCTGCATCAAAAAAGAAGCATTTCTCAGGAACATTTTATATCTTTGCACACATAGAAGAAAATGTCGTTCTGATTAAAACCGATCGTTATGAAAGTATATTGGGATAAGACTGCAGTAATAGGTTTGGTGGGGTTTACGATCTCACTCTTGCTGATACTGTGCTTTATGGACAGTCTCAGCCACCCATTGGTGGGGATATTCCTCTGCCTGTTTGGCATCTTACTCTGCGGAATATATGGTGCTCTGCTAAAAGCAGGAAGCCCCGGAAGACAGAAAAAGAAGGAGAAAGAAAAAGAGAACGAGAAGGAGAAGGAAAATGAGACAAGAAGTATCTATGCCTTCTGCTTGCTTTTCTGCCTGGTGGTCAGCATTCTCAGTCTTGTCATCGGACTCATCCTAGCCTTTATCGGCAACGGAGAAGCCAGTTATATCTGTGCAGCCATCTTTGGGGTATCATTCACAGCCTTCCTTCTCGGTTCGTGGTGGAAAACCACCAGCATTGCCTCCAAAGCCGATTGGAGCGACTGGGGATGGTTATAGAGAAACGTTTAAAAATTACAATTATGGCAACACAAGTATTACAATTCAATCAGGCCCAGCAGGCGGTGCTCAATGTTATATCTTGTTTGCAGTCAGAACAGGACTTGGCAGACTTGAAACGAACATTAGTAAAGTTCATGAATGATCGCTTGCAACGAGAAATGGATAAGCTTTGGGAATCTGGCGAAATGAGCAATGAAAAGTTGCAGAAAATGCAGTCAGAACATTTGCGCACGGCTTACAAATTAACTGACAAATGATCAATCTCCATTACCATTAAAATGCTATTTTTTCAAGCATAAATCAACCTTATCCTCGAAAAAGTGTATGATTTAACATTTGTTATCATCGAAAAAGTGTGCAATTTTCTTGTTTTTATCATCGAAAAAGTGTATCTTTGCAGCTGAAATATTTAAAATACAGATAGTTATGAAAAGAAAGATATACAAACAGCTCCTTAAATGGAAAAGAAATGTGGACAGAAAGCCCTTGATGTTACTAGGTGCCAGACAAGTAGGTAAGACTTGGATTATGCAACACTTTGGAGAAAAGGAATACAAAAACGTAGCATATATCAACTGTGACGATGAGCCAAGAATGAAACAGCTCTTTGAGCTCGATTACAACATAGACAGAATCCTCATCACCATCCAAGCCATTACTGGTGTCAGGATTACTCCTGCTGACACTCTCATCATCTTGGATGAAATACAGGAGATTCCGAGAGGACTCCACAGTTTGAAGTACTTTTGCGAAAAAGCTCCCGAATACCATGTCATGGTAGCAGGGTCCCTACTTGGGGTTACCCTTGGTAAGGGAGAGTCGTTCCCTGTTGGAAAAGTAGATATGCTTACCATGTACCCTATGGATTACGAGGAATATCTTGATGCTACCGGCAATGAAGGATGGATAGAATTACTCCATTCCAAAGACTGGGGACTTATCGACATCATGAAACCCAAGATGACGGAATTACTCCGACAATATTACTTTGTGGGCGGCATGCCAGGAGTGGTAAGCAAATTCATCGAAAATACAGACTTGCAGCAGGTTCGCACCCTGCAGCGTGATATTCTGGAAGCCTATCGCAGGGATATTTCCAAACATACTTCAGCTGCGGAATCTACAAGAATCCGGGAGGTACTTGATTCGCTTCCTTCTCAACTGGCACGTGAAAACAAGAAATTCATCTATGGAGCTGTGCGCAAAGGTAGCAGAGCCAAGGATTTTGAACTGGCCATACAATGGCTGGCAGATGCCGGCATTGTATATAAGGTGAACCGCATCAAGGAGCCTAAAATGCCCCTCAAGTTTTATGAAGACATGGATGTCTTTAAACTGTTCTTATTAGATTGTGGTCTTCTGGCATGCATGACGGATGCCTCAGCAGATCAGATGCTGATAGGTGACAATGTATTCACAGAGTTCAAAGGTGCATTTACAGAGCAGTATGTGCTACAGCAACTATTGGCCTTGGGACTAAAGCCCTATTACTGGAGCAATACCAAGACTCCTTCGGAGATTGATTTCGTCATTCAAGACAGCCAGAGGGTTATACCTATCGAAGTAAAGGCTGAGGAAAACGTACGTGCCCGTTCCCTGGCCCAGTTCATCAAAGACAACCCTGGGCTGAAAGGACTGCGCATCTCCATGAAAGGATACGTAGATCAAGACTGGATGGAAAACATCCCTCTCATAGCCATTGGTACGTATTTTGAAAAATAATATTGTAAGAATTAAAAAGCAGTTGTTGCCTCTTACCGCAACAACTGCTTTTTCTTTTACAAACTTATACAACCAGGCACTTCGATAGACTATCGCCGCCTGGCTGAAATCTTCTTCTGCTGCTCTTTTTACATCTCCTTGATCTCCAGCGTTACTACATTGCCTCGCCAGACCGCCTTCTTGATGCGCTCGTAGAGGGTGGTGAAGAGCGACTGGCTCTTCAATACATAGCCGGGAGCATGAACCTCACCCACCAGGATGCTGCCCCTGCCCATCGTAAACGGACCGTTGCCCGGCTGAATCATCGCACATGGCAGGGAAGAGAAAGCTGAAATATCGCCAAACTCATGAGAATGACGCGCCTTGCAGCAAAACTCACACTGGGAGGAATCCATCGGAACCAGGAACGGCATCTTGCGACGGTGATAGATGCACTTGCCAATGCACACACGATACTTTCCTACCGGAAGACAATCAGCCTCACGCTCCACGGTGCCGCATACCTTCACCTGCTCATCAAACTCACTATCGTTCACATTCTCAGCCTTGAGCAACCCCATAATGGTACCACGCTCACGAATCATTCTTTCAACATACAAATTCAACATAGCAATATTATTTTAAATGATTATTATTAAATGTCTATTTTTAATTATTACCTATAAGACGGATATAATACTCCGAAAAGTCCTTACATCCTTTAGGCAACTGATGACGAACCAGCTGCGGCAACAGATCCTTCAACTGCAGATACAGTCGCTCTCCAGGTTCATCGGCATCAGGGAAGATATGGAGATTCAAGTCCTGCAAGGGGCGAAGATCCTCTTCCTTCAGCAAGGTGGCTGATGGAATGGCTATCGCCTTATGCCCGGCACTCATCATCGCCCAGCAATCCGTACAGCCTTCCGTGATGAAAAGAGGCTCGCCGGGCGACAGCCAGTTAAGTATCTGAAGATTGTAAACATGGCACTCCGAACCCTTGGGAAACTTGAACCTCGCTACCCCCTTGGCTCGTGCAGCCTGCTTGCCCCCAGCCCCTTTTTCATCAGTACCCAGGTAGCGGCTCTGCACGGAGAGCAACCTCCCTTCCCGGGTATAATAAGGAATGAGCAGGGAGGGCGCATCATAGAATGGCTTGCCGAATCTTCTGCACGGAGTAGGATCCGAGATACTCGAAACATGGCACCACTCGATGACCTCTCTTCTCAACCTTCGCTCTTCCAGCAGGAAGTGTTCTGCCTCGGCATTGAGCACAGGATGCGACACGTAGAGATTGAGGTATTCCGTATCTACAGCAACGGGGCGAGATGGCTCCATAGGCAGCACCTTTCTGGGCTTCACATCTGCGAATCTGCCAGCAGAGTTTTCATATCTGCAGCCACGATCGCCTGTTCTTCCGTCATCCTCAATATAGAGTCCGAATGCCTGTGCAAGCCAGCAGCAGGCATCATGAAAATTGAGATTCATCCTGTGCATCACGAGGTCGATGGTGCCCCCATGCTTGCCACATACGTAGCAATGATACGTATTGTGGGAGGTTGAGAAATGAAGGCTCGGATGAGAATCGTTATGGAAGGGGCAGATGGCATTATGCCATCGCAATCCCATTCCCAACGCATCGGCAACCTGCTCTATCGGCAGGGAGCGAAGCTTTTCTATCATTACTTTATCTATCATAGTTTATCTCGTTATAGTTCTTGGTATTATCATATCTTCTAAAATCAGTACTTGAAGTTCAGAAACACGAGCTTCAGGAAGAAACCTACTGCTTGAGTTTGCGGAACTGATTCTTGTCAACCTTCTCTATCCATCCCAATTTCACCCAGCGTGAAATCACGTTCTTGGCAGGTGTCTTCTGCTCCAGATGCTCCAGGGTTACCTTGAGCAGGTCGCGGGTAAACTCAGAAGGGAGGTTCTCGAAGAGGTGGCTCGGACGGTAATCCGTAACCACATGGTCGGCATTGATCTGCTCATACACCGCACCCCATTTTGAGATCATATTATAGAGGGTATAGTCGGCCATGGCAAGATAAATCTGCTTCACCCATTTGTGGATAGTTTTCTCGTCCTTCTTTCCCTCCAGCTGATAGAGATACTGGCAGAGGCAGGCGATGCGGAAGGCTGATACGGAGCTGCGCTTGTAGAACACATCGAGTGCCTTGGAGCAGGATTTGAGCGCCTCTACACGGCGCTCACCACACCACTTGGTGATGGCAGGTTCCAGCCATTGGGTATCGAGCATTACCTCGGGCTGCATCGTAGTTTCGTCCTGATAGGTGGCTGCCATCAGCTGCTCGATGGTATGGTCGATTACCTGCTGCTGTGCTGGCGTGATGACCTTGAGTGTAGGCGGCTCGTCGCCGATATGACTCTCCAACTGGCAGAGGATGGTGCGGGTGATGTTACCACCCTCGATGGCATTCTTGTCCATATAGCGGTCGATGGCGGCAGGCGTTCCGCAGAAGAGACAGTTGAGCAGCACATCCACCACGGTGCTGTAGGAAGTTTCGCTCAGATAATCCTGACCGTAGGTAGAGCCCAGATCGTAGGCAGTCTTCATAATCTGCTTCAGGTCGGAAAAGGCTCGCTTGTTCGACTGGGTGATGGTGGAGAGTTCATCGGCAAACATGAAGAGTGTTCTGGGTGCTCCATATTTCACTACCGGTGCATCGGCACGCTTCATCAGCATGGTGATACTTACGCTAGGAGGAAGGTTTACAATATCTGTCTTCGGTTCCGGAGGCAGTTGTCCATCCTTTTTTCCTTTTCTTCTCTTCATTTCATTATACTTCTGCTCCGTTCTTCTCTGCTCGCTATCCCTGTCGATGAGTTTCTGCATGATAATCTGCTGCACGTATCTGGCAAATGATTTTCCTGAGCTCTGGTCGCCGCAGACTATCACTTGCAGGAGGCAGGTGGATGGTGTCTGGTCGTACACATACTGGAATCTCAGACGTGGAGCGTAGGTTCCGAGAGCCGGAGCACAAGCCACGAATACCAGTGTACGCAGCACCTCGGGAGCATTGCCCACCAGTTCACGGAACACGGGTGGCAAATCCTTGGGTTTAGGCAGACGATGCGCCTTGTTCTGCCAGGGCAGCATGATGAATTCATCCTCTTTTCCTTCGCCAGCCTGAGGATTGGAAAGCTGGGCGGCTGCAATCTCCTGGAGATTGTCGGGCTGCAAAGAATTCTCGTTCTTCTGCATAATTAAATTGTTTTTTCTGATGCAAAGATACAAAATCCAGGAAGGGAAATCAATAGCTGAAATGGGTTGCCGCATACTGTGCCGCATATTCCGCATAACCTGCCGCACACTTTGCCGCATAGGCACAAAAAAAGCGGGCAAGAAGCCCGCTCTATTATCCTAAAACTACAGTCTTTCTATCCGTGTTAATTCAGTTTTATATCTAATAATCTAATCAAACTCGTTTTTAAACGCCTTTCATGTAGATAGAAAGGAATCTCTGCGCCACATGCTGCGCCTCCAGGATATCCATCTGGTTGCCATCCTCGATTCTCCAGTCGGGGTATCTACCCGAAATGCGGGTAAGGCGCCTGCCGATGGTGTCCTCAGAAGGAAGATCCTTCACCCCCACATATTCCTTGAGATAGGTGAGGAATTCATTGGTAGTCTCCACGTATGGCAGACCGTACCTCTCGTCCTTCGCTCTCATCAGGGCTAGGATGAAGGCATACTGATAGCCCACTCTCCTGCCGAAATAGTTGGCTGTACGCCCCTGGCATTTCTCGGTCTTCATCTGTTCGAAGGCTACCCTTATCCTTTCCTCCTTGGATTTCTGCATCCACGCTTCTGCAGCCGCTTCCTGATGCAGATTCCTGTCCATATGCAGGTCTTGATGCTGGTCCTTGTGCTGATTCCTGTGCTTCTGCATCGCCAGCCACTCTTCCAGCGTCATCCCCTGCTGCTCGGCCTGCCGCTCCAGCTCATCGTAGATTCGCTCACGTGCCAAGGCCTCCTCCAGCCCGCTTCTGGCTACCACCGTGGCGCCAGCCTGCAGGGTATAGTTGTCGCCATAGTTATGGTTATTGTATATGTTCATCGCTTGCCTCCTTTCGCAGGTCTGCTTGATATATACACGTTGTCCGGATTGATAGGAGTCACCTGAATGTTGGGATCCAGCGAATTTGCCTGAATCTCGAGTTCGAACGGTATCTCCTTGTTTGAAAGTTCTCCGAGCCCATCTGCCATGGTCAGAACTGCCTGCAGCTTTTTAGTGGGCACGCCTTCATCAGCCACCACACTAGCCCCCGACTCCAGATTGTAGTTGGTACCATAGCTGCGCTCTATCTTGTTGCCATTGATGATGGTCACATTCTTGGCATCTGCTACCCCCGCCTGCATCAGCTGCATATTCTGCTGCTGCGCGTTTTTCTCCTGTTCCTGCTCTTCCCTATGCTGTTTTCTCAGCTTGTCGCAATTTCTCAACAGCTTGCCGTATTCACTCAGGTCCTGATTACCAAACTGTTCCAAGAACTGCTTAGAATCGAAAAAGATTTCCAGCAGTCGCTTGGCTCCCGGATAGAGTTCATCATCAATTTCTCTCGGATCAACCACCATATTGCCCAGATCACAGAAGAGATCAATCATTCTAGTACTCAACCCCAGGACAAAGCCTTCATCAATGTCCTTACCGGTGAAGGAAAAGGTGAAATCCTTCCCTACGTTTTCCTTCATGAGCTGGGCATCCTTATCCGTGAAATTGAACCGATGCAGTTTAAATTCAGAAAAGTCATTATCTGGTGGATCATCCGGGGCATATTTCTCTTTCAGGTCAGTCAAGATCTCGATCAGCTGCTTGTTCTGCTGCCTGAGCAGTTCTATCTCCTGCATAGCCACCTTGAATTTCTCCTCATAGGTATCCGCCTTGCCAGCAGAAAGCCCGGAAAATTCACCCTCCTCGATTCTTGCTCTTAAATGATAATCATCAGGATTAGTGACATGGTTGAGGACCAGGAATTCGTGGAATTTAGCCTGCGACTGAGCGTCCCTGTAAATCTTAAGCAGGGAAATGAGGTCTAGCTCGCATAGCTTCTTACGGAAAGAAATCTGGAAATCCTTTCTGGCGCAAAGCTCTTCTATGGGCATTGGCTGAGGATTGAGATTGCGATTGCGGATATTCCCTTCCTTTTCGATGAATTCATCCAGCAGCTCATCAATATCCCTTGTATAAAGATAAGTGTGGCAAGACTGCCAATCTACAAGATACTCCAGCAGATTATCCGCAAAATCCTTCAGATATTCAGAATTGTCTCCCTGCAACCGGATGATGGCATAGCCTAACCAGCAGATAAGTCTGCAGTCATCCGACTTATCCGGGCAACTTTCCTGTCCGAGAAGTTCAGCTACCCTAGCCCTTACAGCATTCTCCACATCTATCGGTTTAAGATAGCGGTGAGGATACTTCTGCAGCCTCATTCTTATCGCCAGTTCATAGGCACAATCGAAGTAGATGTCTGGTTCGTCAAAGCTCAAGACAGCAGAAGCTTCATTGAAGACGACACCATACAACTCATCCAACACGTGGTTGATGCCAGTAGGGTCGTCAGCCATGTACTTTTCATATCCATTTTCCCCTTTGCCCATATAAATGAGTTCTCGAGGTAGGTTTAATGATTTTATCATTTGCTTAGGAGTTTATTAGCTACAAAGGTACGGAATTTCGCCAAGACCACCAAACATTTTTCCAGTTATTTTGCGTTATCAGCGATATTTTTCCATCCACTCTGTTTTTTCGCTTACTTTTTAATGCAGGAACATGAAAATTGAAAGAAAAAAGCCAGCAGAAGGGATAAAAAAAAGGGAAAGGATTGAGAAGATGAGATGAGATGGAAGATGAGACGGAAGATGACGAAAAGGTCAAAAGGTCAAAAGTCACATTTGACCTTTTGCAATATGAACAGATGGAGGATGATATTCCTAAAGGCTTAATGAGAGATGCTATTATTAATAATAAACCATTATATAATGTACGCGCGCATACAATAATAATATATAGAATCTTCTATCATCATAAGCTCTATTCTCTTACAGAAGACCTAGCAGACTATCTCTCTTCCAGGCTTCCACTAAAAAAAGGAAAATCCCAAAAGTCACTTTTGACCTTTTGACCTTTTGACCTTTTGACCTTTTGACCTTTTGACCTTTTGACCTTTTGA
>OIZP01001558.1_pt1 | contig 11537 bp, 3 predicted proteins | sample 1588531 | NCBI WGS metagenome assembly OIZP01 (sample SAMN03283283) | human gut metagenome | biome: human-associated habitat; material: feces | host: Homo sapiens | place: Peru | collected 2012 | reverse complement strand
TCTTGCCAATCAGCATGTCGCTGCTCTTATAATCGGCAAGGTCGCTTTGGTCGGCTTTTACTTGTAAAGGCACGGCAGTCACATTGTTTATGTATTTCTGGTAAGGGTAATACAGATAGAAGTCGGCATGGGTAGTCTCGTCTTTCCAATAAATAGATGAGGCTGCTTTCCAAATTCCATCGTAGGTGAACTGCATATTGTCTATATAATTGCCGAGGGTTTTCAAACTGTTGGCAGTACCATTTGCCTCTCGATTGACAACAAACAATCCTATTTGATCACCAACCTCAAAAGTTTCGTCCGTTGCGCGAGTCGCAACAGACGTATTGATACTGATGGGCAGTTTCTCTTTAGTTGTAGGAGAAGGCTGTAAAGGGTCTGTCCCGCTTCCGCCCTCTGAAGAGCATGCACCCATTGTTAGTAGGGTGCAAATGCATAGAAATGTGTATTTGAAGTTTACCATTTACTTTTATGATTTATTGTTATATGTATTATGCTTATGCAGTTAGCGTGCAATTAATTTAGTGCAAAGGTAGAAAGAATATTGGAATTATGCAAGTTCACGTTGGTTCATTTGTGTGTTTTCCTTATTTTTTTGTGTTATAATACTGCTTTATGAGTTGAAAAACTGCAATCAAAAGGGTAATAAACCACATGGAAGGGTTTCTGCATCCTAATAAGAGAGTTGATACACCCTTGTGAAAGTTAGTATGTCCTTATGTGTAATCTTCGTTCATAGTCTTTGAATGTCGGTTCAACGTCTTTGAACGGCGGTTCAACGACTTTGAATGTCGGTTCAACGTCTTTGAACGGAGAAATGATAAGGATGCGGAAACAAATTCATTGTGGTTTAACGATTTTAGTTTGTGGTTTACCGTTTTTAGTTGCCCACTCTTAGCATTATTTTTATGCTTTGTTATGCGTTCTCATATTGCTTATTTTCCGAAATGATGGCTGCGGAAAATAGCAGGAACCAGCGCAAGGCATTTTTTTTACCTTATGAACCATTATGAACTTGATAGTTTCAAATATTCTCCTTACCTTTGTCGGAAAATCGTAAACTAAAATATAAAACTATGTACAAAGGAAAATGCTTATTCATGCGATTAGTCTTAATAATTGGACTTATCGTGCAATGTGCTCTTTTGCAAGCGAGTACATTGATTGATGGGTTGTACTATGATTTGGATACGTCCAATCGTACGGCAACGGTGACTTATGAAGTAGATGGAACGGGCAATTATGCCTCTTTGTCGGCTAATGTCAAGATTCCAGAGAGCGTTGTGTATAATGGCGTGACCTTTACTGTGACGAAGATTGCTGACAAGGCGTTCGCTAATTGTACGGTAATGGAGTCGATAAGTATTCCTGCTACGGTGGTGCAAGTGGGAGATTATAGAAAAGAGTCTTCTACAGATCCTTCTACGTTGCCTTTTTATGGATGTTCTTCTCTGAAAGAAGTACGATTTGAAGATGGTAAAGAGCCTATATATTTAGGATCTTATTGTCGTTATTATTATTCTTATGACACTAACAATAGTTATGGCTTGTTTTCAACATGTCCTTTAGAGACTATTTATATCGGTCGTGATATAAACTATGTAGAAAATACTAATTATTCTTTTGAGGCTAATCCTCAATATTATGGTTATTCGGCATTCTATAAACAAGAGAAAATAAAGAAGGTTACAATCTCATCTTCCGTAACTGAAATCCGTCCATATCTGTTTAAAGATTGCAAATCTCTTTGTGATTTGATGATCACAGGTTCTTTAACTGACATTCCAGAAAGAGCTTTTGATGCGTGTAATATTACTTCGCTCGTTTTGCCCAATTCTGTAGAGACGATTTCTAAGAGTGCTTTTATGGATAATGCCAATATGAAACGTGCAAGTTTGGGGAATTCGGTAGAAGTAGTAAGCGACAATGCTTTTAGTGGTTGTACGGCTCTTTCAGATATTAATTTGGGGACTGCTTTGCAAACTATCGGAAATGAGGCATTTCAATCTGTTGGTTCTTTGGCAATATCATGGAAGCCTTTTATTTTTCCTGAAAGTTTGATTTCTATTGGTAATAATGCTTTTTGTGGTAGTGGAATAACAAACGTAATAATACCTAATAAAGTGGCAACTTTAGGTGAGTCATGCTTTCAAGGTTGTAAAAACTTACAGAGTGTTGAGGTTGGTGCTGGCTGTCAAGAACTTTCTAAAAGTATTTTTGGCGATTGTTCTACGTTGAAAAATGTTAGATTGTCTTCTGGTTTGATAAAAATTTCAGATGCCGCTTTTGCCAATTGTACTTCTTTGGAGTCGATGAGCATTCCTGGCTCGGTGACGCAAGTGGGAGATTATAGAAAAGAGTCTTCTATAGATCCTTCTACGTTGCCTTTTTATGGATGTTCTTCTCTGAAAGAAGTACGATTTGAAGATGGTAAAGAGCCTATATATTTAGGATCTTATTGTCGTTATTATTATTCTTATGACACTAACAATAGTTATGGCTTGTTTTCAACATGTCCTTTAGAGACTATTTATATCGGTCGTGATATAAACTATGTAGAAAATACTAATTATTCTTTCGAGGCTAATCCTCAATATTATGGTTATTCCGCTTTCTATAACCAGCCTAAGTTGGCAAAGATTACGATTTCTCCATCTGTAACAAAGATAGCTCCTTACTTATTCTATAAAAATGCTGCTATTACGCTGACAGATTTACCGAAAGTAAAGGAGATTGGACGTTCTGCTTTCGAAGAATGCTCGAAGTTGACAACTCTGAACTTAGGTCAAGCTTTGGAGACCGTAGGTGATTGTGCTTTCCAAAATTGCACGAATGTAACAAAATTGACTTTTCCTGATGCAACGACAGAGATTGGAAGTCGTGCGTTTGCTTATTGTTCAAGTGTTACGGAAATTACAGTAGGTCAAGGATTGAAATCTGTAGGAGATTATTCTTTCGTTGATTGTGGGTCTTTTACAGCATTAGTTCTGCCTGATAAATTTACGACCATGGGTGGAAGTGCTTTTGAAGGATGTCGAAAGTTGACTAATGCAAAGTTAGGTCAGTCTTTGACTTCTGTGCCAGAACGTGCTTTCAAAAATTGTATAGCTCTTTCTGAGATGAATCTTCCTGCGACGGTGAAATCTATTGGTGACCAAGCGTTCTACAACGATTCCACTATAGCAGTCGTTACGATGAGGGAAGGATTGGAAACCATCGGCAACGAGGTGTTCTGGAATAACTCTGGTGTAAGAAGTTTCGTTATCCCAGGAACCGTACAGACTATCGGAACCAATAGTTTCTATGGTTGTACTAATACTTCAACTTTGAGATTCAAGGATGGAGATGGCATCTTGACGATTGATACAAAAAAAACTCGAAGTCGCAAGATTGACGATATGCTTTCTAATATCTCAAGTTCTTATGATCGTGAGCGATATGAGGATCGAAAATATGATTATTTCTACGACTGTCCTATTAAGACATTGTACTTAGGACGAAACTTGAAATATGATTATTCAGGTTCAGTTAGTATATATAAGAAAGTAGGAGATAGAACTTGGAATAGCGAAACGAGAGCGTCCGCTCCATTTGTCAATAGTACGACTCTTGCAAGAGTAACAGTTGGGCCAAAGGTAACATTCGTGTATAATCATCTTTGTGATGGATGTAGCAATTTGACTAATGTCGTATTAGGTAATGCGCTCCAAGATATCAATGATTATGCATTTGCTAATTGTGTCAAATTGCCAAATATCTCTTTTCCAGCTTCACTTGCAACTATAGACAATTATGCTTTTGCTAATTGTCAAGTACTTGCTTCAACATCTTTTCAAGAGGCATCTGATCATGAACTGAAAATTAACAATGCCTCATTCAAAGATTGTGTAGCCTTGCCTGAGGTCAATTTTCCTGGTCAACTTTCTCTTTTAGGAAATAATACATACCAAGGATGTACGGCATTGAAGGATGTTGTATTCAACAAGAACGACCAATACCAGCCAACATTGACGATTGGTAATTATACTTTTGCTCAGTGTTCTTTGATAAATACTCTGTCGTTCCCAGGTAGATTGACATCTATTGGCAATTATACATTTTCAGATTGTACATATCTTACAAATTTGACTTTTGAAGATTCTAATGAGGCTGTAACATTGGGAAGCGGTGCAACTGGCGAAACCGACAGAAGATATATGCTGCCTTTGTTTGGTAATAGCAATTTGACTTCTCTCTATATGGGAAGAAATGTCGATTATTTTGCGGATAAAGATTACAGTTATTCTCCTTTTTATAACCAACAATTCTTGACCGATGTTCGCTTTTCACAAGCTGGTACTGTGACTTATTGTAAGGACTACTTGCTCTATAAGGTGAATAATTGTGAGTCTCTTATCTTGCCAGAAAGCTTGACTACCATAGGTAACTGGACTTTCCGTGGTATGAGTAAACTTGGGGGTATCGTGATTCCTAACGCTGTGACTACAATCGGAACATACGCCTTTGCGGATGACATAGCACTGGAAAGTGCCAAGTTATCCACTTCATGCCCTTGGCTCAAAGAAGGTTTATTCTCTGAGTGTGGAAAATTGCAAGCTATCACAATCCCAATGGGAGTGAATAAGATGGATACCCAGATGTTTACCAACTGCACATCCTTGGCTTCTGTGACATTTGACGATGATAAAGATTTGATAGAGATGGCGTATGGTTCTTCTGATGCCAACAATGGATTGTTCAGGGATTGCCCTGTCGAAACCCTTTATTTGGGACGTTGGTTATCTTATAATACGGAAGTTCCTTCTCGTTCTCCATTCTATTCAATTGCAGAATTGAAGAACTTGACTTTGGGCAAGTACTTGAAAGTGGTGGATAAATATATGTTCTCTTATTGTACTGGCTTGGAGAATGTGTATGTACCTGATAATATCACTTCTATCAATATGTGGGGATTCCGTGGCTGCTCTGCTTTGAAGTCTGTAAGATTCAGTGAAAACCTTAGTCAAATTGGTGATTATGGCTTCTCGGAATGTGCTTCCCTTGATAATGTGACTTTCCCAGCAAGCATGACAAGTACCTCAGACAACAGTTTCTCAAATTGTAGTTCTTTGAGAAATCTTGACTTGGGTAAAAACTTGTTGGTAATAGGTCCTTCGGCTTTCGAAAATGATTCAATTCTTAGTGGGGTTAATATACCAGAGACCGTGTATGGTCTTGGTGTGGGAGCTTTCAAAAGTTGCGTCAGTCTTCCTTATGTGAAGATTCCAAAGGGTGACCTCACTACGGTAAGTAAGGAGTCATTTAAGGGGTGTAATGGTATAGAATGGATTTCTTTGAGCGAGAATATTACATCTTTAGGTGAAAATGCTTTTGAGGGATGTACCGGCATCAAGTATGTGAAGTCATACGCCATGACTCCCCCAGAGGGCTTGGTTAATTTCCCTTCAGATGTTGAAACTAATGGTACTTTGTTTGTCCCTAAGGATAATGACGAGTATCCTGATGTCTTGGGAGATTATCAATATTCTCCTACGTGGGAGAATTGGGGAACATTCAAGAGAATCACAGAGAATACTCTCTTGTCTTCTCTTACCCTGAACCAATCTGACGCTCATTTAAAGTCCGGTGAAACTTTAAGCCTTGCAGCAACCGTAGGTCCTGATGAAGCTACCAATAAGAAGGTAGATTGGAAGTCGGATGATGAGACTGTGGCATCGGTATCTGCCGATGGTGTAGTAACAGCTCATAAGGTAGGTCAAACGTCTATTCATGCTATTGCAAATGATGGCGGTGGTGCCAAGGCAACTTGTACTATAACTGTTGACCCTACAATGGTTTCCTCTATCTCTTTGAGCCAAGAAAACTTGGCAATCAGAAAGAATCATACGGCGCAACTCTCTGCTATTGTTGCTCCAACTAATGCTACCAATGCAAGTTTTATCTGGTCATCTACCAATGAGGATGTGGCTAAGGTGTCCGAGGATGGAGTGATTTCTGCAATAGCTCCTGGTGATGCAGTCATTAAGGCTACTTCACAGGATGGAAGTCAGGTGGAGGCATCTTGTCAGGTGAAGGTTTTGCCTGTATTGAAAGGTGACTCTAATGATGATGATGAGATCAATGTCGTGGATGCTGTTAATACCGTCAATTATATATTTAATAAGGTGACAGGAACATTCGCTTTTGAGGCTGCCGACGTGAATAGTGATGACCATATTTCAATTTCCGATGTAACGGGTACAACAGACTTGATTATGCAACAGGTTTTGCAGGTGAAAGAGCAGGTTGCAATGGCTAAGGGCTATGGTGTTTCTGCAATGGATGATGCTTCTTTTTCAGACCGTTCTTTGGATTGCTTAGTATTGTCTCAACAAGACAAGTCTAATATTGATATAGCATTAGACAATAATAGTAACTTTGCTGCTTTGCAGGCTGATATTACTTTGCCGGTAAATGTAAATGATGTGGAAGTGAAGTTGAGTGGAGTGATGGCTACAACCCATCAGTTGAGTTACTCTAAGTTGAATGTTCATACTTTGCGTGTTGTCGTTTATTCACTTAGCAATAGTACTTTCATGGATGGACAGCCTATCTTCTGTTTGTCTTCAAAGAAGAATTTGGATGCAAAGAGTATAGGTGTAACCAATGCTATCGGCTCTGATGTTGAGGCTAAGGGCTATCGTTTGACCTCTCGTAATAATGAAGTAACTTCTATTGATGGTATTGGCGTGGACGGCACTTCTGTCAAGGTAGTTGCAGATGGTCTGATGTTTACAGGCTTGAAGGGTACACCTATTTATATATATACCACTTCAGGTATCCTTGTGAAGACATTCTGTCTTGCTTCTGAGACATCTAAGATAGCTTTGCAAGCTGGTGTTTATCTTGTGAAGATGAACGGACAGGTAGTCAAGATTACTGTAAAATAATGGTTAAGGTATGATAAGACTAAATAAAACAATGGTACTTTTGTTCTTGATGCTGTTGGCATTGCCGCTTGCATCAAGAGCAAAGGATACCTTTTATATAGCGCCAGTGAACGTAGCTCCTGGTGATTCGAAGACGATTACCCTAAATTTGGATAATAGTCAGGTGTTTCGTGGCTTTCAGACTGATATCGAACTGCCTGAAGGTTTAAAAATTGCTTCGAAGTCGAATGGCAATTTTGAAATCTCTCTTACAGATAGGGGATCATCTTCTTTCTCTGTGAGTTCTAACTTGATGTCGGATGGCTCTGTTAGAATCTTGGGTTATTCTACTCAAGGTGAGTCTATAAAAGGGAATCAGGGTGCTTTAGTACGTATTTCAGTGCGAGCTTCCAGTGATTTTTCGGGTGGCTATATTAAGCTGAAGAATTCTATTTTTTCAGATGTAAATAATCGAGATGTGAAATTGGATAATTCACAACTCTTTGTGGGGACAAAAGAACAGAATGATGTATCTGTCAAGGGTGGTGAGATTTCGCCAGAAGTTAGTAAAGCTTTCTCTTTGGAATTGTCCAACGAGAGTGAGATGACTGCTTTTCAGATGGATGTAGTGTTGCCGAATGGATTGTCTCTGGATTTAAGCAAAACAAGGTTGACTGGACGATGTGGTAATCATCAATTGCAGACAAAGCAATTGGGCAATGGTAAAGTTCGCATTATTTGTATGTCTTCTGACAACACATCAATTTCAGGAAAGATAGGCTCTGTCATTGATCTGTGGATTAAGGCAGAGAAAGGTATAGCGGGCAATCAGATTGTTAAGGTAGAAAATATTATTTTCTCTGATGTCAAGGCTCGTACCTATCGAATGGATCCTTTATCCTTTGTTGTTGATGTGAAGTATGTTCCTGCTACTTCAGTTTCTATCAGTGAAAGTAACATGCAATTGGAGGTTAGCGATTCTCGACAGTTGACGGCTTCTTTGTTGCCTGAAAACTGCACCGATAAAACGATACTTTGGAAATCTGATAATGAGAAAGTGGCAACTGTCAGTGATAATGGTATGATTATCGCAAGGTCTGCAGGAAAGTGTAGTATTATTGCTTCCACTGCTGATAATTTGATTCAAGCGAAGTGTGCAGTTACTGTAGTGAAAATACCATTGACTGCTCATGTTGCTAATACTACTAAGGTTTATGGTGATGCTAATCCTGAGTTTAATATTACTTACTCTGGTTTTAGAGATGGGGATTCTGAGGTTGGCTTTTCTGTTCCTGCATCCATTTCTACTATTGTAGATAATAGTAGTAAAGTTGGAAAGTATGATATTGTTGCTTCTGGTGCAGTTTCTGATAAATATGAAATCTCGTATATTCCTGGTACTCTTACCGTTACTAAGGCTCCATTATCCATCTCTGCTGGCAATTATACCAAGAAGCAGGGTGACGCCATGCCTGTGTTTAAGGCAAGTTATGCAGGCTTTAAGAATGGTGAGAATGAATCAGTCCTGACCAAGCAACCAGTCTTCTCTTGTGAGGCAAATGAAGCGAGTGCTCCTGCAGAGTATGCCGTTACTATCAGTGGTGCGGATGCAGAGAACTATGACATCAGCTACGAGCAGGGACGTCTGACAGTAGTTGAGGCAGATGCCGTAGTTGTTCGTGCCAAGAGTTACAGCCGTCAGTATGGTGACGAGAATCCTGTGTTCGAGTTTGAAACCGAGGGCGTAGCATTGGATGGTACACCAGAAATAGTCTGCTCAGCAGTTGCCAACTCTCCTGTAGGATCTTATACTATTGAGGTGAAACAGGGCTGTATCAAGAACTACAATGTCCACTTCGAATCAGGTAGTCTTGTGATTACTAAGGCTCCATTGTCTATCTCCGCTGGCAATTATACCAAGAAGCAGGGTGATGCAATGCCTGTGTTTAAGGCAAGTTATGCTGGCTTTAAGAATGGTGAGGATGAATCAGTCCTGACCAAGCAGCCTGTCTTCTCTTGTGAGGCTAATGAGACAAGTGTTCCAGCAGAGTATGCCGTTACAATCAGCGGTGCCGATGCTGAGAATTACGAAATCAGCTACGAGCAGGGTGTGTTGACTGTGACAGGTATGCCGAAGCCAATAATCTCAACTGACAAAGCAACGTTGCGCATAACTTCGGAGACAGATAATGCCGTCATATACTATACTTTGGATGGAACGGAACCTAATGAGAACGCAAGAAAATATACAGAACCTATTAATCTGTATGCATCTTGTGAAATCAAGGCGATAGCTGTCAATGGTGATGCAAAGTCTGAAGTGTCCTCTGCGGAATATCATGATGCGGAATATCCTAACATAGTGAAGGTAGGTGATATTATCACTGCTAATATCATCAACAATGGTGAGGAGAATTTGCCTATGATATTTAAGGTGACGAGTGTGTATCCTTTCAATGTAGAAATGGAGAATAAAGAAGATTATGCTGAAGGATGGAATAATGAACGTGATGTTTCTGGCACATTAGAAATTCCAGTTGTTGTAAAATCTAATGGAATCAGCTATTGTGTAAAAAAGTTAGGTGATAATTCTTTGGCAAGGTGTGTTAATGTAAGTTCTTTAAAGCTAAATGAAGGATTAGAGAGTATTGGACATCAAGCTATACGTTGGTGTAGAAATATCAAGGAGTTGATTGTACCAAATTCCGTAAAAGAGGTTTGGGGGGCATTCTTAACAGAAGATCATGGATTGGTATCTGTAGTCCTAGGGTCTGGTCTTGAAACTATTCATACTGATGCTTTTTGGGGCGTGTCTATGAATCTAAAGTCTTTTATAAGTTTGAGTACTAATCCTGCGAAATGTGTGGAGCCTGATAGAACATTCACGTCTCTTCCAGAAGACGTAACCCTCTACGTCCCTCTTGGTTCAAAGTCTGCCTACGAGACAGCTCCAGGTTGGGATTATTTTGCAGGTCATATTGTAGAAATGGATATGTCTCCTGCTACAATCAAGGTGAGAAATTGTTCTCGTGAGTATGGGGATGATAATCCTACACTTGAATTTGAGACAGAGGGTGCTACTCTTATTGGTGAACCAGAGATAATCTGCTCTGCTGATAAAAATTCAAAAGTAGGAACTTATGAGATAGAGATAAACAAGGGAACGATTAAAAACTATCTTGTAACATTTGTTCCAGGTACTTTGACGGTGACAAAAGCACCATTAGTTGTAACTGCTGAAAATTATACCATTACGCAAGGAGATAAACTTCCTGAGTTTACGGCAAATTATAGTGGTTTCAAGAATGGTGAGGATGAGTCAGTTCTGACCAAGCAACCTGTCTTCTCTTGTGATGCAAATGAAGCAAGTGCTCCTGGTGAATATCCAATTAACATATATGGTGTAGAGGCAGATAATTACAATGCTATTAGCTACGTTGCTGGAACTCTTACGGTTCTAAAGAGAGAGTTAAAGAAGCAAACAATCACTTGGGACCAAGAGATAAAAGCTAAGGTTGGTTCTACGATAGAAATGAATGCAACCGCATCTTCAGGTCTTCCTGTCAGATATTCGTACGCTCTAGCACCAGGAGTGGAAACTGCTTATCAAGTTCCTCAAATAGAAGGCAATAAGATAACATTCCCTCAAAATGGTATGTATCTCTTGGTTGCTATTCAAGACGGAAATAATGAATATGAGGCAGCTACGGACACATTGGATGTCTGTGCAATCAGTGACGATGAGGGCTTGATGTATATTGATGGTATCTACTATAAATATACCGACGATGGCTCTGCACTGAAGGTGGTAAGGGGCTACAATCCTTATCGAGGAAAAGTAGAGATTCCTGCAACCGTTAATGGTCTTCCTGTGACAGAAGTTGACGGGTTGGCTATGTATGCCTGCTATTACCTGAAAGAACTCGTTATCGGTGACAATGTGAAGAAATGCGGACATGAGGCTTTTGGAGCAAGTATAAACTTATGTAATGTCACATTGCCAGTTGCTGATGTTGAGTTTACACATAATTGGATGTTTAACTGTGATAGAGGAATTCGGGAGATACATTGCCGTTCGTCCATTCCTTATGTTGTCGATGAAGGCATTTTTAATGGTGCTGTTGATTACGACAAGTGTATTCTCTATGTTCCTGTTGGCACCAAGCAAGCTTACAGGAATGCTGAGGTATGGAAATACTTTACTCACATTGTGGAGGAAAATGTTTCTACGAGTATTTCTAATATAAATGTGGAAAAGAAGGGTGTATGGTACACGTTACAAGGTGTTAAGTTATTTGCTAAGCCAAATATTCCAGGTGTATATATTCACAATGGGAAAAAGATTATTATAAGATAAATTTGATGTAAGTGGTGGGTGTATTATGGTATTCTGTAGTACACCCACCTTTTCTTGTTATGGTAGTAATAGCCAAAAGTATAGGTTTTTGGTTTGGATATGCATCGAAGCAGAGTTCTTTTTGGTTTGGAAATGCAATGAAAATGATAATTTTTGGTTTGGAAATGCTTGATTTTGCTTATTTTCGTTTGGACTTTTGAAAATAAGATGTATCATCGTTCTGATAGTCTGTGGCTCTGCCACTTCCTGGATGATGGACAAACTCATCAATA
>OIZP01001557.1_pt1 | contig 11538 bp, 9 predicted proteins | sample 1588531 | NCBI WGS metagenome assembly OIZP01 (sample SAMN03283283) | human gut metagenome | biome: human-associated habitat; material: feces | host: Homo sapiens | place: Peru | collected 2012 | reverse complement strand
TGCCATTCTCCACCCATGCCGTTCCGTCGGTGCGGAGTTCATAGTCGATGTTGTCAACTTCATGAGCCTGTCCATTAGTTGTCACAGCGATGACAAAGCAAAGCAACAAGGTTCGCATCAATGATTGTAGAGAAAAGGAAAGTTGTCCTTTCTCGAAGAGAGTTGAGTAAATAGTTTTCATAATACTTCTGGTTTTTGTTGGCAGCCCCCGATGCCATTTGTTACTTGAATGTTTATGTCGCTGCATAGCCGGAAGTGATACGGAGGTACATCGCCCCGAACTTACACCGATTGTTTTCTCTTTTAATGCTACCAATCTGTCTTAGTCTTGGTGCTGCAAATTTAGACATAAATTCTGCTAGTATCTTATGTAAATCGGACAAAAATATGTGATAATCGGACTTTTTAATATGAACAGGATTGTTCTAATCGGACATAAAAACAGCGTAAGTTGCTGATTTTCAGCAAAACATCAAGAACACAAAAAAACGTCGTATCATGGCATGATACGGTCATTTCATGATACGAAAGAGTGCATTATATCACGATGCAGACATTAGTGATACGATTGCAACAACACAACATAACATAACAACAAAACAACAAATAACCTACTTCCCTTGCTCAGGCTATGGCGGGGACGCCATAGCCTCCTACAGCTTGCAAATCAAATCACAACATAACAACATAACAACCTCCAAAAGCTGTGTACAACGAAAAAACTCCTCTCCCTAATTGAGGAAGAGGAGTTGATATGGTTATTCAGTTATGAGTATTGCTCTTTTTACGTAAACCGGACGGACTGGGAGTCGATCCTTTCTTTCGAAATCTTTTTGCCCTCTAAGGATTTTACCAGCTGCATTGATTCTTATAAAAAACAAACACTTAGCCAGTGTCGGGTCGCTTTCCACCACAGCACTTGACCAACGGTAACCTACATTTGAACTTTTACTGTTGTATCCGAAGAAGATGTAGTTGTTGTTATTTTTAGATATGAACATCACGCCCGGCCATCCGTTGAGTGTAGACTCCGTAACCGTACAGTTATCGTACAATTCCTGCACTTCGTTCCATGTCGGGTATCTCCATCCTTCTCCAAGTCGCAGATAGGCTACATCATCTTCCTTCTCAAGGAAGAATCTCTTGTCACGGCTATCGTACTTCGTGTATTGTCCCGCTACTATGTCAGTGAAGTAATAATAATCGTTAGACCACTTTGTCCAGGTCTCGCCCCAAGCGTATTCGTCGCCATACTTTTCAGGACTTGTTTCGCCAAGGTCGCATTTTGCCCACTTTATACCGCTTGGCAAGCCGAGGTCAACATACTCCATGGTTTCCTTAGGTACACCTACGCCGGCATTCAGCTCCAGTTCCTTAATCTTCTTGGCTACCTCTGCCATGGCTTCCTTATCGCTCATGTTGCCGCTCTCAAGAGCATGCAGCAGGGCTGTCATCTGTGTATTGATAGCATCAAGCTTGCCGCCGTAGCCACCTAAAGACTCGATAGCCCTTTTTATCATATCCAACCTGCCATTTCCGTACCCAATTTCCATGAACCATCCTGAGATAGAAGAGAGCTTGTCTGTGAAGTTTTCGCCATATTTATCAAGAAGGGCATTTAAAGCTTCGAGCTGTGAATTGGGGTTAATGTTCTGAAAGGCAGCTCTGACAGCCTCAAGTTTTTCGTTGTAATCGGGTCTGCCTTCAACAGCCGTCTTGATGAGTTCTACCTTTGCCGGCAAGTCGATGCTCATAGACTGCATAGCACCCGCAATGACATTAAGCTGCTTTTCGAGTGTGGTGTTGGTGCTGTTGAGAGCTGCGATAATAGCCTGGAGCTTGTCGTTCTGGTCGCCCTTCATATTGTCGATGGCAGCAGCGATATTCTTGATAGCCTGCTCTTTGCTTACATTGCTCTGATTGATGGCATCGACCACGTTGGTGAAGTCGTTGATTACGGTGACTTTCATCTCGTAGTCTAATTCGGGAGCGTTCTCCTTACATGAACTGAAGAACGCCGGTATAGCCAGCAGCATAGCGCCAGCCAATATTATTGATCTAAATGTTCTCATAATCGTAATGTTTTTAGTGAATCTTATGGGCTCCTTTGCCCCTTAACTAATCCTTAAAGGCCCTTTTTGAGCCTTTGGTTAGGTTTTGGTTAGGGCTTCACCTTTATGGTTACCCTTCTTCCCTCAAAGGTCTTTTTGCCGTTCTTTGAGCCTATGGCTGTCTGCGGATGGAGGTCTTCGGGGGCGAATCCTTCCTTCAGCAATACCTTAACCACTCGCTTTAGGCGACGCTCGGAGATGGTCTGGTTGTACTCTGGGGTGCCTGGTGTGCTTGCTTCGGCAAGTATAGAGAGCTTTTCACCCTTTACGCTGCGGGCGAACGCACGCAGTCGGTCCATTTCCTCACGGCTCATGTATGAGCTGTTGTGGGCAAACTGAACGTAGTGTTCGGGGCCTTCAATGGCTGTCTTCTTGCTCTTCTGACAGTCGTCGAGCTGGCGCTGGAGGTCGTTGTTTTGCTGTTCAGCCTTCTGTCGGAGTGCAGCTTCACGGTCGGCACGTGTCTTTTCGGCATCAGCTTCCTGGCGCAGATTGTTGGCACGGTCGTTGAGAGCAGCCAGTTCGCCGTCGTAATAGTTGCGCAACTTGCTTGCACGACTCGGTACGAAGTTGTAGCGAACGGTAGCCATGGCGTAGATGAGATGCTTGGGTGCTACATCCTTACGATTGAGAAGCCAGTCGAATTCGCCCTTAATGCCTAATGTGAACCGGCGGCTTACGTCAGCCTCGATGTGCAGAGTGGCAGGGATGAAGAGCTTGTTGAACTTCTCGTGGCGGTTGGCTGTGAGCACGTTTCCGGTGACGGTGACCGTAGCATCGTTGCTGATGTTGATGTCGCCATATACAGGAGTAGTGGTGCCATTCTCGGTCTTTGTGGTTCCAACCCAAATGCCATACTCGTTGCCACGTGTGAATGTTCCGCCAATACCGGTTCCCATCCAGATATTAAACCACTGAGCCTTGCGCATGGGCCAAAGCTCCATGAAGTTGAACTGAACGCCAAGCTTCACGTTGTGGGTATTCATGACGTAGTTGCCATAGGTCTTGGCAAGATTGGCTTTGGTGTCGATAGCGTCGAAACGCTGTTCGCGGCGATAGCGCGACCAGATGTAGTCGGCACCTATGCGAACCCACGGACGAATGGTGAAGTCGATGCCACCACCTACAGCAGGCGACTGCTTATAGCTCGACTTAGCGTCGATATTGGGATACCACACACCGTTAGCCCACGACAATCCGCCTTGAGCGTAAATGCTCCAAGTATTAGTGCGCAGCTCCTTATTGGTATTGCGCAGCAGATCAGCTTTGCCCTCGCCCACGGTCTGCGCCTGAGCGCCTACCGTGAAGAGCGATGTAAGCAATACGCTGAACCCTATTCTTGCCCATCTGCCACCTGATAGCGTAATGAGCTTGTTGGTTCGTATTGTGTTCATACTTAATTTCTTTTTAAAACATTATCTTTTTCAGACACTTATTTATTTGAGTAGAGATCGAATACCGGTCGTACCACAACACCATAATCACGGTATGTTGCTCCAAGCGATGGCTCCTCGATACCTCCGCTTGCTGTCTCTTCAGCATACATAGGCCATGTCAGCACTACTGCCTCTTGGTATTTATCTTTATCTGACTGTAGCTCAGCCGGATATAGATTAGCTGTAGTATAGTAGGTGTCATAGTCAGGCATGACACCCCATCCATCAGATTTGAAACCACCGGTCATCGGTAAAACGATAGAGTTTCCGTTAGGTCCAGTCACTTTCCATCGTGCAATGGATTTCTTCTGCGACGGATCCAATTCTATTGGCAGCGAGACTGTAAAGGCTTCCCATTTACAATCTTCAAGCAGTTCTTCCCAGTCTGCTTTTGTAGGAATGCGATAGCCTACGCCTAAATTAGCTCTTGCCACATCGTCTTCGAGCTCAAGCACCGTCTTGCCGTCTTCCTCATTGTACTTTATAACACCATATTTACCAAAATGCTTATAGTTCGTACTATAATATTTCTTCTTGGTAGAAGTCTCTCCCCAGGCATAGTAATTGCCAGGTTGTGTAGGCTCGGTTGTACCAATATTGCACTTAGCCCACAGCAGTCCGCTTGCCAATCCAAGGTCAACGCAATTGTTAGGAACCGGCACGCCAGGACCCTTAACCGGACGAATTGATATTCCGTCAGGACGACGTTTGCCATAACGGCCAATGCGGTCCTGCTGGAAAGCAAAGGTCCAAGCATTATATACCCTGTTGTCTATACGACGAAGGTTCGTCATGCATACAGCTACTGATTCGTCATCAGAGATTGCTCTGGTTTGTGGCTTTTCACTATTCTTAAAGCCTGCGAATGGGATAAAGATAGACTTTTTGTTCTTCTTGCTCGTTATCTGATAGCCCACAACACCGTTAAGCGTTGTTTTCTTGATTGTGGTTAATTTCTGATTGGTCAATTCTCTGAAGTCAGCCAAGGTAGGCGTGCGCCAACCGTTTCCAATCTTCTGTATTACGGCATCGTCTTCGTCTTCAAGCGTCAGCTTGCCGTCTTCATTGTTATACTTGGTGAATCCCAAACTTGGCGCACCCTCCTTATACCACTTGTGGTTGGGATAGGTGTATTCTTGCTTAGGCTCCACTTCGCCCCAAGCGTAATAATCGCCATACGCTTCCGGAGAAGAAGCACCGAGGTTGCACGTTGCCCACAAGTTGCCGCTCGGCAAACCGAGGTCAACATACTCAACCTTGTCAGTAGAACCGCCAATGCCAGCAGCCGCCTTAAGCAGTGCAAGCTGCCTGGCAATCTCAGCCCAACCTTCCTTTTCGGTAGTATTGCCAGCCATTATTGCCTCTACTATCTTTGTCATATTGTCCAATATGCCATCCAACTTGGCGTTTTCGCCCGCAAGTTTTTCGATAGCTTTTCGAATAGCCTTAAACTTATCGTCTTTATACGTCATATAACGCAATGTATCCTCTATTTCGGCTATGCAGAAATACAACTTGCCTTTATAACTATAAGATACCTCAGGATTTCTGAGTTCATCGTTGCAGTATTTGTCGAGAACTCCCTCAAGAAGCTTCAGCTGCTCATTAGGATTGATATTGACAATAGCCGTTTCGACAGCTTTCAGAACCTCATAGTACTCAGGCATGTTTTCGACAGCCTTGGCGAGAGCGTCAATCTTTGTAGGCATCTCGGTGCTCAAAGACTTCATCGTACCGGCAATCACGTTCAACTTGGTGTCGAGCGTGTTGTTCTTGTTGTTAAGAGCATCGGTAATGGCCTGAAGCTTTGCGTTTTGGTCGCCCTTGATATTGTCAATGGCAGTGACAAGCTGTGCAATAGCCTGCTCGCTCGAAAGCTTACCGTCGTTGATAGCCTTAACCACGTCGTTGAAGTCGTTAACTACTTGCACTTCAGTCTTGAACTTGATGAGAGAGCCGTCTTCCTCGCAGGAGCTGAAGAAGACAGGTGTAGCCAGCAGTAATGCGCCGGCTAACAGAATAGATTTTAATGTTCTCATAATCGTATCTTTTTTAAGTTATTACTTTTTAATCTTTATTGTTGAGCTCCTACCGTGAAGAGCGATACAATCAATACGCTGAGCCCTACACTTGCCCATCTGCCTACCTTGTAGCCAAATGAGCGGATTGGTTCGTCTTGTATCCATACCATGTCTTTTTTATTAATTATATATTGTGAAAGTTTTGCTATATCAAACTCCTGAGCCATTCCAGAAACGAGCGCTTTCGTATATGAGGTTCGGGTGGCATCTTACTATGCATCGTTTCACCTTCAATACAGCCTCCCCGCCTGTCTATCTCTACGTTTATCATCTCGCGGATTGTATCAAGCACTTGGGTGCGATCCTCCATAAAATGCTGCGCCTCGTCTGTCTTGCGTCGGCGGTCATCATACCCAATATTATTATCTTTCTGTCCCATAGCCTAAGTATTACAAGTTTCACATTCCATGAAGTTTCTCTTTTAATGCTACCAATCTGTCTTAGTCTTGGTGCTGCAAATTTAGGCATAAATTGAGCTAAGTATCTTATGAAAATCGGACAAAAATATGTGATAATCCGACTTTTTAACATGAACAGGATTGTTCTAATCGGACATAAAAATGGCGTAAGTTGCTGATTTTCAGCAAAACATCAAGAACACAAAAAACGTTGAATCGTTGTGATTTCCGTGGTGTGTCAGAGTGATAAGTTTTTACCCTCATTACTGTATTTTTTCTATTTTATTTTGGGTTTAGCAAACAATTTGTATTAATTAATTTTAAAAAAATCGGTCTATATCAGTAAAAATCACCGATATTTCATTTAATTCGTTATCTTTGCACAAAAACCCAATAATCCTCGCCTATGTACAACCTAAGACATAGCACTGCCACTCTTGTGTGGTACCTTATTATTATATATGTAATGCTGGTTTCCTGTGGACAGAAACCAGCGAAGATATCCCTTGCCGAGCGCAAAGCTATGGACAGTATCGTCTCCTCTTCTCACGATATTGACACACTCTCCATGATACAGAAACGCATGGAGCGGGGGGGGGAATATGTTAGGTAGCATCGTTGCCTACAGAGCGATGGGAAAAGAGCTGCGCAACGACAGTAGATTTGACGAGGCACTGAAGGTACACAGCGAGGGACTGAAGCAGGCGGAGACCTTAGGCGATACATTAGAGATCGTGCAGGCTCTGAACAATATAGGCACCGTCTATCGGCGAATGGGAATGCTCGACATGGCTCAAGATTACCATTACCGCGCTTTCGCTATCAGCAAAGAGTCTGCCGACACATCTTTTACTGCAAAGAAAAACCGCGTGGTATCGCTCAATGGACTGGGCAACATCTACCTCACCCTGGGCAACTACGCACGTGCCGACAGTGCGCTGCGACTAGCATTAGCAGGCGAACGAGAATTGAACAGTGCCTTAGGACAAGCCATCAACTATGCCAACATCGGTTCTATATTCAGCCACCGTGAACAGTTGGACTCGGCATGGAGGTACTATCGCCAGTCCATGGGACTGAATCTGCAGGCTGGCAACACACTCGGTGTGGCACTATGCCACATTTATTTCGGTGAGCTACACGAGAAAGAGCACGACTATGAAAAAGCCATTTCGGAGTATGACAAGGCTTATCAGCAGTTGCAGTCGTCACAAGACGAGTGGCACGCAATGAATCCGCTCATTGCTCTGGCTGGTATTTACACCCAAATGGGCAACGACACCAAGGCACAGGAATATCTGGACAAGGCGCTGCACACTGCACGCGCCATCAATTCGCACGAACATTTAGCTGAGGTTTATAACTTATATTATAAACTATACAAACGCAAGGGCAACTACAGTGCGGCGCTGACGGCGCACGAGAAGGCTGCAGCCATGGAAGACAGCGTCGTCGATATGGAGAAACTGAACCGCATACAGAACGCAGGACTGCTCATAGAACGCAACATTCAGGCTCGGGCGATGGACGAGGTCAACACAAACCTGAAGAACGAGCGGTCGGCACGATTCACCAACACCATCGTCTTCATAATCATTATGATAATACTGATTGGTACACTGGTGGTGTTCTACTTCGTACAGCGCATACACCGTCGCAACCACCTGGCCCTGAAAAGCCTTGCCGAAATGCGCGAAAGTTTCTTTACAAACATCACCCATGAGTTTCGCACACCACTCACTGTGATTCTCGGTTTGAGCCGCGACCTGCCTAATAAATCCCCAGACGAACTGAAACAGAGCGCCTATGCCATCGAGCAGCAGGGAAACAACCTGCTGGCGCTCATCAACCAGTTGCTTGATATTTCGAAAATTAAGTCGAAGATGGGCAACTTCGATTGGCGCAACGGCAACATCACCACCTACGTTTCGATGCTGGTGGACACCTATCGCAACTATGCCTGCAGCAAGAACATCGACCTGCAGCTGCATGTGAAGGAACCCGTGACGATGGACTTCGTGCCCGACTTTGTCAACAAGGTATTCAACAACCTCCTGTCCAATGCCTTTAAATTCACGCCCGAATATGGCAAAATCATCGTTTCCTTATGGCGCGAAGGCAGCAACCTCCTTATAGAGGTAAGCGATACGGGAGAGGGTATGGACAAAGAGACTGCCAACAATGCGTTCAATCCATTCTATCAGGGAGTAACCGACTCTATGAATATTGGTACAGGCATTGGACTGGCACTCGTAAAGCAGGTGATTGACTCATTGAACGGCAAGATCAATGTCAGGAGCAGGGAGGGCTATGGAACGACGTTTCACATCGAAATTCCTATAACAAACGAGTGCAACGTGAAACTCAACGAACAGACAATGGACAACACGCCTGTACTGCCTACAGAGGAGAAAACACTAACAGATACCGATGCAGAGGACAACCAGTACACAGTGCTCGTGATAGAGGACAATCGTGACATTGCGACGTACATCGGCGAAGTGCTTAGCGAACGCTACGCTGTGGCTTACGCTACTAATGGAGAGGACGGATGGCAGAAGGCCATCAACCTCGTACCCGACATGATTATAACCGACCTGATGATGCCGGGCATGGACGGTTTGGAACTGTGCCGACGCATACGCTCCAACGATGTGGTGAATCACATACCTATCGTCATCGTCACGGCAAAGATTTCAGACCAAGAGCGCATCGATGGCTTTGAGGCTGGTGCCGATGCCTATTTAGCCAAACCGTTCAACGTGGACGAGTTGCGCACTGTAGTGGAACGTCTGCTCGACCGCCAGCGCTCGCTGCGCAACAAGTTTAGCGACAATGCTACTCATACGAAGGAACAGCAGGATGAGGTACAGCTGACGGATACAGAGCGCCGCTTCCTCGCCAAGACTGTGGACCATATCTATCTGCTTATGGACAAACAGCAGCTCAACGTGAATACGCTCGCAGAAAAGCTGTGCATGAGTCCACGGCAGTTCCATCGCAAGATAGTTACGCTCACAGGCAGTTCGCCAGCCTCGTTCATTCTGAATATCAAGATGAAGCGTGCTCGCCATCTGCTCGAGACCGACCCAAAAATGAGCATAGACGATATAGCCTTCAGCTGCGGCTTTGAACATACTACAAGCTTCTATCACGCCTTCCGTAAAAAGTATGGAGTTACGCCAAGGGATGTGAGAAGAGGAATAGAGTAAAGTATCGTTTGATCATGTTGGCATATTAAATTAAAAAAGGCTAATTCATTCATCCATTAGAATAAATATTGTATTTTTGCATTTGAATTATCATCAATAGTTAGTGATAAAAAGAACAGAAAACAAAATTAACAATTACGATTATGAATATAGGAGATAAAATACCAGAGATTCTTGGCATTGACCAGGACGGACGTGAGATAAAGGCAAGCGACTACCGTGGTCGCAAGATTGTGCTCTACAGTTATCCGAAGGCTAACACCAGCGGTTGTACTGCTGAGGCTTGTTCTTTGCAGGCTCACAAAGAGGAGTTGGCAGCCGCAGGTTACGAGATTATCGGCGTGAGCAAGGACAAACAGGCTTTGCAGAAGAAGTTTGCCGAAACTAAGGGCCTACAGTTTCCTCTTATTGCTGATACCGAGACTACCCTATTGCAGGAACTCGGCTGCTGGGGCGAAAAGGTAACCTGCGGCAGAAAGACCATAGGAATCCTTCGTACCACCTATCTCGTAAACGAAGAAGGCATCATCGAGAAAATCTTCACTCCCAAGGAGATCAAGACCAAGATTCATGCAGAACAGATTCTGGAGTATATCAATAATGAAAAGTAATACCTGTCAGAAAATAAAGCGATGACGAACAAGGAATTGACACTTGCCCTGTTGATGAGGGCGATGATAAAATATGATGGTGGCGATGCGCCACGCATCCAGCATTTCGTAAAGGTTCACGACTTTGCCCGTATGATTGCAGTTGCAGAGGGGATGAACGAGGAAGACCTCTTCGTGCTCGAAGCAGCTGCTATCCTCCACGATGTGGGCATTCATGTTTCTGAAGCCAAATATGGCAACTGCGATGGCAAGCATCAGGAAGAATTAGGTCCTGATGAGGCAAGAAAAGTCCTGTCAGAAGTCGATGGATTCACAGCCACACAGATAGAAAGAATCTGCTGGCTCATCGCCCATCACCATACTTATACGGATGTAACCAGCCTCGACCATCGCATTCTGCTTGAAGCAGATTTCCTGGTCAACTCCTTCGAAGCCCATCTTGCCCCCGAAGCCATCATCACCTTCCGCAATCATGTCTTCCGTTCGGCGTCTGCGATCAGAATGCTCAATGATATGTGGGGATTGTAATAAGGAGAATACTTTTGTCTAAGAAATAATGGTTTTAAAGTAGCACATTATGGAAAAGATTATTGTTAATGTTGCGTGGTGCGACAAAAATTTTGGCGGTTCTCTTGGTAGTAATGTACCAGGTGCGGTTGTTTTTACTGCCCCAACCTTTGAAGCTTTGCAAAAGGAGGCAAAGGATAGTTTGGAGTTTCATGTTGAAGGCCTTGTGGAAAATGGAGAAGATGTTCCCGAATGGCTGAAGAACGGAGATTATGAGTTTGTGTATAACTATCAGGATGCAACTACTCTTTTGAAGGCATATTCTCCATACGTTTCTCTAGCGGCAATTAGTCGTGCATCTGGAATAAGCCAAAGTCTTTTATCACACTATGTAAATGGATTGAAGAAACCACGTGAGCAGCAGCGTAAACGTATTGTAGAGGGTCTTCATAAAATAGGATCAGATTTACAATCAGTTATGTGTGTATGATTTTAGCCAAACGGATGTTTGAAGAATTTGGTCAAGCATCCGTTTTTTCATTTCGTACTTCCAGCTCCCCATTTCATACATTTATCCCCCAACTTTCTATGCTGTTTCGGATAAATTCACTATCTTAGTCCACTTGAAAACAACTAAAAGATAATTAGCCTCTTCTCCTACTTTTGGAAAGACAACGACCACCTTGGATACTTGCTTTGTTTCAGGAACATACTGAACTTTAGCATCGACTTTTCTTCCATAACTCTTCATTATTATAGTTTTTGCTGAAAATTTACGATTTAATTTTGAAACAATCAAAGTTTTCACGGCTTTTTAAATTAAGAAATCCCTGCCATAGGAAGCCTTTCCTACAGCAGGGATTTTTCTATTGGAAATCATAAAGAATGACTTAGCTGTCAATTCTTAACTACTAACTATCAACTATTTATACTCGCCCCAAGCCTTGATGTCGATATCCTCCATAGAGGTCAATGCGCTCCACTCTGGCTGGTTGATGCCGTTGTTGGTCAGCATCTGAGAGAACTCCGCATTGTCAATATCACGTGCTGCTGTACCAAGGATAAGCACATTCTGAGCATCAAGCCGCATTGCGAGGTTGTTTGGTATCTGGCCACCCGTTGATACTATAACACCATGAGGCTGCTCCATCTCGATGATATCCATGACACGCTCGAAGGTGA
>OIZP01001547.1_pt1 | contig 11605 bp, 8 predicted proteins | sample 1588531 | NCBI WGS metagenome assembly OIZP01 (sample SAMN03283283) | human gut metagenome | biome: human-associated habitat; material: feces | host: Homo sapiens | place: Peru | collected 2012 | reverse complement strand
GTTTGCTCATCTGGATGAGTCATGCCTGCTGGCCAAGCATGGTATGGTGTACCTATGATTATTACTTCGAGCCAACTGCTGCTTACTTTGGTGTGAAGAAGGCTTGTGAGCCATTGCATATCCAGTATAATCCGGTGAAGAAGGTTGCCGAGGTGGTCAACTTTGCCGGTGGTGCCAAGGATGGCTTGCTTGCCAAGGCTCAGGTCTTTGATATGTACGGAAAGTTGATCAAGGAGGAGAGTAAGGAAGTGAATGTGGCGGAAGACCAGACCCTCGATGCCGTTAGCGTAAGCGAACCGGATGAGGAGGTTTACTACATCAAGTTGACTCTGGAGCAGAACAACCAGGTGGTTTCTGACAACTTCTATGTAATGGGTAAGGAAGAGGATAATCTCCAGGCACTCTCTAAATTGCCAAAGGCAGATGTTGCTGTCAGCGGCAAGCGTTTCGTTCAGCAGGGCGAAGAGTGGGTTGGCGAGGTAGAGATCCGCAATACCGGCAATGTACCTGCCCTCTTGGTTCGCCTGAACCTGAAGGGTGGTGATGGTGAGCAGATTCTCCCTGTTATCTACAGCGATAACTATTTCAGTCTGATGCCGAACGAGTGCAAGACTATCAAGGTATCTTATCGTGATGAGGATGGCAGAGGTCAGGCTCCATACGTGGAGATTACAGGTTTCAATAAGTAAAACTGAAAGTAAAATAAAAAAGCGCATCAGAATTCTGATGCGCTTTTTTATTTACTTGAGGAATCCCTGCTGCTTGAGGGCATCGAGGAATCCGATGCTCATGGCTTCGCAATCCTTCTTGGTATATCGGATATCGGTGAAAACCTGTGCTAATGTTTCTACGTTGTTGATGCGTACAAACTCCTGGTTCTCTTCCAGTGCTTCCTTCTCGGCATAGAAGTCATCAATCTTTTCTGGGGTATAATCCTCGAAATGTTCGTTGTGGATGATGCTTCGCAGAGGCAGACGGTCGCTCTGGACAGGCTGCTCATCCGGCCATCCGATGGTAAGGGTAGCCACTGGCATTACCAGCTTTGGCAACTTCAGGGTGTCGATGATCATTTTCGGCATATACACCGTGGTGCCCAGGAAGCATGTTCCCAGACCCGCCTCTTCTGCCAGATTGGTGAATGTCTGGGTAAAGAGCAGGGCATCGGTAGCCGCATTCATAAACGAGAGGATGTTGTCGTATCCCGGGGTTCCCTTGCGGTTTTCTGCCCAGAGGGTGGTGCGGCGGTAGTCAGCGCAGATGGTGAGTACCACAGGAGCACCTGTCACCATCGGCTGGTTGAAGTGGGCAGGTGCCAAAGCCTTCTTTCCCTCTTCGCTGCGGGTTACCACTACGCTGTAGAGCTGCAGGTTTCCCATGGTAGGAGTACGCATCGCCTCTTCCAGCAAACTGTTCAAAAGTTCATCTGTTACCTCTCTGTCAGCATATTTGCGAATCGAGGTTCTTTTCTTGATTGATTCCATATCTTGTTTCTTTTTTTGTGCAAAGATAATGAAAGTTTCCTAAAAAGAACACGGTTCTTTTACATTTTTTGCTTCATAATGAGCTTTTCGTGCGTTTTTTGATGAAATATCTGCTCAAACGTTTCATATTTTAGAAATATTGTTTTAATTTTGCAGCTAATTATTAAACGTTTAATATGGAATATACAGAAAATATGACTTTCGAAGAGGCGAGCCACGCCTTGATGAAAGATTTGAAGACCCGATTGGCTGAGCTGCACGGGCATTTCGATGCTCAGAATGTCGATTGGCATAAGCTCCATCAGCCATTGGCGAAACTTGTTTCCGAAGAAACGCAGAAATCAATCGGCAGCCCGGAAGTGGTTGAGGTTCGACCTAAGGAATTGGAGTGCGATGTGGTAAGATACCAGAACAATAAGGAGAAATGGGTGGCTCTGGTCGGATTGCTCAATGGTCATCCCTACGAGATATTCACCGGTTTACAGGATGAGGATGAAGGCATCATGCTCCCCAAGTCTGTCACCAAGGGCAAGATCATCAAGACGGTGCTCCCGGAAGGACAGAAGCGATATGATTTCCAGTTTGTCAACAAGCGTGGCTACAAGATTACCGTCGAAGGATTGAGCGAGAAGTTCAATCCCGAGTATTGGAACTATGCCAAGCTCATCTCCGGTGTTCTGCGCTATCGTATGCCGATTGCCCACGTCATCAAGCTGGTCAATCAGCTGCAGCTCACCTCCGAAACCCTCAACACCTGGCGGGTGGGCGTGGAAAGAGCCTTGAAGAAGTACCTTTATGAAGAAAATGGAATAGATAACTTGGAAAATGGAATAGATTATAAGGAGACTGAAGATGAAATTGATGAGCAGTAAGATATACCTCAGGAATGTGCGTTTCCACGCTTTCCATGGCGTATTGCAGCAGGAGGGAATCGTTGGCAACGATTATCTTGTCAACCTGGTGCTGGATTATGACTTCTCTTCTGCCATGAAGACCGATGATCTTCAGGGAACCCTCAATTATGCCGAGGTCTATCAGAAGGTAAGAGAAGAAATGGCGGTGCCCAGCAAGCTCCTGGAGCATGTGGCAGGCAGAATCGTCCATAGGCTCTTTTCCGATTTCCCGGAAATCCAGAAACTCCAACTCTCTATCACCAAGGTGAATCCACCGATGGGGGCCGATAGCGACGGCGCAGGGGTAGAGGTTGTATTAACAAATGATAAAACTTATAGTTAGAATTAGGTTTTCTGATAATAAAGTAGTAATTTTGCAAAATCATCAGAAAGTATGTGTAAGAAAGTAACACTGATATGGGCTTTGATGTGCATGTTTGTAATGACATCGTTAGCTGCCAATAAGCGATTCACGCTGGTCATCGACCCCGGTCATGGTGGCCATGATGCCGGAGCACTCGGAGCCATATCCAAGGAAAAGAATATCAATCTTGCCGTTGCCTTGCGCTTCGGTAAGTATGTGGAGCAGAATCTCCCGGAGGTAAGAGTCATCTATACCCGCAAGACGGATGTCTTCATCCCGCTCAATGAGCGTGCGAATATCGCCAACCGTGCCAACGCCGATCTATTTATCTCCGTGCACACCAATGCCTTGCCGGCAGGAAAGATAGCTCGTGGCTTCGAGACCTATACCCTAGGTATGCACCGTGCCAAGGATAATCTCGATGTGGCGATGCGGGAAAACTCCGTCATCTCGATGGAGAAGGACTATCAGCAGAGATATCAGGGCTTCGATCCCCGCTCTTCTGAGAGCTATATCATCTTCGAGTTCATCCAGGGCAAGAATATGGAGCGCAGCGTAGAACTGGCTCGAATGATCCAGCGAGGTGTCTGCGATGGTGCCAACCGTCCCGACAAGGGCGTGCATCAGGCGGGATTCCTGGTCTTGAGAGAGACTTCCATGCCGGGCTGCCTCATTGAGTTGGGATTCATCACCACTCCTGATGAAGAGCGCCTGCTCAACGATGACAGCAGAGTGGATGATATCGCCCGTGGCATCTACGAGGCTTTCGCAAAATACAAGAATAAGTACGACAGATCGGTTTCCGTTCCTTATCGTGCCAAGGATTCCGAGGACGTGAATCTACCGAAAATAGTTCCTGATCAGGAACCTGCGCCTAAGACTCGTGTCGTAACGAGGGGAAAGCAGCCGAAGCGTGAAGAGGCAACGCCTGAACAGCCAAAGCGGGAGGTGAAGGAAGTGAAAAAGCCTGAGCCAAAGCGGGAGGTGAAGAAGACGGAAACGAAGAAGGAGGCGAAGAAGACTGAGGTAGCAGATGCGCCGGTCTTCAAGCTTCAGATTTTCGTAGGTAGTAGAAACCTTCGCAAGGGCGATGCTCATTTCAAGGGCGAAACCGATTACGATAGTTTCCAGGAAGGCAATCTGGTGAAATACACCCTGGGTGCATCCACCAATTACAACGAGATCTATCGCCTGCGCAAGGAAAAGCTGGAGAAGTTCCCGGAGGCTTTCATCATCGCCTTCAAGAACGGACAGAAATATGACGTGAACCAGGCTATCCGGGAGTTCAAGCAGAACCGCAACCGGTAGCTCCTCCATTTCCCGGGCAGCCGGTAGCTCCCTTCTCGGGTAGCCGGTAGCTCCGCAGCCTGTGATTCGCTCTATATAAATAGGTATAATAAAAAGAACAAAAATAGATAAATATGAAACTGACAAAGGAAATTAGGATAGCGTTGGTCGCTATTGTAGGTATCTTGGTGATGTATTTCGGAATCAACTTTCTGAAGGGCATCAACTTGTTCTCTACCAATAACACCTACTATATGACGTTTGATGACATCCAGGGTATGGGTGCTTCTACCCCTATCTATGCCGATGGCTACAAGGTGGGTACCGTGGATCAGCTGGATTTCGACTATTCCGGAAAGGGTCCCATCAAGGTCAAGGTGGATATCAATAAGGATCTGAGAATCCCTGCGGGTAGTACCGCAGAGATTTCTAAGGATATCATGGGCAATCTCCAGGTGAGTCTCCTGCTTGCCAACAATCCTCGTGAGCGTATCGAACCGGGCGGCATCATTCCTGGTACGGTGAATTCCGGTATGATGGGCAAGGCTGCCGAAATGATTCCGGTTGTTGAGAAGATGCTGCCTAAGCTGGATTCCATCCTCACCAGTGTGAATGCACTCCTGGCTGATCCTGCCCTGGCTGCTTCCCTCCACAATGTGGAGACCATCACCAGCAACCTCACCGTTTCCACCCGTGAGCTGAATACCCTGATGGCTGGATTGAACAAGCAGGTTCCAGGTATGATGAAGAAGGCGAATGGCGTTCTCGACAATACCAACCGACTCACCTCTAATCTGGCAAGCCTCGATGTGCAGGGCACACTCGACCGTGTGAATGCCACCCTAGATGGTGCACAGAAGTTCACCGAGCAGTTGAACAGCGGAAAGGGTAGTCTCGGTCTCCTCATGAACGATACCCGCCTCTATGAGAATCTGAACTCAACCATGTCGCATGCCGACTCTCTGGTTATCGATCTCAAGGCGCATCCAAAGCGCTATGTTCACTTCTCTGTTTTTGGAAGGAAAGACAAGTAGAGACTCGGATATGCCGTTTTAAAGGCTTCTTTGAGGAAAATGCCAAAATAAATTTTGTCTAAATAACAAAGGCAATGTTTCACGCCCCGGAATAGCTACAGAACTTGTTGTTTTTTAGCTATTTCGGGGTGTTTCAAAATTGTTTCACCGCCCCTAAAACGCAATTGTGGATAACTTTCTTAGTTGCTTGATTATGAGGTAGTTATCAGGGTAGTCTTAAAATATTATAAATAGCCCGATTTGCTACTTTGGGCTTTTTTTTGTAATTTTGCAGTCGATTTGCATCAGGTGGTGCAATCTGATGTAGTGTTAAGGTAAAAAATCAATTAAATAAATAAGTAGTAAATAGTGTCAATGTTAGCAAGTCCAAAAGCGCTTTGGGACAATAGTCTTTTGCTTATAAAGGATAATGTGTCAGAGCAGCAGTATAATACATGGTTTCGACCGATAGTCTTTGAGTCGTACAAGCCTTCGACCAAGACTCTGTTGGTTCAAGTTCCAAGTCCATTTGTATATGAATACTTGGAACAGAACTATGTTGGCTTGTTGAGCAAGGTCCTTCATCGCAATTTCGGCGATGGCATCCGTCTCACTTATCGTGTGGTAACGGATAAGGAACACAGGTTGACCCAGGATGTGGAAGCTGATCCGGCTGATATTGATGAGGCTGAGCGCAAGAGATTGGCACAGCAGCCACAGACACAGGCTAACCCGGCAGAACCACAGCAGCCTGAAGACATTGACACCCAACTTGATCCGAAACTCACCTTCAATAATTATATGGAGGGTGACAGCAACAAGCTGCCACGTTCGGTGGGATTGTCTATTGCTGAGCATCCGAATACCACGCAGTTCAACCCGATGTTCATCTATGGTCCTTCTGGTAGCGGAAAGACTCACCTGGTGAATGCCATCGGTCTGAAAACCAAGCAGATGTATCCGCAGAAGCGTGTGCTCTATGTCAGTGCCCGCCTCTTCCAGACACAATATACCGATGCGGTGCTGCATAATGCGAGCAATGATTTCATCAATTTCTACCAGTCTATCGATGTGCTCATCGTGGATGATGTGCAGGATTGGGCAGGCAAGGCGAAGACCTTGAATACCTTCTTCCACATCTTCAATCACCTCTTCCGCAACGGAAAGCGTATCATTCTGGCAAGCGATCGACCTCCGGTAGAACTCAAGGATATGCCAGACCGACTCATCACCCGTTTCTCTTGTGGACTGGTGGCGGAGTTGGAGAAGCCGAATGTGGAGCTCTGCGTCGATATCGTGAGCAACAAGGTGCGCAAGGATGGACTGAAGATTCCGAAGGATGTGGTTTCCTTCATCGCACAGACCTGCAACGGCAGTGTGCGTGATCTCCAGGGTGCCATCAATGGTTTGTTGGCTTACAGTATCGTATATAACAGCAGCATCGATATCCGACTGGCTGAGCGTGTCATCAAGCGTGCCGTCAAGGTTGAGGAGAGCAACAAGGTGCTCACCCTCGATGAAATCGTGGAGGCGGTCTGCAATCATTATAAGGTAACGGTGGCTGCAGTCAACAGCAAGAGCCGCAAGCGTGAGTACGTGGAGGCGCGTCAGGTGGCGATGTTCATGGCTCAGAAACTCATCAAGATGCCTGCTTCCAGAGTGGGCAAACTCATTGGTAATCGCGATCATAGCACGGTTATCCACAGTTGCGCCAAGGTAGAGGAGCGACTGAAGATTGATGCCGAGTTCTTCGACGAACTCTCCAGCATCGAGAATGGATTGAGAGTGAAGAGATAATTAACATAGATAAGCACGGAACCTTGGTATAGTGGTTCTCGTTTATATAAATGAAACAAAAGGAAGTCGGATAAGTTTGTATTTGTCTTGGCTTCCTTTTTCCGTTTCTCTTTCCTTCGAACTTTATGATTACCTTGTACATAAAGTATTTTGAGCCTTTTTTCGAAAGATTTTTGGGAAAAAGGGATTTTGTATCATTCTTTTTTATTATATTTGCAGTCGAAATAGATTTGAGCCTAAACTAAACTCAGATATAGTTATGGAACAGAACTTAAAAGTTATATTATATGCCGTAGGTGCGATGATTCTTGCACCTCATACCCTCTATGCCCAGTCAGAAAATATCAAAGGTCTGGATTCATTGCGCTTATACGGTTCGGTGAGCGTGGTGGAGCCTGAACTGCTGAAGAAGGGCGTACTCAATAATGCCCTTGATGCCTTGAATGGACAGACGGCTGGTGTAAACGTTACTACCAATGGTCTCGACCGTATTGCCATGCTCAACTCTGTGCGGGTTCGTGGTACCACTTCCATCATGGGCGGCAACGACCCATTGGTCATCATCGATGGTGTAACCTCGGATGTAGCAACGCTTGCTACGATCTATCCTGCTGATATCGAAAGCTTTACCGTGTTGAAGAATGCCAGTGAGACCGCTCTTTATGGTTCTCGTGGTGCTTCGGGCGTTATCCAGGTGAAGACCAAGAAGGGAACGGGTAAGGGATTTCAGATTTCTTACGAGGGCAACTATGGCATCGAGGCGATGTTCAAGAGTATGGAGATGCTGAATGCCGCTGAATACATAGCTGCTGCACAGAAGTTTGGGCTGGAATATAACAATAAGGGATTTGATACCAATTTCTCCAAAGCCATTACCCGAACCGGAAATGTGCAGAACCATTATCTCGCCTTCAGCGGTGGTACTCCGCAGAGCAACTATCGGGCTTCCTTCGGCTATATCGACCATAACACCATCATCCGGAGCAAGGGCTATCGCAACCTGGTGGCTAAGATTGATGTTACCCAGAAGGCGTTTGGTGATAGACTGACGGGTGATTTCGGCGTATTTGGTTCATCCTATAAAAACAATGATATCTTCGACAGTCAGATGCTTTTCTATTCTGCCGATGCCATGAATCCTACTTATCCTTATGATAAGCTGAACGGCAGTTGGGTGAAGAATGGGGCTGCATCTCAGGTGAATCCTCCCGGTGCCTTGCTCAAGGAGCGTAATGATACGAAGAACATGAACTTCAATGCTCATCTGAAGTTGAACTATGATATGACAAATTCTCTGAGTGTTTCTGCCTTCGGAGCATACAGTTATGCTTCCAACGAGAACAACCAGTTCTGTCCTACCTGGGTTTGGGCGCAGGGCAATCTCTATCGTGGGGAGTTCAAGAGCGAGGACTGGCTTGCCAATGTATCGTTTAACTATCAGCATTCGTGGGGAATCCACAATCTGAAGGCAATGGTGGGTGCAGAATATCAGAAGGATATCCGAACGGGATTCTGGACTTCTGCTAAGGGAATCACCAACAACGACATGTATTACCATAACATAGGTGCTGCTGCATCACGGCCTTTCGGTGGGACAGACAGCAACTACGAAGATCCGACCCTGGCTTCTGTGATGGGCAATGTCGACTACACCTTATATAATAAGTATAGTCTTTCGGTTTCCATGCGTGGCGACGGTTCTTCGATGGTGGGCAATGACCATACCTGGGGTTTCTTCCCATCCGTCTCTCTTTCCTGGGATATGAAGCAGGAGAAATGGCTCCGTTCTCTCCAGGAAATTACCATGCTGAAACTGCGTACGGGCTATGGACGCTCAGGTAATCTTGGCGGAATATCTTCTTATACCACTTTGAATACGGTGCGGCAGAATGGTATTGTTTCGGTGAACAGTTCTCCTACGGTTACGATGGGAATGATTAGCAATAACAATCCTGATCTGAAGTGGGAAACCCGCGCTACCTGGAATATCGGAGCTGATCTGGGATTGTGGAACAACCGGCTGGTTCTGACGGCAGAATATTACTATTCCAAGACCACCGACATGCTCTATGCCTATGATGTGCCGGTTCCGCCTTTTGCCTATGATAAACTGTTGGCAAACCTGGGTTCTATGAGCAACCAGGGTTTGGAGGTTGGTGTTTCCTTCACCCCTATCCAGAAGAAGGATATGGAACTGAATATCAATATGAATCTCTCCTGGCAGAAGAACAAACTCCTCTCGCTGAGTGGTGAATATGACGGAATGCAGATGTCGGCAGCCGATATTACTGCGATGGGTGCCTTGTCGGGTGCCGGTCAGCATGGCGGCTACAACAATGTGGTCTATCAGATAGTAGGTCAGCCGCTGGGCGTATTCTATCTGCCTCATTGCAAGGGAATCATTGAAGATGGAAACGGACATTACCGCTATGATATTGAAGATTTGGACAAGAACGGAACCGTAGATTTGAGTGATGGAGGCGACAGATATATTGCCGGTCAGGCTACTCCAAAGGTAACGTTGGGCTCCAATATCAGTTTCCGTTATCGCGACTGGTATTTTTCATTACAGATGAACGGAGCCTTCGGACATAAGATATTCAATGGTACTGGACTGGCCTACACCAATATGTCGAGTTTCCCGGATTATAATGTGCTGAAGGGAGCTCCTGAGAAGAATATCGTAGACCAGAATGTTTCCGATTATTGGCTGGAGAAGGGCGATTATCTCAACTTCGAGTATCTTACGCTGGGTTATGATATTCCTATCCGCAAGGGCGTGGTGCAGTCGCTCAGAGTTTCGGCGAGTGTCAACAATCTTGCCACCATCAGCAGTTACAGCGGCTTGACTCCGATGATTAACAGCTACGTGGTGAACAGTACGATGGGTATTGATGATAAGCGAACTTATCCTGTTTACAGAACCTTCTCATTGGGTTTAAGTGTTCAATTCTAAAATCAGAAAGTTATGAAACGATATAGATTTTTATTTCTGCTGCTGGCTGCATTGTCTATGACATCCTGCCTGGACGAACATCCTAAGGATCAGTTGGACGAGGATGCCATCTATGGTTCTGCATCTGATATTTATATCAATGCCGTGGCTTCTCTCTATAATTATATAGGTGGCGCCAACGAGAGCGAAGGCATCCAGGGCACCTGCCGCGGCATCTACGATTATAATACGCTGACCACCGATGAGGCGATGATTCCGATTCGAGGCGGCGACTGGTATGATGGTGGCCTCTGGAATGCCATGTACCAGCATCGGTGGAGTGCCGATGACCAGTCTCTTTATGATACGTGGAAGTACCTTTATAAGGTTATCGTGCTGGCTAATAAGTCTTTGGATATTATCAGCAACAAGTCGGCCCTGCTTTCTGCCGCACAGCAGGAGGAATATCGGGCTGAGATAAGAGCCATCCGGGCTATGTTCTATTACTATGCTATGGACATGTTCGGTCGGGTTCCATTGGTCCTTTCCAGTTCAGAACAGCTCCATTCCAGCCTGTTCCAAGGTCAGACAGATCGCAGTTCTATCTTCCAGTTTGTCTTTCAGGAGTTGCAGCAGGTATTGCCTTCACTTCCCGACCAGCACAGCAATAAGGAAGGCAATTATTATGGTCGCATCACCCAGCCGGTAGTCAACTTTCTGTTGGCGAAGTTGGCTTTGAATGCAGAAATCTATATGTATGATGACTGGACCCAGGGTTATGCGAGCCGTCCGAAGGGAAGTGACATTCATTTCTCTGTGCCGGCTGCTGACACCTCTTTGCATGGTGGTGATAAAGAGTTGAATGCCTGGGAAACCTGCATTTATTATTGCGATAAACTGGCTGAAGAAGGCTATGTTCTGGAGCCGGATGATGCATTCAATTTCTCTACGCATAATGAGACTTCGAAGGAGAATATCTTCACGATTCCTATGGATAAGAACATCTACACCAACCAGTTCCATTACCTCTTCCGCTCCTATCATTATACGCATGGCGGTGCCTTGGGATGGGGAAGTGAGAATGGTACCTGTGCCACGATTTCTACGATGAAGGCCAATCATTATGGCGAGGTTGATGAAGATGCCCGTTGCAAGATGAACTTTGTGGCGGGAGTGGTAAAGGTAGATGGTCATGAACTGCTGATGGATAATGGAAAGCCGTTGGAGTATCAGCCTTTTGAAGTGGCTCAAAACCTGACCAACAGTAAGTTTGTCAAGACAGCTGGAGCGAGAATGGCGAAGTATGAGGTGGATAGAACCTCTTATATGGACGGCAAGTTGCAGAGTAACGACATAGTTCTTTTCCGCTATGCAGATGCTTTATTGATGAAGGCAGAGGCAAAGGTCCGAAACGGAGAGAATGGTGATGAGGAGTTGAATAGGATTCGTGCCCGTGTGGGAATGCCTTACCGTAAGGCTACGCTCGATAACATTCTGGAAGAGCGGTTGCTGGAGTTGGTATGGGAAGGATGGCGTCGTCAGGATCTCATCCGTTTCGGCAAATTCACCGGTGCCTACGATCTCCGTACGCCTCTTCAGGGTGAATCCTCCGGCTACACCACCGTCTTCCCGATTCCTCAGAAATGCATCGATTTAAATTCTGAATTGGTACAGAATAAGGGATATGTCAATATTTTGAAGTAAAGAAACTTGAATAGAGTATATGAAAAGAGAAAGCTCGCCAGGACTTTGATGGTCTTGGTGAGCTTTTCTCGTTTTATTTCCCGAATCGTCTTGCCATTCGAGAGTCGCCAACCTTCTATTTCTTCATATTT
>OIZP01001546.1_pt1 | contig 11608 bp, 5 predicted proteins | sample 1588531 | NCBI WGS metagenome assembly OIZP01 (sample SAMN03283283) | human gut metagenome | biome: human-associated habitat; material: feces | host: Homo sapiens | place: Peru | collected 2012 | reverse complement strand
TCCGGGGGATTCCCACACCACTTAAGCGGACTGGTTCGGAATGACAACGTATATTGGGGGCTTTTTTGACACGCTGAGGCTGTCCCGGATTTTTCCGGGACAGCCTCTGTGCTTTCGCAGTCAGTTCAGAATCTGCTTGGTAGCCTGCTCCACCAGTTCCAGGAACATGGCCTCGTCCAGGGCGGAATCCTCCCGGATCAGCCGGGCGCAGCAGCTGACCATGCCCCCCACATAGAAGGCGGCAATGCCCTCCAGCTTTCCGGGCTGCCGGGCAGCCTCCGGATGAACCCGCTGAAGAAGGCAAATGACATCCTGCGTAAACTGATCCAGCAGAATGTCCAGAAGCAGGGGGAACATGCTGCTGCCCCGGATATTGGAAACCATCCGGCTGTGAAGATGGAGGAAATCCAGCAGCTCCCGGCACATATGTACGAAGGCTGCGCTGGGGGCGGAATCCTGGGGCAGATGGTGCTGGAGTGTGGACATCATCTCCTGGAGGTAGAAGGCGAAGTAGTCGTATTTGTCGGCGAAGTGCTTGTAGAAGGTAGTCCGGCGGATGGCGGCCCGGTCGCACAGCTCGCCTACGGTCAGCTCCTCAAAACGTTTTTCCTCCAGCAGCTCTGTGAAGGCGGCGTGCAGGGACTGATAGGTTTTCTGCAGGCGCAGATCAATTTTTTTCTCCATAAAAAAGCCTCTTGAAAAAATAAACATCTTTCCATATAATGTGAGTTAAGTTGCAGAGTCTGCAAATTTGTCTCTTGCAAATTGTCCATATTAAGCATATCATCTTTGTGTACAATTGTCAATTAACGATCTTGTGTTTTTGGAGGAACTGTATGAAAGCAGAAGACGGTATGAGCAAGACCGTGAAAGGAGGGAAGCCTCATGGCTGCTAAAAATAAGGAGAACCAGCCCAATGCCATGATGAAGCTTGCCACCTTCATTGTGGATAAGCGGAATCTTTTCTTTCTGGTGCTGGTGATCTGCCTGATTTTTTCCGCCATTTCCTGGAACTGGGTTACGGTGGAAAACGATCTGAAGGCCTATCTGCCGGATCATTCCGAGTCCCGGCAGGGTCTGGATCTGATGGACGAGGAGTTCGTTACCTACGGAACGGCCCAGGTGATGGTGGAAAACGTTTCCCGGGAGCGGGCCCAGTCCATCTGCGATGAGTTGGAGCAGATTAAGGGCGTCCAGAGCATCGACTATGAGGAAGAGGACGACTACCGGAATGTTTCCGCCCTGTATGCCATCACCTTTGACTACAGTGAGAAGGACGACAAGTGCCTGGACAGCCTGGAAGCGGTGAAGGATGCCCTTTCCACCCAGGACTACTATGTGAAAACCGACCTGGGCGATTCCGCCGCGGAGATCATCCAGCAGGAGGTAAACCTCATCATGGTGATCGTCGCGATTATCGTCGTGGTTGTGCTGGTGTTGACCTCCCAGACCTATGCGGAGGTGCCGGTGCTGCTGATGACCTTCGTGACCGCCATGATTCTCAATCAGGGCTGCCAGTTCCTGATGGGCACCATTTCCTTCGTGTCCAATTCCGTGACCAGCATTCTGCAGCTGGCGCTGTCCCTGGACTATGCGGTCATTCTGTGCAACCGGTTCAAGGAGGAGCGGGAGAACGGCCTGCCCATCCGGGAGGCGGCCATCACCGCCCTGAGCAAGGGCATTCCGGAAATCGGCTCCAGCAGCCTGACCACCATCGGCGGCCTGATCGCCATGATGTTCATGCAGTTTAAGATCGGCCCGGATATGGCCATCAACCTGATTAAAGCCGTGCTGTTCGCACTTTTGTCCGTGTTTGTGTTCATGCCCGGCTTCCTGGTGCTCTTCGGACCTTGGATGGAGAAAACCAAGCATAAGAACTTCGTTCCGAAAATCCCCTTTGTAGGCGCGTTCGACTATAAGACCCGTTTTCTCATCCCGCCTATTTTCCTGGCGCTGGTAGTGGTCGGTTTCCATTTTTCCAATAACTGCCCCTATGCCTATGGCCTGGGCGGCATCGCCACGCCGAAGCTGAACTATGTCCAGGTGGCTGAGAATAAAATCGCCGACAACTTTGGCGCCAACAATTTCGTGGCGCTGGTCTATCCCAAGACGGATTACGATGTGGAGGCGAAAATGCTGGCCGAGCTGGACACCTACGACGAGGTGGACTACAGCAAGGGCCTTTCCAACGTGGAGGCTATGGATGGCTACATGCTGGCCGATAAGCTGAACCCCCGGCAGTTTGCGGAGCTGGCAGGTCTGGATTATGAGGTTGCCGAGGTGGTGTACGCCGCCTATGCCGCCGATCAGGACGATTACGCCAAGATCATCGGCGGTCTTAACAATTATAAGGTGCCGCTCATCGACATGATGCTCTTTGTCTGCGATAAGATCGACGAGGGGCTTGTGACTTTGGATGACGAGCAGACAGCCGATTTGAAGGATGCCCAGGTGCAGATGGAGTCTGCGAAGAAGCAGCTTCAGGGTCAGGATTATAACCGGGTGCTGATCTATCTGACCCTTCCCGAGGACGGAGATACCACCTACAACTTCCTGGACAAAATTCGGGAGATTGCCCGAAGCTACTATCCGGACGGAGAGCTTTATCTGGTGGGCAACTCCACGGTGGATCAGGACTTCAAGTCCTCCTTCGCCACGGATAATCTGATCGTTTCTGTTGTGTCCATCCTGATCGTGCTGGTGGTGCTGCTGTTTACCTTCCAGTCCGCAGGTATGCCGATCCTGCTGATTCTTGTAATCCAGGGTTCCATCTGGATTAACTTTACGTATCCCACCCTGGCGAGATCGCCCCTGTTCTTCCTGAGCTACCTGGTGGTCAGCTCCATTCAGATGGGTGCGAATATCGACTACGCCATCGTGATTTCCAGCCGTTATCAGGAGCTGAAAACCAAGATGTCTCACAAAGAGGCCATCATCGAGACCATGAACATCGCCTTCCCCACGATTCTGACCTCCGGCTCCATTCTGGCCAGCGCGGGCATCCTGATTGGCATGATGACCTCCCATGCCGCTATTGTGGGCATCGGTCAGAGCCTTGGTCGGGGCACCATCATCTCCATGGTTCTGGTTATGTTCGTGCTGCCTCAGATTCTGCTCATCGGCAGCGAGATTGTGGACAAGACCTCCTTCTCCATGCCGAAAACCAGCCTGTCCCGGGTCAGCAGCTCCGGACATATCCGGGTGGACGGCCTGGTTCGGGGTGAGATCCATGGCTATGTGAACGGCATCATCCGGGCGGATATCAACGGCGATGTGGAGTTGAATCTCATCGGCGGAAAGAGCAATCAGGAGCCACAGACGCTCCCGGAATCCCAGGAAGGAGGAAGCGACCATGAAGCGTAAGCTAGCGGCAGTTGTCATGACCCTGGTGCTCCTTCTGGGGCTTCCGTTCCAGGCCTTCGCGGAGGAGATCACCCAGCCGACGCAGGCGGCGCAGACGACGGAAACCCAGCCGGAGGAAACCCAGCCGGAGGAAACTCAACCCATCGAAATCCGGGAAACCATTTCCATCTCCATTGCGGAGGATCTGGTGGCACTGGGGGAAAACTGCTCCCTGGATACCTGGTCTTTGGATAAGCGGGTGGTTCTGGAGGCGGATATTTCCCTCAGAGGAGTGGAATTCGAGCCCATTGCCACCTTCGGCGGCATCTTTGAGGGTAACGGCCATGTGATCTCCGACCTGAACCTCACCGGCGACTTTGCCCCGGCGGGCCTTTTCGGTATTGTCCAGTCCACCGGACGGATTCGGAATCTGACCGTGGAGGGCACCGTGGAACCCGGGGGAGAGGGCAGCAACGCCGGCGGCATCGTAGGCGAAAACTACGGCCGCCTGGAAAACTGTGCCTTCTCCGGCACCGTTACCGGCAAACGCAATACCGGCGGCATCGCCGGCAGCAATTACGGCACCCTGAACGGCTGCTCCGCCGAGGGCAGCCTCACCGGCAGCAACCGAACCGGCGGCATTGTCGGCTATAACGACGGCAAGATCGTCAGCTGCCGCAACGCCATGTCCATCAACACGGAAAGTGTGGATCCGACGATTGACGTTACCGAGCTGGATCTGAACTTCAATCTGGATCTGGGCCGGAAGGCAGACCTGCATGTGTCCGATGCCGCCAGCGACACCGGCGGTATCGCCGGCTATTCCAGCGGCACCATTGCCGCCTCCAGCAATGCCGGCACCATCGGCTATCCTCACATCGGCTATAATCTGGGCGGCATTGCCGGCCGGAACTGCGGCTTCATTGAAAACTGCGAGAACAGCGGTTACCTCATGGGTCGGAAGGATGTGGGCGGCATTGTGGGTCAGATCGAGCCCCATGTCCAGACCCTCCTTTCCCAGGATTATCTGGAGACTCTGAGCAAGCAGTTTGAAAATCTGGGCAATCTGGTAAGCCGGGCCGGCAGCAACGGCGCGGCCAGCGGCGGCAACATCCAGAGCAGCATCCAGACTTTGACAGGCTATCAGAGCAGTGCCCGCTCCGCTGTCAATGACCTGGTGGAGTCAGCGAAAAATCTGGAATTCAACCGGGACGCTCTGTCCAGCCTGAGCGATTCCATCCATGGTATGGTCAATGCCGGCGGCAGCCTGGAGCGCAGTGTTGGCAACGGTCTGAGCACTCTGACCGATGATGTCAGCGCCATTTCCGGCCAGATTCAGTCCATTTCCAAGACCTTTGCCCTTGCCACTGAGGACGCGAAGAAGGACACGGTGACGGATATTTCCGCCGTGGATCTGAGCGACATTGCCGACGGCCGGGTGGCCGGTTGTACCAACACCGGCATCGTGGAGGCCGATCTGAACGTGGGCGGCATTACCGGCACGATGGGCCTGGAATCCTCCGTGGATCCGGAGGACGATCGCCCCAGCGGCAGCCTGACCCAGCGGCGGCGGTATGAGCTGAAAGCCATCGTGGACGGCTGCGAAAACGTAGGTACCGTTACGGCTAAGCGCAGCTACGCCGGCGGCATCTGCGGCCGGATGGAGCTTGGCCTTATTACGGACAGCCGGGGCTACGGTCGAATTTCCAGTGAAAACGGCGATTATGTAGGTGGTATCGCGGGGCTCACCGGCGGCACCGTTCGGGACAGCTTCGCCAAGTGCACCCTTTCCGGCAACAATTATGTCGGCGGCGTGGTGGGCAGCGGTATCCAGGAGGATGTCAGCGGCGATTCCAGCACCGTTACCGGCTGCTATTCCATGGTGGAGGTTACGGAGTACAAGCAGTTTGTGGGTGCTGTTTCCGGCGGAAACGCGGGCGTATTCACCAACAACTACTTTGTCTCCGACACCCTGGCCGGCATCAACCGGGTGAGCTACGCTTCCGTTGCCGAGCCTGTGACCTACGAGAAGATGCAGCGGCTCCAGTCTCTGCCCCAGTCTCTGCGGGAGCTGACCCTTCGCTTTGTGGCGGACGGGAAGACGGTCAAGTCCCAGTCCTTCCACTATGGCGATTCCTTTGACGACAGCGTATTCCCGGACATTCCCCAGAAGGAGGGCTACTACGCCCGCTGGGACACCCGGGAGCTGAACGATCTGCGCTTTGACACGGTGGTCACCGCGGATTACCTGCCCTACATCACATCTCTGAACGCTCAGGAGAAGCGCTCCGACGGCCGGCCTGTCTTCTTCGTTCAGGGCCAGTTCCAGGAGCGGGATGCCATCGATGCGGAGCGGGGTGCCTCCGTTGACTTCCATAAGGAGGGCCTGACCCAGCAGGAGCAGTGGACAATCTCCATCCCGGCAGACGGTCTGGAGAGCCACACCATCCGTTTCCTGCCCAGTCAGGAGAATACCCAGCTGTATGTGCTGAAAAACGGCAATTGGATGAAGGTGCATCCCGAAACCATGGGGACCTACCTGTGCTTTGAGGCGGTGGGTGCCCAGGTGGAGCTGACGGCCGCGGTTCCCATGGCCTCCGGCAGAACCCAGCTGCTGCTGATTGCGGCAGGCCTTGTGGTGCTGGCGGTGCTGGCTCTGTGCACCATCCGGATCAAGCGTTCCCGGAAGAAAAACGTCCCGGAGCCGACTCCCGATGGGAAGAAGCCCAGAAAGCGGGGCCGAAAGCGGAAAATCATCGCCGCTGTGCTGATTGCCACGGCACTGGTGCTGGCGGCCATTGCCTTCTTCTTTATCAAAGAACCCGTGGAGGATCTGGGTCAAAAGCTGCAGGTTTACGACATCCTCAAGACCTATGTGGATCAGGATCAGCAGCATATGTCCCTGACGGTTCAGGCTCAGATTGAAAATAAGAACGCGGACTTCACCGCGGACATTGCCACCACCCAGGCAGGCACCAAGCAGGTCAGTGTGATTACCGAAAACGGTCGGTGTCTGTACTACTGCGACGGCGTGGTGTATCTGGAAAGCGGCGCAGCCTTCAAACTGAACGCGGCGGCTCCGGACTACAGTCAGCTGGCCCCTCAGCTTCTGAGCCTGTATCAATCCGCCCAGGTGGAGCCGGTGGACGGTGTCTATACCGTTACCGTGGATGGGGAGCAGGCCATGGCTTTGGCAAAGCTCCTGCTGCCCAGCGTCCAGAACTGGCTGCCCCAGACCGGCCGCCTGACGGTGGACGTGATCACCCAGGAGGATGCGCTGACGCAGATTCGCTTCACCGGTGCCGGCAATCTGGCGGATTCGGTGAAGACCCCCTTCTCGGTAACCGCCACGGTGGATGTGCTGCCTGTGGAAAAGGTGAGCATCCCCAGCCAAGTGAATACGCAGCTGCTCTTCGGCAGTACCGCGCCTACGGAGGTCTACTCCGACCAGCTGATTCAGCTGATCCAGGCTTGGGCTGACCTGGAAACCACCAACCCGTTAGGTGCCCAGGTGACGTTGAGCGCGGATCTGGGGAGCCTGTCCGTAGAGGAAGGCTTCCGGTACTACGCCTGGAAGACGCAGACCGCCACCATCAGTGCCGTGGAAAAGGACGATAAGACCGTCTATTTCACAGATAAGGCCCTGTGCAACGCCGAGGGCCGAGCCGTCACCGGCGGCATCGGGGTGGAAACCGATGCCGCAGCCCTGGCGAATGTGCTCTACGATACCTTCCAGGCAGCGCAGTTCCAGAGCAGAAACGAGGCGGGCACCACCATCTACACGGTGAGCCTGTCCTCCGCCGCCATGGAAAAGCTGGTACCTGCCATCCTGCCGAAGGCCCAGGATCTGACCATCGACTACCACAACGGCAGCCTGCAGCTGCGGGTGGAAGACGGCAGAATCCAGAATGCCCGGATTTCCTGCGACGGCACCACCAAGCTGGCTGTGCTGACAGCCAACGTGGGCCTGACCCTGGAAATCCAGATCGATCACGATACTCCGGTTCCGGAGCTTCCTGAGGCTGTCAAAACCGCCCTGGTAAAGTGATTCTATTCCAATCCCGTCCCGAAGCGTCTCGCTTCGGGGCGTTTACTCTGTCTCAGAGAGCCAAAAGATACGTTGTCATTGCGAACCAGTGTCGCAACACTGGTGTGGCAATCTCCCGGTTCTTCCGAGAACCCTAATAGAACTCGTAGGGGACGATGCCCACATCGTCCCGCAGATGTGCAGGGATGTTCTGGTTCGGGTCGATGAGGGCATCAACCCCTACGAAGGGGTGTGGCGCCTTTCTTCGTATCTCGCACGTCATTGCGATGCGAAATTCCATTTTTCCCCGCCATACTTGCAAACCAGGAAAAAGAATGCTATAATCTGACCCGTTGAGGTGATGGTATGAAGTCTCTTTTGCGATACCTGAAGGGCTATGAAAAACAGTGCATTCTTGGCCCGGTATTCAAGCTGCTGGAAGCAACCTTTGAGCTGTTCGTGCCCCTGGTGGTGGCGCAAATTGTGGATCAGGGTATCCGAAACGGGGATACGGGCTATGTGGTGAAAATGTGCCTGCTCATGGTAGCGCTGGGCATTATCGGTCTTTGCATGGCTGTCTGCGCCCAGTATTTTTCTGCCGTGGCGGCGGTGGGCTTTTCCACCCGTCTGCGCCATGTGCTCATGGATCATATTCTTCACCTGAGCTATAACCAGATCGACCAGCTGGGCACCTCCACCATGGTGACCCGGATGACCTCCGATATCAACCAGGCGCAAAGCGGTGTGAACCTGACCCTGCGTCTGCTGCTCCGGTCGCCCTTCGTGGTGTTCGGGGCTACGTTTATGGCCTTTACCATTGATTTCCGGGCGGCGCTGGTCTTTGTCGAGGTCATACCGGTGCTGTGCCTGATTGTCTTCGGCATCATGCTTATCACCATGCCCATGTACAGAAGGGTTCAGGGGGCTCTGGATGGGGTAACCTCTGCCACGCGGCAGAATTTGACAGGCGTCCGGGTGCTTCGTGCCTTCTGCAAGGAAGAGGCGGAGGTGGCAGGTTTTGCGGAAAAGACCGAGGGCCTGACCAATCGTCAGCTGTCCGCCGGGCGGATCTCGGCGCTCATGAACCCGCTGACCTATGTGGTCATCAATCTGGCGGTGGTTCTGCTGGTGCGGGTGGGCGCCATCCGGGTCCAGCAGGGAATCCTGACCCAGGGTCTGGTGATTGCCCTGTATAACTACATGTCCCAGATTCTCATTGAACTGATTAAAATGGCAAATCTGATTGTCACCATTGCCAAGGCTGTGGCCTGCGGCAACCGGATTTCCGCGGTGCTGAAGCTGGAAAGCGACCAGGAAAACGGCACCGATGAGGGGAAGCTTTCCGGAAGCGTGGAATTCCGGGATGTAAGCGCGGCCTACGCGGGGGCTGCCAGCCCCTCTCTGGAGCACATTTCCTTCCGGGCTGAGCCTGGTCAGTGTATCGGCATCATCGGCGGCACTGGCTCCGGCAAAACCACCCTGGTGAACCTGATTCCCCGGCTTTACGATGCCTCGGAAGGCCAGGTGCTGCTGGATGGCAAAAATGTCAAAGATTTTGACATGAACAGCCTGCATCGGCAGATTGGCGTAGTGCCTCAGAAGGCGGTGCTCTTCAAGGGCACCATCCGCCAGAACCTCCTGTGGGGCAACGAAAACGCCTCGGAGGAAGCCCTGTGGGACGCGCTGAAGGTTGCCCAGGCCCAGGAGGTGGTTCAGGGCAAGGAGGGAGGCCTGGACGCGTCCGTGGAGCAGGGGGGAGCTAATTTCTCCGGCGGCCAGCGGCAGCGTCTGACCATTGCCCGGGCGCTGGTTCGCAAACCTGCCATCCTGATTCTGGACGACAGTGCCTCCGCTCTGGATTTTGCCACCGACGCGAACCTTCGCATGGCCATCCGGGGGATGGAGAACCCGCCTACCACCTTTATCGTCTCCCAGCGGGCGGCCTCCGTCCGCTTCGCCGATGAAATTCTGGTGCTGGACGACGGAAGCCTAGTAGGGAAGGGCACCCACGACAAGCTTCTCGCCGATTGCCCCACCTACCAGGAAATCTATTATTCCCAGTTCCCCAAGGAGGTGGCAGCGCATGAATAACCAGACCCTGGTTCTGAAGAAAGTCCTTCATCGGATTCGTAGGTATTGGGTGAGTCTGATTGCCGCTTTGCTGCTGGCGACGGTCAATGTGGTCATGACCCTGTACATTCCCATTCTGGTGGGCACTGCCATCGACTGCATCGTGGATGCCGGTCATGTGGATTTTGCCCAGATGAGCGTGTACCTTCGCAACGTTTTGATTTGCGCCGTTGTGGCCGGGGCGGCACAATGGCTCATGAGTGAGCTGAATAACCGGATGACCTTCCGTATCACCCGAGACATCCGAAACGATGCCTTTGTGCATATCCAGAAGCTGCCCCTGAGCTATCTGGATGCCCATCCCCAGGGGGATATTGTCAGCCGGGTCATTGCGGATGTGGACACCTTCGCCGACGGCCTCCTCATGGGCTTTACCCAGCTGTTCACCGGCGTGATGACGATCCTGGGCACGCTGCTTTTTATGGTGCGCATTCACTGGGGCATCGCTCTGGTGGTGGTGTGCATCACGCCCCTGTCGCTGCTGGTAGCCAATTTTATCGCCAAGCGGACTTACTCCATGTTCCGGCTGCAAACGGTCACCCGAGGGGAGCAGACCGGCCTGATTGACGAAACCATCGGCAATATCAAGGTGGTGCGGGCCTTCGGTCACGAGGCATCCTCCATGGAGCAGTTCGACGAGATCAACGGTCGGCTTCAGAAGGCCTCCTTGCGGGCCATCTTCTTTTCGTCTCTTGTCAATCCCAGCACCCGGTTTGTCAACTCCCTGGTCTATGCGGGCGTGGGCTTGACCGGTGCACTGCTTGCCATGGCGGGCGGGATTTCCGTAGGCAGCTTGACTACCTTCCTGAACTACGCCAACCAGTACACCAAGCCCTTCAATGAAATTTCCGGTGTGGTCACGGAGCTGCAAAACGCCTTGGCCTGTGCCGGTCGGGTCTTCGAGCTCATCGAAGCGCCCGAGCGCACTCCCGAGCCGGAGAATCCGGAGCGTCCGCAGACCGTTCAGGGCGCGGTGGAGATTCACAATCTGAAATTCTCCTATGTGCCGGAGAAGCCTCTGATCGATAACTTTAATCTGAGCGTGGCTCCCGGTCAGCGGATTGCCATTGTCGGCCCTACAGGCTGCGGCAAGACCACCTTTATTAACCTTCTCATGCGGTTCTACGACCCCCAGAACGGCGAAATTCTTCTCGATGGGGTAAATACCCGCCATATGCGTCGGGACGATCTGCGCCACTGTGTGGGCATGGTGCTTCAGGATACCTGGCTGAAGGCCGGCACCATCCGGGAAAATATTGCCATGGGTCGTCCGGAGGCCACGGAGGAGGAAATCGTGGAGGCCGCCAAGCAGGCTCACGCCCACAGCTTCATCCGCCGCCTGCCCCAGGGCTACGACACGGAGATTTCCGAAAACGGCGGCAATCTGTCCCAGGGGCAGAAGCAGCTGCTGTGCATTGCCCGGGTGATGCTGTGCCTGCCGCCAATGCTATTCCTGGACGAGGCCACCTCCTCCATCGACACCCGTACCGAGGTGAAGATTCAGAAGGCCTTCGATACCATGATGCAGGGCAGAACTTCCTTCATCGTGGCGCACCGGCTTTCTACCATCCAGGGAGCCGACCGGATTCTGGTCATGAAGGACGGACATATCATCGAGCAGGGCAGACATGAAGAGCTCCTGCAAAAGCAGGGCTTCTACGCCAAGCTCTATGAGAGCCAGTTCGCCCATTGATTATGCAGAAAGGACGCACACCCGTGCGTCCTTTTTTCGTTAAAAGCTGTCATTGCGAACCAGTGACATCGGTCATTGGCTCGCAATGACATGTTCTATCAAAATCGCCCATTGTATCAATTTGCAACAAATTCCGCCCCCAATTTTGTGAAACCTGCGCCTTGAATTGCTCTTGCATTTTGTGCCCCTTTCGTGTATCCTATGAAACATAGGTATGATCGTTACCAAATACATGAAAGGATTTGAAAATATGGTAATTAGAAATGACATAAAAGCTAAGAATAAGCGCCTTCTTTCCTGGATGCTCCTCTTGCTGACCCTGCTGCTTGCAGGCTGCGGTTCGGCGAAAGAGAAGGCAAGCGACCCGGATCCCTTTCAGGCCACCCTTCCCAGCGGCTACACTCTGACCATGTGCC
>OIZP01001539.1_pt1 | contig 11632 bp, 9 predicted proteins | sample 1588531 | NCBI WGS metagenome assembly OIZP01 (sample SAMN03283283) | human gut metagenome | biome: human-associated habitat; material: feces | host: Homo sapiens | place: Peru | collected 2012 | reverse complement strand
ATACCAAGTGCAAGTCCGTCCCTCTCATTGATGAGCTTTTCAACAGCCTCTGTCATCTTTGCATTTCTGAATGCTGTTGCAAAGAACTTAGCCGAACCCTCCGGCTCATCTCCTGCTGAGAATCCGCCAGGGAACATGATAATCTGTGATTTGTCGATTGCCTTTACAAACTCATCAACCGAATCACGGATATCCTCTGCTGTGAGGTTCTTGAATACCTTTACGATTGTGTCAGCGCCTGCTCTTTCAAATGCCTTAGCACTATCGTACTCACAGTTTGTTCCTGGGAATACCGGAATAAATACTGTAGGCTTAGCCACTTTATTCTTGCATACATAGATATTCTTTGCATCGTAAAGACCACTATTTACCTTGCTTGTATCGTCTGTCGCCTTTGTATGGAAAACGCCCTCAAGCTTTGCTGTCCATACCTTGACAGCCTCATCAACAGAAAGCACCATATCGTCACACTCGATAGTCTGCTTATCGTTTACATAGCCGACTACAGAGGCTGCATCTGAAATACCTGCTGCATCAATTACCTCTCTGACCTTTGAAAGTGCATCAACAGGAACCTCTGCTACGATATTACCAAAGCCAGGTGCAAAGAGTGTATCGCTTGTCACCTCATCCTCGATGGTTACACCAAGCTTGTTACCAAATGCCATCTTTGATACTGCTGCTGCGAGTCCTTTTCCGTCAAGTGCATATGCTGAAACGATTGCACCAGCCTGGATAAGATTTCTGACTGCTGTATAAAGTGTCATGACCTGATCGTATTTTGGAAGATCAAACTCATCCTTGTCTATTGTAAAGAGAACAAGCTGGTTGCCTTCCTTCTTAAGCTCAGGTGTGATAATATCCTTTTCCTTTGCCACATCCACTGCAAATGATACGAGTGTTGGCGGTACATCAATATCATTGAAGGTACCTGACATAGAATCCTTTCCACCGATTGAAGGAAGTCCGAAGCCGATCTGTGCATCATATGCTCCGAGGAGTGCTGCAAACGGCTGGCTCCAACGCTTTGGATCCTCGTTCATTCTGCGGAAGTACTCCTGATATGTCATACGGATTTTGCTGTAATCTCCGCCTGCTGCAACGATTCTTGAGATAGACTCAAGCACTGCATATATAGATCCGTGGTATGGGCTCCATGATGAAAGATATGGGTCGAAGCCGTAAGCCATCATTGTGACTGTATCGCATTTGCCCTTTAATACAGGAAGCTTTGCAACCATAGACTGTGTCTCTGTGAGCTGGTAACGTCCACCATATGGCATATATACACTGCCTGCTCCGATAGAGCCGTCGAACATCTCAACAAGACCCTTCTGTGAACATACGTTAAGGTCATCAAGCTCTGCCTCCCATGCTCCCTTCATATCTCCTGCCTCAACCATCTTTGCAACAGCAGGTGTGCTGATTTTGTCAAGGTAGTTATCGCTCTCACAAGGCATCTCAACCTCAACATCTGTCTCCTGGTGAGCTCCGTTTGTATCAAGGAATGCACGAGAGATATTTACTACCTCTTTGCCTCTCCACTCAAGCACAAGTCTTGGCTCCTCTGTAACTACCGCAACCTCTGTTGCCTCGAGATTTTCCTCCTTTGCGTATGCAAGGAACTGCTCAACATCAGAAGGCGCAACTACAACTGCCATACGCTCCTGTGACTCTGAGATAGCAATCTCTGTTCCGTCAAGACCTGCGTATTTCTTTGGTACCTTGTCAAGCTCTATGCGAAGTCCGTCAGCAAGCTCTCCGATAGCAACAGAAACTCCGCCGGCACCGAAATCGTTACATTTCTTGATGATATGGCTGACCTCTTCTCTTCTGAAAAGTCTCTGAAGCTTTCTCTCTGTAGGTGCATTACCCTTTTGTACCTCAGCTCCGCATACTGATGTAGACTTTGTATTGTGTGCCTTTGATGAACCTGTAGCACCACCGATTCCGTCACGTCCTGTGCGTCCTCCGAGGAGAATGATTTTATCTCCCGGATCTGAGTTAAGTCTCTGGACAGCACGTCTTGGAGCCGCACCCATAACTGCACCGATCTCCATACGCTTTGCAACATAATTTGGATGGTAAATCTCCTTGACATAGCCTGTTGCAAGTCCGATCTGGTTTCCATATGAGCTGTATCCGTGAGCTGCCTCTCTGACAAGCTTCTTCTGTGGAAGTTTTCCTTCAATTGTCTGTGAAACCGGTACTGTAGGATCTGCTGCACCTGTTACACGCATTGCCTGATATACATATGTACGTCCTGAGAGAGGATCTCTGATTGCTCCGCCAAGGCATGTAGCAGCGCCACCAAAAGGCTCAATCTCTGTAGGATGGTTGTGTGTCTCGTTCTTGAAGTTTACAAGCCACTCCTCTGTCTTTCCATCAACCTCAACAGGTACCACGATAGAGCATGCGTTGATCTCATCAGACTCTTCCTGATCATCAAGCTTGCCCTCTGCCTTTAATCTCTTCATGGCAAGAAGTGCAAGATCCATCAGGCAGACAAATTTGTCATTTCTGTCCTTGTAGATATTTGAAAATGTATTGAGATAATCCTTGTAGGTATTTTCAATCGGTGTGCGGTAGAAGCCATCGTCAAACTTGACATTCTTAAGCTCTGTAGAGAATGTTGTATGACGGCAGTGATCTGACCAGTATGTATCTAGCACACGGATTTCTGTCATTGAAGGATCACGCTTTTCCTCATTCTTAAAATAATTCTGGATATGAAGAAAATCCTTAAATGTCATGGCAAGGTTCAATGATAAATAAAGCTCCTTCAGCTTGTCCTCTGCCATATCCTTGAAGCCGTCAAATATGATGACATCAGCAGGATCATCAAACTCCTGCACAAGTGTCTTAGGCTTTTCCATGCCAATAGCACGCGAATCAACAGGGTTGATGCAGTGCTTCTTAATAGCAGCAAACTGCTCATCTGTGATAGCACCCTCAATCACATATGTGATAGCACTTCTGATAATCGGCTCCTCATTTTCATTGAGAAGCTTTACACACTGCTCGGCTGAATCTGCTCTCTGGTCAAACTGTCCCGGTAAAAACTCTACAGTAAATACTTTTGCATCACCATAGTCAAATGTCTCCTCATAGATATCATCAACAGGCGGCTCTGAGAAAACTGTATACAAGGCTTTCTTGTATGTCTCCTCTGATATATTTTCCACATCATATCTGATTAATACACGTACTGCCTCCACAGTTGTGATTCCCAGATAATGCTTAATCTCATGCTTTAATTCCTTTGCCTTTACCGCAAAGTCAGGTTTTTTCTCTACATATACACGACGTACGTTACTCATATGTTCTCCTTTCAATTCGAGAGTATGTAACCAATTATTCGTTACCGTCCGGCTTTTTGCACAATCGGACTTTAAAACTATGGTTGTAGTATAACACTTTAGTTATGATAAGTATAATTAATATATTTAATTTGTTTTATAAGTTGCGTTAATTATAGTTTTCTTATATAATGATATAAGGGTCAAAAGGTATTTTGCCCCTCATTGATAAAAACAGATGCAAATAACCATATTTATACGGAGGATAACAAAATGGATATAAATTATGAGCTTTACAAGGTCTTTTACTACGTGGCAACGTCCCTAAGCTTCTCTGAAGCCAGCAAGAAGCTGTTTATTTCACAGTCCGCGGTAAGCCAGTCTATTAAAACTCTCGAAAAGAAGCTGGGACAGACTCTTTTCATCAGAAGCACAAAGAAGGTACAGCTCACCGCAGCCGGTGCCCTGCTTTTAAAACACATTGAGCCTGCCATGAATCTTATTGCCCGCGGTGAAAGCCAGCTTTTAGACTCAGGCACACTTGGACTTGGCCAGCTTCACATCGGCGCAAGCGATACCATATGCCGTTATCTGCTGGTTCCTTACTTAAAGCAGTTCCATCAGAGGTTCCCGAATGTGCCTATCAAGGTCACAAATGCCACATCTATCCAGTGTGTGGAGCTTTTGGAGCAAAGGAAGGTTGACCTGATTGTCACGAATTTTCCAAACTCGCACCTCAATCACTCATACAGACAGAAAACCATATGCAACTTTTCCGATGTTTTTGTGGCAAATCCCAATTATTTCAAGCTTCGCAAGCAGGAGATAGCTTTTTCCGAGCTCAATAAATATCCTATCATGATGCTCGACCGAAACAGCACCACCAGTGAATTCCTGCATAATCTGTTTTTACAGCACCAGCTTGACCTGATTCCGGAAATTGAGCTAAGCAGTAACGATCTTCTCATAGACCTGGCCAAAATCGGACTGGGTATCGCATTCGTGCCTGACTACTGCATCAACCATGAGAATAAGGAGCTTTTCGTTCTGAAGACAAAAGAAAAGATGCCTCCACGCCAGATTGTTGTGTCCGTAAACACTACAATGCCCGTGTCAGCATCCACTGAGGAATTTTTAAATCTGCTCCCAGAAGTCGGCAACTAGTTTTCCGACATTTGCTATATTGCATGGCTTTCTGTCACTCCACTCGCGTGGATAGAGCAAATCATATTCTCTCTGCCAGAATCTCTCATCTAATAGCAAAATGACACCTGTGTCCTCCGTCGTCCTGATTACTCTTCCGGCCGCCTGGAGGACTTTATTTATGCCCGGATACCTGAAAGCATAGTCAAAGCCACAGCCATTTTCGGCATCGTAATAATCCTTTAATATAGTTCTCTCATTGCTGATCTGCGGAAGCCCCGTTCCGGCAACAATAGCACCTATCAGTCTGTCGTTTTTCAAATCAATGCCCTCACCGAATATGCCTCCCATGATACCAAATGCCACAAGTGTTCTGTCCGACTCCTCACTAAACCTGTCCAGAAATTCCTCCCTCTCAGCCTCTGACATATTATTTTTCTGCAGCATAAGCTCTGTTTCGTCTGCATATTTTTCACAGTAAATATCTGCCACATCATTCATCATCTTATATGACGGAAAGAAAACCATATAGTTTCCAGTCTTTTGCGTGACAACAGCATTAATATACCCTGCAATGCGCTCATACTCACTCCTTGAGCGCCTCGTGTACCTCGTGCTCACATCGGTTGCCATCGCAAGCAGTCTCTTTTTGCTGTCAAACGTGCTGTCAGCATATATGGCATAATTATCTTTTTTTGTGCTTAGCAGGCTCTTGTAATAGTTTACAGGCAAAAATGTCGCTGAAAAAAACACAGCCGACTTGCCCTTATCCAGCCTCTTTTGTATATTATGCGACGGGTCCACACAAAAAAGCTTTAGCATGAACCTGCCATCAGCCTCAAGCTCGGAATACATCACGTAGTGCTCATCCACCAGATCATAAATATTCAGGAAATTGCGAAGCTCAAAATAAAAATCCATAACATCCTTTTTTCCCGGAAACTCATTAGCCTTCTGCAAAAACTCATCCAGAAGTGTCATAAGCCTCATAAAGGAAAATACCATATTGCCAAATGTATCATATACCGTGTAATTCTCACACTCACGTTTCATCCCAAGCAGTATCTTATTGCACTTTTCAAGCGCTTTCTCAATAGAGCGGCTGTGCTCCTTCATAATGCGCTTCACAGTAAGGAAATCCTCCTTATAAATCTGAGCGCTATACATCTGCCTGCTTCTTTCGACCATATTGTGAGCCTCATCAATGAGAAAAATATAATCTCCCTTTATCCCCTCCTGAAAAAATCTCTTAAGATAAACATTTGGGTCAAACACATAGTTGTAATCGCAGATGATATTATCACACCAGCTAGCCGTATCAAGACAAAGCTCAAACGGACAAACGGTATACCTATCCGCCTGTGATAAAATATCATCCCTCTCAATCATTTCACATCTGTGAAGCAGGTCAAAAACCGCATCATTTACCCTGTCAAAATGCCCCTTTGCATACGGACAGGTTACCGGATTGCATTCCATCTCATCACACGGACATAGCTTTTCCTTGGCCGTTATCTGAATAGTTTTTGCCCTGTAACCATTTTTTTCAAGCAGCGCAAACGTTTCCTTTGCGACTGTTGCGGTGATTGTCTTCGCTGTCAGGTAAAAGATTCTGTCTGCCAGCTCCTCCCCAACCGCCTTCACTGCCGGGAAAATAGTAGAGATAGTCTTTCCCACACCGGTCGGAGCCTGCATAAAAAGAAGCTTCTGACGCATAATTGTCCTGTATACATCCGAAACAAGCTTTTTCTGCCCCGGTCTGTACTCAAATGGAAAATCAAGTTCTTTAATTGAAGCCTGTCTTTGATTTTTCATTTCACACTGAAACGTTGCCCATTTGCCATACTCTTCCATCAGGTCATCAAACCATTTTTTTATCTCTTCAAATGAGAACTCCTCGCGAAAATACTTAGTCTGCTCCGTTTCCAGATTGCAGTAGGTCATCTGAATGCCTATCGTTTCCATATTATTTTGCAGAGCAAAAATATATGCATAGCACATAGCCTGCGCACGGTGCACAAAAACCGGCTTTTCAAACAGCTCAACCTTTCTGTACATTCCCTTAATCTCATCAACAAAACACTTGCCATCCTCCGTAAAGATGCCATCTGCCCTGCCCTCGACAGTCAGCTCATACAAATCACCTTCAACAACAAGTGAAAGCGGCACCTCTGCCTGATACCCCTTCCCCATGCTGCCCTGGATTTTCCTGTGAATGCGTGTTCCCTCCATCATAGCATCAGCACTCATAGCTCTGGATGACCGGTTGTCTATGTCACCCTCCCTGAAAATAAATTCCACAAGGTTTCTGACCGAAATATGTAATTGTGTTTTCTTTTCACTATAGTTATTTCCAGCTTCTGTCATGTACTCTCCCTGCATATTCCGGATTATGTCAACGGTTTTGTGTTCCGGCAATATTTTCAGTCTAACTCCAGACATTTTTAATACACTGAACATAAAAAAGGGAGAGCTCCAAGAAGAAACTCTCCCAAAGGACCTTATTCAATTGTATTACGCTACAGTGAATTTATCAACCACATTATCAAATGCCTGGTCATCGCCCATATAGCAGACCTTAAAGTCATTGTTTGTACCAATTCCAATCACTCCAAGAAGTGATTTCGCATCAATAAGAATCTGTCTATATTTGAGATCAATGTCAAAATCGCACTTAGAAGCAGCCCCAACAAATTCCTGAACATCATCCAATGTGTTAAGTCTGATTACTGTTTCCTTATTGTACATAGTTAACACCACCTTTATAATCTGAAACACAGTGCTTTCGCACATGCCAATTAATTGTTGCGCCTATTATAACATCTGATATTCATTTGTCAAAAAAATCATAATCCGTCATTTTCCGTCAATTCATGTCGTTTTTTTTAATAAATAACTTTTGCGTAACCGATTTTTCACTATATTTTCATGCATGTTTTTTCAAAAAAACAATATAACTGTGAAATTCTTATAAAAATGGTATAATATTTAATTAATTTAAATTCATTTTTTACAATTTTTCATTTATAAAACCTTATTCTCGTAATTCTTCAGGGCATTTATATATATTTCACCGAGCTTGCTAAGCTTCGTGCCCTTGTGCTTGATATAGCCTATATGCATTTTTTCACTTTCCTTAAGTGGAATTGCCGCATAGTCATCACCGTTTAAATCCTCAGAAATAATACCTGAGCACAGTGTAAATCCGTTGAGCCCCACCATGAGATTGAGCATTGTGGCTCTGTCATCAGCCTTTATGACACGCTTGTACTCATACGTGCTCATCATCTCCTCAGCATAATAAAAGGAATTGTTCACGCCCTGTTCAAAGGTCAGACACGGATAATCCTGCAAATCGTCAAGTGTAATCTCTTTTTGACCGGCAAGCGGATGTTTTTTCCAGAGATACACATATGTATTGCATGTGAAGAGCTCTTTAAACTCGATGTCACATTCCTTAAAAAGCTTTCTTAAAACCTTTTCATTGAAATCACTTAAATAAAGAACTCCAAGCTCACTCTTTAAGTTCTTTACATTGTCTATTACCTCTTTCGTCTTTGTCTCATGGACAGCAAACTCGTACTCGTCCATACCTACCTCTTTAGCAAGCTGCACAAAAGCCTTTACCGCAAATGAATAGTGCTGCATGGAAACCGAGAATTTCTTTTTGGACTCCACGTTCAGATACCGGTTCTCAAGCAGATGATACTGCTCCACAACCTGCTTGGCATATCCCAAAAACTCCTCGCCCTCCGCTGTGACTGTAATTCCACGGTTATTTCTCATGAATACCGTGATTCCAAGCTCCTCCTCCACCTCTCGTACGGTGGCTGACAGATTGGGCTGTGAAACAAAAAGCTTCTTTGCTGCCTCATTCATGGAATTGGATTCTGCAATTGTAAGTACCTGTCTGAGTTGTTGAAGTGTCATATTTTCTCCATCTTAAATAAAATTGTGTATAAACGATGCCCTGTGTATCGGTGATGGTCCTATCTCCTTTAGCGCCTTGATGTGCTCTTTAGAGCCATAGCCCTTGTTTGATGCAAATCCATAGCCGGGATATATGTTATCATACTCAACCATCATCCGATCCCTTGTGACCTTAGCCACAATGCTGGCTGCCCCTATTGATATGCTTTTGGCATCTCCCTTTATAATCGGAACCTGCTTTATATCCACCCCCGGGATTGTGACGGCATCGTTAAGTGTCAAATCCGGTGCCGGATCAAGCTTTCCGATTGCCTGTCTCATCGCCTCATATGTAGCCTGCAATATATTTATCTCATCTATCCGCTCGTGCGATGCCATACCTATTCCTACAGAAACCGCCTTTTCCATTATGACATCGTAAAGCTCATCGCGCTTTGCAGCCGTAAGCTTCTTTGAATCATTGATATATAAAATATCACAGTCCTTTGGCAGAATAACCGCACATGCCACAACCGGACCTGCAAGCGGTCCGCGTCCCACCTCATCTATGCCGCAAATATGAGCATATGATGCGTACTCGCGCTCATATTTCTTGAGACCTTCTGTACGTATAAGCTCCTTCTCATACTTGTCCAGTCGCTTTTTTGCACTGTCTACAAGCTTAATCACTCCGCCCCTTTCATCTGAGCCGTATGCCTCAATGAACTGTGCAAGCTGTGAATCTGTGATGCTTTTCAGTTGTTCCTTAATATCGCCTATTTTTTCTGCTGACATATCCTTGTCCTATCGTCTATTCTTCAGAATATTTCTTCTTAACTTTTCTTCATAATTATTCTTTGCAACTATTTTTCATAACTATTATCCTATTATTTTTTCCGGTCTCTCAAGAGTGATATTGCCAAGCTTACCGCTTCTGAAATCATCTATGATGAGTGCAGCCGCCTTGCTGTAATCAGGCTCTCCTCCCTTTGAAAAGCATTTTCTGTTGACAGCGACAGCACTTATAAGCTCTATGATATCGTTTTCCTCGCTCACCTCGTATCTTTGTGCCAAAAGCCCCGGATACTCTGCTTTTAGGAACTTTACAAGCTCCACGGCAAGCTCATCAACATTTAAAATCTCATCCTTTATCGAACCGATTAGCGCAAGTCTAAGTCCCACTGTCTGATCCTCAAATTTCGGCCACAGTATGCCCGGGGTATCGAGCAGCTCAACACTTTTATTGAGCCTGATCCACTGCTTGCCCTTTGTCACTCCCGGCTTGTTTCCTGTCTTGGCACAGGCTTTTCCGGCGTATGAGTTGATAAATGTGGACTTTCCGACGTTTGGAATACCCACAACCATAGCTCTTACCGGTCTGTTTTTGATACCACGCTTTCGGTCTCTTTCAATCTTTTCCTTGCAGGCCTCCATCACAATATCTGTGATGCTCTTCATGCCTGACTTGCTTCTAGCATCAAGACTGACTACAAAAAAGCCCTTTTCCTTGAAAAATGCACTCCACTCCCTGGTGCGCTCCTTATCGGCCAGATCTGCCTTGTTCATCAGAATGAGCCTGTATTTGTTTTTTCCAAGCTCATCAATGTCCGGATTACGGCTGGATAGCGGAATTCTTGCATCCACAAGCTCTATAACCAGATCTATTAATTTAATATCCTCCTGCATCTGACGCTTTGCCTTGGTCATATGCCCAGGGTACCACTGAAAATTCATAATTCACCTGTCCTTTATCTATATATGTTATAACTATTGCTACTTGATTGTTCCAAAGCTTCCAAGGCCTGAAAATCTAAACCATGCCTTGCCGATAATATAGTCTCTCTTTACATTGCCAATATTGGCATAGCGGCTGTCCTCACTGTTGTTTCGATTGTCTCCAAGTACAAAATACTCGTCCTTTTCAAGCTCTATAGGATCTGAGGCAAGCCCTGCATCCTCCATTGAGGCAACATCCGTCGATTCCTTGTACAGCTCATCATTCACGTACAGTGCGCCGTCTTTTATCTGAACAGTATCTCCCGGCACCGCTACCACTCTCCTGACATAATAATGCGACTTATTATTTCCGTTTGGCAGAAATACTATCACGTCTCCTGCCTTTGGCTTTGACATGATATATACAAACCTGTTCACAAGAATATTATCATCGTTCTCCAATGTCTGCTCCATAGCCTGGCCCACCACATTTGTACGTATACCGAAAAATGACACCAGCACATATGCCAGGCCTATCACTACAATCAGCTCCACTACCCACGAAACAATTTCCTTGAACAATGGCAGATTAAATTTTCTTCTTTGCCTTCTAAAGCTAAGTCCTGCTCGTCTTCTGGACATCTTACACCTCTTGCTAACTAATATTTTATTGCGTAATCTTTATTATATATTGTTTTCATGTTTGTTGCAAGCTGTAACCCTGAAAACTAAAAAGACCATTCTCATACGATTGCTCGCAGAAAATGGTCTCTTTCGCGTAAAAATATTATTTTACAAGCTCTTTAACCTTAGCAGCTTTTCCGATACGGTCTCTTAAGTAGTAAAGCTTAGCACGACGTACTTTACCTTTACGTACAATCTCAACCTTCTCTACGTTTGGTGAGTGGAGTGGCCATGTCTTCTCAACACCTACACCGTTAGAAAGCTTTCTAACTGTGAATGTTGTACGGTTTGATCCGTTCTGCTTTTTGATTACTGTTCCCTCGAATACCTGGATACGCTCACGGTTACCCTCTTTGATTTTACCGTAAACTTTAACGGTATCACCAACGCGGAACTCCGGTGCTTCTGCTTTTAACTGTGCATCTTCGATTTTCTTAATAATGTCGTTCATTTCTTTATCTCCTTTTTTTACCCTGGATGTTCTTAATGCCTTTTTGCAACAGCGGACCATCTCTTTACTCACAACAAGTTACATTATACTATAATGCATCCGCAGATGCAAGTATTTTTTTCACTTTCCATTCGCCGCTGTACAGCAGACTGCGAAGCGCGAAGGAAAACCGCTGCAGGCCGTCCGCGGACGGTATGCCGGTAAGCCGTGCGACCAGACGGAAACCGTTTTTTTCAAGCTGCTCTTCGAGTTTTTCTCGGAGGGCAGTTTTATTTTTGCTTCACAGACCATTTACACCTGTTCTGCCGCAAAATCAAATCTTGACAGCGCACAGGAAGTATGATAGAATATTTTTCGTTGCAGAACATGCAGGAAAATTTCATCTGCTACTGTGGCTCAGCTGGTAGAGCAGCTCACTCGTAATGAGCAG
>OIZP01001538.1_pt1 | contig 11636 bp, 12 predicted proteins | sample 1588531 | NCBI WGS metagenome assembly OIZP01 (sample SAMN03283283) | human gut metagenome | biome: human-associated habitat; material: feces | host: Homo sapiens | place: Peru | collected 2012 | reverse complement strand
GCTTGCTTGCTTGCTTGCTTGCTTGCTTGCTTGCTTGCTTGCTTGCTTGCTTGCTTAATAAATTATCCATTTCATCCTCCATTCTGTCAAGCATAATTACCAATTTGTTAACAGTGCCTGACATTATATATACTTATATATACTATATTTTATCTCTGTACTCTGGCCCCAGCGCCACCCATGATAGCTTCGACTTCTTTTTTGTTAGCCATTGTAGTATCACCAGGTGTTGTCATAGCAAGTGCACCATGAGCTGCACCGTAATTAACAGCAAGTTCTACATCAGCAGTTGTCATAAGACCATAGATAATACCCGATGCAAATGAATCTCCACCGCCGACACGGTCCATAATTTCAAGATCTTTGTAATCTTTTGCTTTGTAGATTTCTCCGTCCGCCCAGCAAATTGCACTCCAGTCATTTACAGTTGCAGTTTTTACTTCACGAAGAGTAGTAGCTACAACTTTGAAGTTTGGATATGTCTTCGCAGCTTCATTGATCATTTTCTTGTAACCATCAAGATTCAGTTCTTTTAAGTTCTCATCATTTCCTTCGATTTCAAAACCAAGGCAAGCAGTGAAATCTTCTTCGTTACCAATCATTACATCCACGTATTTAGCGATTTCTTTGTTTACTTCCTGTGCTTTTTCTTTTCCACCGATTGCACTCCACATAGAAGGACGGTAGTTTAAGTCATAAGATACGATTGTTCCGTATTTTTTTGCAGTTTTGATTGCAGCAAGAACAGTTTCACATGACTGCTCAGACAGAGCAGCATAGATACCGCCTGTGTGTAACCAGCGAACACCGAGCTCACCGAAGATGTAGTCGAAGTCAAAATCTTCCGGTGTTGCTTTGGAAATAGCTGTGTTTGCACGGTCAGAGCATCCAACAGCGCCACGGATTCCATATCCACGTTCTGTAAAGTTAATACCATTACGGCAGATTCTTCCGATACCGTCTGTCTTCATCCATTTGATGAGAGATGTGTCAACACCACCCTGAAGGATGAAGTCTTCCATCAGCATTCCAACTTCATTATCTGCAAATGCTGTGATGATACCAGTGTTTAAACCAAAGCATCTGCGAAGACCACGTACAACATTGTACTCACCGCCGCCTTCCCATGCGCGGAAGTTTCTAGCTGTACGGATTCTTCCTTCGCCGGGATCAAGACGAAGCATTACTTCTCCTAATGATACTGCATCAAATTTACATTCTTCTTTTGGTCTTAGGTTCAAATTCATTATAATGTCCTCCTCTATTTGCGTAAGCTTTTTGCAAGTGCAACAGCTTCCTGTGTTAAGCCTTTAATTTTGTAAAATTCGCCAGCTTTGATTAAATCGCTTTTTACCATCCAGCTTCCGCCACAAGCAACGATTTTGTTACAGCTTAAGTAGCTTTCCAGGTTGTTTGCATTGATTCCACCAGTTGGCATGAATTTCATGTTTGTATAAGGTGCTGCAAGTGCTTTGATTGTAGAAACACCGCCAAACTGTTCAGCCGGGAAGAATTTCACAACCTTTAATCCACGTTTTGCAGCCTGGGCAACTTCTGATGGGGATACACATCCAGGGAAGATAGGGATTTCTTTTGCGATACAGTAGTCAACGATTTCTGGGTCAAATCCAGGGCTTACAATGAATTTTGCTCCGGCGGCTACGGCGCGGTCAACCTGCTCTGTTGTGAGTACAGTTCCGGCACCAACAAGCATTTCCGGATACTCAGAAGATATAATACGAATTGATTCTTCCGCAGCTTCTGTACGGAAAGTAACCTCTGCGCAAGGAAGTCCACCCTCAACCAATGCTTTGGCAAGTGGGGCAGCATCTTTCGCATCTTCTAATACAACAACAGGTACAATGATATGATTTTGAATTTGTTCTAATATTTCAGTCATTTTTTTGCTCCTTATAATTGAAAATATTGTTTAGCATTTGTATAGCAAATGTTTCGAATGCATTCTTTACAGCCTGTGTGGCAAGCTCAGCTGTTATATTTTTACCATATGATTCCCATCCTATGATTTTGCGATCATATAAGTCCATTACGTACTTACATCAAAAACGTAGGGTTTTTGGCGTATTTTCAAGGTTTTTAACAATTGATATGCAACGAATTTTTGTTTAGTTGTACCTATAATCGGAAGTTAACACAATTACTTTATCTTAACAAATCGTCACTATCTATACATAAAGACGGGTAAATCACTCGTAGAAATCGCTTGTATTAATATCGCAGTTTAAGTTCGTTAATTTCTGATTCCGTTCTACTGCTGCCGTAAATCTCATCGGAAAAGACTGACAATCTTCTGCTTCCCCAATTGTTTCATGGTCACTACCATACTGCAAAGATACGGTATTTGTTGCTTCCCCTTCCAGTTCAATTAAATCTTCACATAATTCGATTCTCTGAACTCTTTCTACACAAACCTCCTGTATTCTTGTATGTGTAGAAAGCCGATCCAATTCTGCTGGAAAATCATTCAACAAATACTCATGAATCTTATCGCCCAAAGAATCAAAGACAATCTCTGATTGACCAGGCATAGGAACATACAAAAGAATTGGTTCTGCGCCAATTTCCTTAGCTAACTGCATAAAATGAGCTATATATGTTATATGTTTCAACAGTGCTTGCGTTTTAGTGAACAAATATAATCAAGTCCCATTTGCGCAAGTTCTGAAAATTCCTGTTTCATAAAAACAAATGTAAAAATAATTGTAACAAGAATATATCCGGTAAAACCAATAATTGAATTGAAAGACAGTGCAAAAAACAAGAATGCCACAAGTTGAAATGCTATGTAAAGAATTTCTTTCAATTTCAAAGCTATATTCTTGAAATCAATCTGGCAAATGATATACCATACAATAGCAGAGCACAAGGTTCCAAATGCAAAGCTTTCCTTTTTATGATATGTCAAATAACAAATCACATTAAAGAGAAACCCAACGACAATTACAATCAAAACAACTTGAAAGTATCTCTTCTGCTGATGATTCGCGTTATATAAATTAACGTAAATACTTTTAATGATTACATAAAATATCTGAGACGCAAACAGGAAAGCAATCACAGCTATGGCATCATAGTAGTTCTGCAAATAAATTTCAATGATAAACTTCGCAGGGAAGAAGGCAGCAACAAGAAATACGGAAAAAATCGTTACATAAGCCCTCAGTTTTTTTATCTTATCAGTTGACGGACGTTTGCATAGATAATTATAAAGCGTAACCGAAATAGGGGTTATGGCAACATTAAGCATATTTTCAACGCTTACGGCAAACGAATACTGGGCAAAATCAACTGTGAGAAGTAAGAACTTTGTAAACCAGCGATCCATTCCGGTAAGAAAAATCGAGGTCAAATTCCCGAACAAAAGTAAGATACCATCTTTAATATACTGAATCAGCTTATGGAAATCGAAAGCCAAAAAGCTGACATCCACATCCAGAACTTTATATGTTCTCCATTCCAGTATGCACCAAACCAGAATATCAACGAAAATATACAAGCTAATATAAGCATATGGAAAATCGCTCCTTACAACTGCGATAAGAGCCATATTGCCCACAAAATTCAAAATTGCTACAATGTTAAGCACACGGGAATAGTTTTTAAACTCGCCAACTGCCTGATAAACATTCTTAAAATAGCCAAGCATATTATAACCAAAAAGGCCGAGCGCAAAAGCAGCAATCAAAGAATCCTGTACGACAAATGAAACAGCCAAAACAATCAAAGTAACACCAAATTGGAATCCCCTCATTGTCGATGTTGTCTCAGCAAGCTCGTGTTTATCAATCGAAGAGAAGTTCTTTCCACCGTATTTAAGGTAAGCTCCATCCGAGTATCCAAGATGAAACAAGCCGGCATAAGATAGATACAGTTGATAGGTCTTTATCACAGCATAAGTATCAACCGAAAGATACTTCGGTAGAACAAAATTTGTGACAAGACTAAAAACCATATTGATGATGTTTGCAACCAGTATAACTAAAATTCCATGTCCCAGTGCTTTATTACTATTTGTCATTCGTTCCAAGAGCCTCCTATGGCACTATACTACTTCTGTCTTATATAAAGGGTTAAAATTTGCGTAATAGTATTTGTATTCTTTTTTTCTTAGTAATATGAGGATAATCTCGACTCATCGCTAAAGAAAGTGTGTTCCGAATACTATTATCATAATTGCATACCTGCTCATAATACGGTATTATTTCTTTTGGAAGGTCATCTCTAACGATGCTATAGATTTTCTTCAATCTCACCGAATTTGGCTTTTTACAGTCGCCTTCCCCTCTAAGATTTTTCAAAATAAATCTTACACGGTGAGACAGCTTCTTGAAGCCAGAATATGAGCCAACAGCATTATTCCCATGCTGTCTATAGGCCATGACCTCATGATTGTCCTTTACAACTTCTCCCACAGCCAATGCTAAATGCATGAGAAAAGCGTCATGGGGTTCATCGATATCATTTATATGTTTCGACAAGACATAATTCTGCAAAGCGTTATTCCACACTTCAGTGCAACCTCGAAATAGATTGCCCCAAACCAAATAGTCTTGCTTTTGAAAATTAGTACAATCAACCTTTTGCTCATTGAGATGAAGCACATTCAAATTATCATCAACAATGCTTTGCTGCGCACTATATATCGCTGGGGTTTCTCCGTATTTCTCCAAAACTGAAACAGCCCTTGCAAGCTTGTCTGGAAACCATATATCGTCCTGGTCTGCAAAAGCATAGTAATCTGCTCCATGTGCCATATTGACCAGTGTCCAAAAGCTGTGCATCCAATTTATATTATCGCCACAAATATACTCCAGCTTGCCTTCAGCAGCATAGTGCATTAGTATATCACAGGTTTTATCCTTTGAGCCGTCATCGCGAACTAAAAGTCTAACCTCTACACCTTCTTGTGCAATAATACTATCCACTTGTTTTGCAAGATATTTCTCACCGTTATATGTGGACATTAATACCAAAATCCTATTCATAAAAGCCTTAATTCCTCCGTTCTTCAGACATTTTTATATAGAGATATGCATATCATAGTTTCACACGAAATCTAATTTTCTTTGTTAGCCAGATAATCAGTATCGGAAAAAAACAATACTGAAAATACGAAGAAGGCATCACAAACATATCCGAACGAACTGTAAAAGTAAGCAGATATACCAAATAGAAATAAGAAAATGCTTTATATGGCCGCAAATCTCTAATGTTCTTCAACTTACAGGTAACATGCTCCATCAATAACCCGAGAAGGAAAACAACAAAAATGCCCAAAAAACCAAAACAATAATAAGATTCTGAAATAAATGAAGAACCAAGTCCAGTATTGCCATGATTAAGGAATGCCTTAAACGCCATATCAGTATTATCCGTGTAAAAGATTCTTTGATAACCAAACAAATTTGGAATGATTATTTCAAAGCCGTACAAGAAAAGCTTTCCGCAATTATATCCAACATTCTTGGGGCAATTTTTAAACACAGTTGCGATTGAGACGATTTGGCATCCAAACTCATCGAACGCATGCAAAATGCTATCAGCAATAGAAACATTTGCCGAAGCTTCCTTCAGGGCAGCCACAAAACTTGTGTGTAAGCCAAGATAATTACGTACTGAAGCCATAAGGGCAAACAAATAAATAACAACCAAAGCCACAACAGCCGTTAGAATAATTCCCTTAAGTTCGATCTTTCTTCCATTTCTATACCAGCACTTATAAACAAAAGCCATCGTTATTGCCAATAAGCCTACTTGTAGTCTGCTTCCAGCAGAAATATATAATATCAAATATGGTATGATAGAAAGCATCAAAAACCATTTAGCTCTTCTTTTTTCTTCCAAGATCAATAAAAGGATAAACATGCTAATAACAAATCCAGATATAAACTCAGAAAGTCTTAATAGTGAGGAAGTATCAGCCAAATCAGCATATAAAGTTGTACCATATCCATATATTGAAGAATAGACGGCTCTTGTATATTCATAATAGCACCCAAACGGTAACGAAAATAAATAGATACACCACGCTATCAAGCGCCCCTTATTATAATCCAAATTAATAATTCTTTCTTTGTTTTTCCCTTTTGAACGATACAGCATAAACGCAGAATGCATGATAGCAACATAGGCTATCACATACATTGCGATTTTATTGGTATATTCAATATTGTAACTACTTGTGATGTTCAAGGAATTATTTTGAACCGTACCCGCAAATACAAGCTCAATATATTGTCCAAAATAGAATATAAATGTAACTACAATATATATTATATCGAAAGTGAACCACTTTCTGTGTTTTGCGTATAGGGTAAAAATCATAACAAGATAGGCCATCACAGAGTATGCAAAAACAAATTCTGGGCTATTAATATTGAGAATACTCAATGCAAAACTAACCAAAGCTATAAACAAATCTACAATTATAAAAATACCAGTCTTTTTAGTTACACACATAAAATTACTCCATGTCATTTCTGCTCTGCAAAATAGAATAAATATTTACTAGGCTACTTTCCTGTTCCTTTGTATTGTAACCATTTAAGGTCATCTCATCAGTGGTGTCTTTACGTGAAAAATTAACAAGCATACTCATTATTTTATCAGCCCACATTTCAGGACTGTTTCTCAAGGAAGCGAACTCAACTAAGCCAAACAAATTAGTCTCCTTTGTGATGGTGTCAGACATAAGGCACGGTAACCCTGCCGCTTGAGCTTCAATTCCTACAACAGGCAACCCCTCGAACAGAGAAGGAAGCAAAAACAAATCCATCGCTTGCATACAGCAGTTTACATCGTTCCTTACCCCTGCAAATATCACAGAATCAGACAACCCAAGCGTTCTCACTTTCTCGCGGATTTTGCTTTCTGTATCTCCCTCTCCAATCAGAATAAGTTTCGCTTTTTTATTCATCTGGTGCAATGTTTCAAATATGTCAATTAAGAACTCATGGTTCTTCTGATACATAAATCGACCTACATGTCCAATCAGGATTTCGTCGTCCAGTATTCCAAACAGCTGGCGATACTGCTGTCGAATTGGCTCATTATATGCAAAGGCTTCGCAATCAATTGCGTTATTGATTACATGCAGTTTCTTCTGATTTATTTTTTTTGTGTACATCCAATCCCCAGCTTTTTGGGAACACGCAAAAAAATCGGTCCCTAAAAGGCCAAGGAACGGCTTGCAAATATGATGCGCCAGCGATTTAATGGCTCTATGATCACCATCAACTCCAGTACAATGCGAATGAAGAACAATAATCTTTTGTCCTGCAATTCTACAAGCCAATGCTTCTATAAAAATTTTAAACGCAACATCAGAATGAATATGTACAATATCAAACTTTTCATTCTTAAGTACCTTCTTCAGATCGAAGAAAATCTTGATTTGTCGCATATAGCGATTTGCCGTGTACCTCACATACACTTTCCCTCCTCTATCCTCGACAAACCTTACGTTTTCATCTTCTTCAAACGGTTCCAACGTTAAAAAGTTGAACCCTACGTCAACATCAGACTTCGACTGCATGGCATTCTTTATAAAACTCCATGCGCCGCCCTTTCCTATATCATTAATATTGACTTCCAAAACATTAATTATGTTCTTTAAGTTCTTCGTTTCATTCATCTTTCTCACCATGTTACCTCTGTATTAGTTATCTATACACCTGAAGCATACTTCCATAGCTATGAATAAAATAGCACGATACAATTCCGACTTTCTTCATAAATTTTCCTCACTCATTTTTCCACCACATTTTTGGTCTGACTTCATTATATATAAAACTTGCGCCACTTATCATCAGTCCGTGGGGTAACTTATGCCACAGTTCATATTTTTTCCGTTGCTTTTCACTTCGTGTGTCTTCGTCCAGCTTAGGCCACGGTGTCATCTGCTTATATCTTATATACTCAGCAGTCATCGGATGATCACAGCCCTTTACCCATGGGCGGCTCAACATATAGAAGTTTCGTGTAAAATGGATAATCTTTGGATTTTCCTTCGCACGCAGTACTTCACTCTCTAGAAAGAAGTTCAACGGTTTTCTCCATCTTATTAAATCTTTATAAGAAAAAGCCCAAAATAGTGTATAACAGTTGTATTCCGGAGGTAATGCCAGTATCTTTCCACCGCAGGCCCAGTTCATCAATGTTTGCTCAAAGAAAAACACATTGCCATTTTGTTTGTGGATTCTATGTATAATTTTCTTTTCTATTTTTTGCTCTCGCCATTTTTTTAAATCCACAAGGAACATCCCGGCATTGCAATATATCATTTCATCAGTCATCTGGAACTGCTTTGAATATTTTTTTATATTCATACAATCGGAGACACCAGCCATAATGTTACGACCCAAGTCACGGTTCCATAAATCCTGCAAATCTCCACATACCAGAGTATCGCTGTCCAAGCATAGAACTCTATCAACAGAATCAGGAAGAATGCTTCCAATCAGCATTCTAGGGTAGGAATGTCCCATTTGGTAACGATTTTTAAAAGGAAAATGGAAGGCCTTTACTGGATCTGGCGCATCTATAAAAATAATTTCTCTTTTATGATTAGGCCCGCTATATTGATTAACCATCTCTATAAGTTTCTTCTTATTTTCTTTCGAGATTCCATCATCCACAATATAGAATTCAATACTTTCAAACGAGCGATTGTTTTCCAAAAGTGAAATTAATGAAACAGACATTACATTTGCAAACATATCGCTACAGAAGTAAAAGACATTCATGCTTTTTCTCCCCCTTCCCATATACTTTTTATACCCTGTTTAAATTCAGTTGTCGGAACCCATCCCGTATCCATATTTATATCCGTTATGTCAGCTTGCAAATGCATAACTTGTTTTGATACATAGGGTATTGCGCCAAGTTTTACCAATCCGCCCGGAGCAATCACATCTCTTATTTCTTTGATATACTCTGCCAAAGGTCTAGCTTGACCGCTTCCAAGTACGTATATCTTACCGTCAACGCCCTTTTCTCCAACAAGATAGAATGCCCGCGCTGCATCACCACTGTAGAGGTAGTCCCACATCTGTTCACCCTTTGTAAACTGTGGAACCTCTCCGGCTTTAAGCTTATTTATCGTGGACATTACCATACTTTGTGAGCCATCATGTGGCCCGTAGACGCTGAGAATACGCACCCAAATATGCCTCATTCCAAGCTGGTGAGCCTGCATCCTCGTCATCTGTCCAGCACAGAGTTTCGCTATTCCATATCCCATTTCTGGGAAGGCTGGCGTATCTGGTTTTAGTAATCCTTCAACACGGCCATACTCTGCCTGAGAACCAGCCCCTATGAATGTATGACAGCCAAACCTTTTTGCAGTTTCAACAGCATCCAATGCATACTCCACATTTTGATTCTGAAGATGCACGTTGTTCCTTGCAGCCCCTGTTGTGCCTGCCCATGCAAAATGGTAAAACACATCGTAGTCTTCGCCTGTATCGTTCTGGACAGTTTTTAATTCTTTCAAATCACAATATTTTCTTGTCACAAGAGAACTCTCTGGAATTTTGCTGTTACGAGCTGAACCCTCTCTACAAAACACAAGTGTCTCTACGTTGTTTTTTATCAATTCTTGTATCAGCGCAGTCCCTACCGCACCAGTTGCTCCAGTAATAACAGCTCTCTTCATTTCCGCATATCTCCTAGTTTTTATTTTCCAATGCCTTTATGGTTTCCCAATAGTTTAGCATTGAAAATCCAGCTTTTTCTTTAATAACTTTCGCTGGTACGCCGCCAACAAGACATGAAGCTTTTCCTACATTCTTCGCAACAACGGCATTAGCAGCAATTGTCACTCCTTCTGCAACTTCTATATCTCCGACAATAACAGCCCCTGTACAAACAGTAACGCCATCCCTTAATACAGGGCATTTTCCACAATCATCAGTGCCCACAGAAATTCCTATCGTTGTGTTATGATAGAGATAGCACAACCTCCCCACATGAACCTCAGATGAAACAATTAGCCCATGGAGATGCTGTATTAAAAGCCCCTCATCGAACACATTTGCCGGTATCTGAGCACAAAATAATATGCTGAGAATTTTATATCTTATTCTATGAAGTACACAGCTTACCTTATCTGTATATCCCCCCCCGATATTTTTTGAATACTCTACCCATCTGAGTGACCTGACATATTTCCACTCATATTCCCCAATTATTTTGGGTCTTTTTCGTTTGAGTTGATTTACTCCATAATTTCTATGTAAGAACAACAGACGCTCTGTCTCCAAATAACGTCTTAAATCTTCTTTTGATTGAACCATAAATCTTTCTACCTCTGTACTCTTCCAGAGCCATTACCTTTGGCAAACTTCTCAACCTCAGCCACGGATACTCTATTAAAATCTCCTTCAACCGAATGTTTCAATGCAGAAGCCGCTACAGCAAAATCAATGGCCTCCTGCATACTTTTTCCGTGAATCAATCCACCATCGGAACAAACATCTGCTTTTCAAGTTCTTCCCTTGGCAGGAACGGAGCTAAATCCTCCAGTGGCGGGCTAACAAGCGTTCCATCTGCAAGACGCTTAGTACTGCTCTTAGGCTCCCACACCTGCTTAGTATCTGTAAAAATCTCACAGAACACTGCGCCTTCCATAGCAAGAGCTTCATCCACAGCCTGCTTCATCTCAGCATTAGAATGTGCGCAGAGATACGGATATCCAAATGCCTCGGCAATCTTCTTAAATTCAGGAAATGATAAATCTTGTGACTCTTCACCAATTCCAACAAAGTTCTTATTAAATAAGTTTGTTTGTGTAATTCTAATTGAATGGTAACCACCATTATTTATTAAGAATACTTTGATAGGTAATTTATTAGTAATAATTGTTTGAAGTTCTTGAAGATTCATCATAATTGAACCGTCACCTTCCAAACAGATAGTGTTCCTTCTTCCACCGCCAATACATGTACCAATTGCTGCAGGTAAACCATACCCCATTGAAGCAATCGCACTATTGTTAGCCATTCTGCTTCCTTTTTGGATATGATATGTTTGATTCCCTACAACACAACAAGCACCATTAGATACAGCAGTTAAACTATTTTCAGGAAGTCTTGAACTTAGGTAATCAACAAATGCATACACATTTGCGGTTGTACCATTCTCTTCCCATTGTCTTGGTTGAACAACAGGATAGTTCCTTTTCCATCCTTCACAAACTTCTAACCATTTATTTTCTGTGAATACCTTTTCACTTGTAGCATTATCGAGCTTAGTTAAGAAATCCTTTGCATCTGCCCATATTGGCATATCAACATGTAGTGTAGGCTTTTTCATTTCAGCCTTATCGATATCAACCATGATTACTTCAGCTGCTCTTGCCCAAGTTTTCCAGTTATAACCAACTTGTCTAATTGAAATACGAGTACCTACAGCTAAAATCAAATCTGCATTTTGAATTGCCCAGTTGCCAGGTCTATCACCCATATTACCGGCACGACCACAATAAAGAGGATTTTCGTCTTCAATTAAATCAACTGCATTCCAATATGTAACTACAGGGATATTTAATTTTTCTGCAACTTTACTTATTGGAACATTTTCAATGGCTGCACAGACATCCGGAACTTGCATTAAAG
>OIZP01001532.1_pt1 | contig 11667 bp, 8 predicted proteins | sample 1588531 | NCBI WGS metagenome assembly OIZP01 (sample SAMN03283283) | human gut metagenome | biome: human-associated habitat; material: feces | host: Homo sapiens | place: Peru | collected 2012 | reverse complement strand
GTTTCATGTGTACATGCCATAAACAAGCTCATAGAGTACAATCTCGTGCAGGAGGTTGGAAGACTTGATGCTCCTGGACGACCTATCATGTTTGGAACAACAGAGGAATTCCTCAGATGCTTTGGAGTGTCATCGACAAATGATCTCCCTATGATAAGCCCTGATAAGATAGAGGACTTCAAGAAGGAAGCGCTGGAGGAAGCAGATTTCACGCTCAGTGTAGATACGACATCCGAAGAATAACAGACATGTTCCTGTAATATAATATCATGACCAATATTATGAGGATATGGTATATGCATATGTTTTCTACAGGAAAAAGATCACGCATAAGGCGGTTTATGTTGCTGGTTGCAGCCTGGACTGCAGTAAGTCTGGTAATACAGTTTCTCGTTGGTAACAATATATTTATAAAAGCGTATGCTGAGGAAGACAATACAGTAGATGTGCAGCTCTTTGCCAGAAATGCGGTATTGCTGGATGGTGAGACCGGGGATATACTGTATGACAAATGCGGTGACGAACACAGACCCAACGCCAGCACGACAAAGATAATGACATGTATACTTGCGATCGAGTGCGGGAATCTGGCGGATGAGGTGATCGCTTCGTCTTATGCCTCAAAGATGCCGGAGGTCAGGCTTGGGGTTCATGACGGCGAGAAGTATACACTTGAAAACATGTTATACGCCATGATGCTTGAGAGCTACAACGATGCCGCTGTCGTTATTGCGGAACATATCGGAGGCAGCGTACAGCACTTTGCGGAGATGATGAACGCAAAGGCTGAGGAGATAGGCTGCCATTCTACATATTTTATCACGCCAAATGGTCTGGATGCCCAGGACGAAAATGGCGTCCATGGCACTTCTGCGGAGGATCTTGTCAGGATTATGAGGTATTGTATTCTTATTTCACCCCAAAAGGATGAATTTCTGAAGATTACCCGAACAAAATCATACACATTCACTGATAATACCGGAAATAGAACATTTGCATGCATTAATCACAATGCATTTCTCGATATGATGCCATGCGCATTGTCGGGAAAGACCGGATTTACCTGCGATGCTGGATATTGCTATATAGGAGCTGCGGAGGTTGAGGGGCATACATATATATGGGCTCTCCTCGGCTGCGGATGGCCGAATAACAAGACTTATAAATGGAAAGATTCCAGAGCACTTGTTGCATTTGCACAGGAACACACCGTTTACACGGAGCTTAAGGCGCCTGCTCCGCCTGACATCAGGATAACATATTCATCGGGCTCGTCGGCAGATGGAAGCATGGCGACAAAATGCAGTCTGAACAGAACTGTGACAGCATCTGACACTAGAATACAGTATGTATACAAAGTTGCGGATACATTAAAGGCACCCGTGCACAAAGGCGCTGTGGCTGGTTCGCTTGAGGTGTACCTGGACGATGAACTAATAGATGTTGAAAATGTTATTGTATCCGAGGATATGGCAGATGTGACGTTTAAGGATGAGATAATAAAAGTTTTCCGCCGTGCTTCCATGTAACATTTGCCCGCCACAGGCATATCCTAAATTATCAATGATATAAGGGCGGTGCACTGAGGTATGAATATGGATTGTGTATACTACGTGGTAGGCGGTGACAGGAGAAGCTGTTATATGTCTCTCAGTCTGGCAGAGAAAGGCAGTAATGTGTTTCATTTCGATCCATATGATGCCGATCTGCTGAGACATTCACCTGTCACCATCATATCGGGGGCGTCGGGAGTCGGTTTTCGCAGGCTGATTGAGGGCGAATGTGCTTCTCCATCTTCAGAAATGCTGAAAGCTATCATTCTTCCCGTGCCAGTTACGAGGGATGGAGAATTTGTCAACGGCAGAACCCTTCTCACTGTGAACAGCATTCTGGAATGCAGCAAGGAGTTTGACATCGTGTTCGGAGGCGGGATAGGCAAATATATGTCTGATACAAATGAAAATAGTCCTTATGTATTTGATTTTCTTGCGGATGATGATGTGGCTGGAAGAAATGCGGTGGCAACGGCCGAGGGAGCTGTGTGCGATGCGGAGGAGTTGTCCGACATTAATATAGATGGAAGTATCTGCCTGATTACCGGATTTGGCAAATGCGCCAGAGTCCTCGCAAAGAGACTTTCATCATGGGGCGCTGACGTAATAGTAATGGCTAGACGTCCAAAACAGAGAAATGATGCAGCGCTGTGTGGTTATAAGGTTATGTCATTTGAGGATGTACCGATATATGGGCATATTCTGGCGGAGGTGGATTTCTGCTTTAATACGGTTCCGGCCAGAGTGGTGTGTGAAGATATCTTGTCTCAGTTTCACAAAGGTTCTGTGGTCATTGACATAGCTTCCATGCCTGGCGGTGTGGATTTTGACTATTGCAAGGAATATGACATTCCATACAAACACAGTCTGGGGATACCCGGTAAGCTTTCCCCAAGAACATCTGGAATCATTCTTGCCGATGCCGCTGTAAAGGTTGTATCGGAGTTCAATAAATAGGAGAGAATAAAACATGGATTTATCAAAGTGCAATGTTGGTGTGGCAATAACCGGTTCATTTTGTACCTTTGATAAGATTAAGATAGAAATAAAGAAAATGGTTGAGATGGGAATAAATGTGTATCCGATATTCTCACCTCACTCCGCAGAGTACGACACAAGATTTGGAAAAGCTGACAAATTCGCAAATGACGTTGAGACGATAGCAGGAAGAAAGGGCATTTACACCATACAGGAGGCGGAGCCGATAGGACCTAAGGCTTATCTGGATGCATTGGTCATCGCTCCGTGTACGGGCAACACCATCGCCAAGCTGACAAATGGAATTACCGACACATCGGTTCTCATGGCGGCAAAGGCACATCTGAGGAACAACAAACCACTCATCATATCGGTTTCGACAAATGATGCCATGGGTATGAACTTCAAGAATATCGGTCAGCTCATGAACATGAAAAATATTTATTTTGTTCCATTTGAACAGGACAACTGTTTGAAGAAGCCAAATTCGCTGATAAGCAGGCTTGACCTTATCCCGGCCACTATAGAGGAGGCGCTTGAGGGAAGACAGATCCAACCGGTACTCATAAAATAGTTTTTACACCCGATAGGGTATAATATTGTTCACGTTGATGACTATTATACCCCATCGGGTGCAATTTTGTTTTTCATCATATGTTTTATACCCGTTAAGGTATAAAATATAATAAATTTAATTAAAATTATACCTTATCGGGTGTAGTATATAAGAAGAATTAGGTATAAGAGGTAATAACGATGAATAAGATAGCTGAATTCATAAAGACTAACAGAAAAGAAGCAGGGCTTACACAGGAAGAATTCGCAATAAGATCAGGACTTGGACTCAGATTTGTCCGCGAACTTGAACAAGGGAAAGAAACTGTTCGCATGGATAAGGTCAATGAAGCTCTTGCAATGTTCGGCATGGAGGCGGTTCCGGGAAGAAAGGATGATTGATGGTGGATACTACTTTTAGATAAGTTTGGTAGTTAAAAATAAGGACAAAATGAAAAAGATGTGCGACGAATCTTATATACCTGAAAAAATGAAATCAGACTTCTATCATTTGATTGAGGAAAGAATGACGATTTTGGCAGATTGATAAAAATTTAATATTATACGAAATCCCAGAAGTTACTTACTATAGAAATGTGATTCGAAATGTGACTTCTGGGATTTTTGTTGACTGACATAAGATAGTCCTGTAGAATATTTATTGTGAGACAGGGAGTATCACAATATAACTTTGGAGTGTAATGTAATATATGAGAGATCCGGAAAAACTGAAAGAGGAGATGGACGAGCGCAATAGAAAGATCCTTGACGTTGCATTTGAGCTGTTCGTAGACAAGAAGATAGAGGCGGTGAGTATGGGAGATATCGCAAGGGCTGCCGACGTGGGAAGGGCTACATTGTTCAGGTACTATCCAAGTAAGCTTGAGCTGGTCATAGCGGTATGCGCTGATCAGTGGAAGAGATATCTGGATGGCCTGGACGAGAGAAGACCTATATCGTCTGTACATGACATACCAGCCGTAGACAGACTGATATTCACCATGGACAGCTACATAGATATGTATCAGCATCACAAGGAATTGCTCAGGTACAATGACAACTTCAACTACTATGTGACACATGAGGGCAAGAACAATGATCAGCTTGTTGATTTCCACAGTTCACTGTATTCGGTGGACACCAGACTTCACATGATGTACGAGAAGGCGAAGGTGGACAGAACTATACGGACAGACATACCGGAAGCAGAATTCATGCGTGTCACCGTCCACTCCATGATGACGGCCTGCGCCCACTATGCGGAGGGCTTCATATGGGGATCGGACGACAACAAGGATTACACGGATGAGCTGATAATGATCAAGGAAATGATACTTGATTACGCAACAAAAGGGATAAAGTAACAGAGTTTATAGGATAGAATGTTATGGAAATGGAGGTATGGAATGAGAAAAGAAATACTATTTAAGAAGGGAATTATAACAGCACTTACGGTGGCGATGGTTATGTCGCTGGCGCCTGTGATCGGGGCAGGTGGCTTAAAAACAATCACTGCGAAAGCTGAAGGAACAGAATCGCACAACTATAATTCGCAAGGTTTTTGTACAGAATGTGATGCTTACCAGTCGGCGGTGCTCACTACAGACAAGTATGATATTGACGATGATAATAGCAAGGACGATGTGTACGAGATTGGAAATGCAGGTCAGCTTTTCTGGTTTGCAGGACTTGTAAACGGCACTCTTGATGGAGTTGAACAAAACACATCAGCCAATGCAATTCTGACAGCCAACATCACAGCAAATGAAAATCTTCTTGATTCTTTACAATACGATGCAGAGGGCAACGTTTCCAACGGAAGTGATTTTATAAGTTGGACACCGATTGCAGATTGTATGGAAGATCATACAACACAGTATTCAGGAACGTTTGACGGAAATAATAAAACCGTAAGTGGTTTGTTCCTTAATGGTAATTCAACACGTATTGGATTATTCGGAAGTTCAGAAGCTGATGGCAACATAAAAAATGTTGGAGTTGTTGATTCCTATTTCAAAGGGAAAGATTTTGTGGGCGGTGTGTGTGGACGCAATGACGGCACAATCACAAATTGTTATAATGCAGGGAATCTTACCGCTATTGATCCATCTGCTGCTATAGGCGGTATATGTGGATACAATGGTGGCACAATCGCAAACTGTTATAACACAGGAACTGTTACTGCTACCGGCTCAATAGCTTCTGTGGGTGGTGTGTGTGGTTGTAGTATTGCACCAATTTCAAACTGTTATAACATAGGAACTGTTACTGCTACTAGCTCAGGTGCTGATATAAGCGGTATATGTGGATACTATTTTGGTCCAGTCACAAATTGCTATTACCTCGCAGACACAGAAGATGAAAATGGCGGCAAAACCGCCGCACAATTCGCCAGCGGTGAAATTGCGTATCTCCTGTCACAGGGCTGCTCAACCGGAGAAGGTGATGCCACTGTGACTTACGATGGCTCCATCTGGGGACAGACCATCGGGACAGACACATATCCTTTATTACATGGTGAAAAGGTATACAAGAACATAACTTATTTGGGCTGTAACGATTTGTCTGACGTTGTCTCAGTTGTGTATAGCAACGAAGATAAGACAACTTACGGAGACCATGACTATGTTGACGGAGTGTGCAGATACTGTGACGAAGAAGCATTGGCATCTGTAACAAGTGGTGAGATTATCACATACTATCCATCACTTCAGGATGCGATAGATTATGCCGAAAACATACCTGACAGTGTTGTTGCTGTGATTGCAGATACAGATAATAGTAATTTCTACGTAAACAATCCTGATTCTGATTTTACCATTGATATAAATGGAAATAATGTAGGAAGTATTGTAGCAAACAACGGAAAAATATCAATAATTGATTCAAAAACGAACGGTGAAATATGGGGCGGCTTAACAGTAAATAGTGATTCAATAGTAACGCTAGGTGATGTGAAGATACTAGATCTTACAAAGGTCTATGGACAACTGATATTAAATGGTGGAGATTTAGCGTACGTATATCTATATGAAAACAATGCGAAAGTATTCTGTAACAATAGTGATATAAAAATCAATAATTGTATATATTGGCATGATGAATATTTTGAAGGAGTTATTATAAATGCTGAACCTCATAATATTATCCCAATTATTCCAAATTGGTCTAGGCTTGAAGCAAATACCCCACTTGTCGGGGCCGGAGATAATATTACATTGGATGTAGAGTGGTTCGATATATCGTCAGGAATCGTGGAACTTGATATGACATCCAGGATAGAAGATAATAAACTTATAATTGGAGCGTTGATCAATGATAAAGTGAAGACCGAATTTGATGAAGGCGAAACGTTTACTTATTCTGGCGCTGAATTAAAACCAACTGTTAGGGTATATATCAATAGGGGTGTACAGGCCGATGAACAATTAATAGAAAACACGGACTACACTGTAACTTATTCCGACAACATCAATGCCGGCACAGCAACTGCAACCATAACAGGAATTGGTGCTTACTCAGGATCAAAGAATATCACTTTTACGATTGAACCAAAGAAAATAGACAGTCCAACATTTGACGGACTTAAGTCTGAGTACACATACACAGGACAGAAGGTAGAGCCTGAGTTTACCCTCATGGACGGCGATACAGTCATTCCGCCAAGCGAGTATGAAGTCATATACAGCGATAACACAGAAGTTGGAACAGCTACAGTAACCATCAAAGATGTCTCCGGCGGAAATTACGAAGTGAATTGTAAGGCAGAATTCAATATAGTTAAAATTGATACAGTTATTATAAATGAACTTCCAGTGGCAGATGCTGTAAGCTATGATCCAAATAAAACTTTAGGAGCTATAAACATTTCTGGTGGAAATGTACTTGACCCTTCAGGGAAAAACGTACCAGGAAGCTGGAGCTGGGCAGATACCTCAGTAGTACCGACAGTGGACAATTCAGGTTATGATGTTGTATTTACCCCTGATGAACAGGAACATTACAATCCGGTCAGTGGAGCTGTTCAGGTAAATGTCTCAAAGGCTGATGTAAACGTAGTTGATTTGCCAGTGGCAAGCGCAATAACATATGGCGACGATCTTGCAAAAGCTGTTATATCTGGAGGAAGAGTGTCCTTTGATGGTATTGATCAGGTTGAGATACCGGGAACATTTGCATGGAAAGATGAATCCATAAAGCCATTTGTATCTGACAGCGATAAGACACTATACACCGTTGTATTTACTCCGGCTGACAGTGTGAATTACAACACAGCAGAAGCTGAGATCACGGTAAATGTGAGCAAGGCTGCAATGCCGAATCTGCTGTTAAGTGTAGATAATACACATAAGACTGTTGGAAGTATTGCGCTTCCTGGAGACTGGGTATGGCTTGATGCTGACACAGAGACTGCGATAAAGGCAGGCGGATCAGTGGTGGCAACCGCTGTATACGTTGGCGATGACAAGGAAAATTATAACAGCACAGAGCTTAAGATAACCATCTACAGAGCGGCATGTTCAGAATGTGAGACTGTAAAGTATACACTAAAAGGAGAGAAGGCTCCAACCTGCACAAAGGTAGGAACTGGACATACAGAGTGTTCAATCTGCGGCGATGTCATGAGCACAGGTGTGTATGTAAAGGAACTTGGACATAAGTGGAATTCCGGCAGGGTGACAAAGAAACCTACATACACGGCGACAGGTGTGAAGACATTCACATGTACCGTGTGCAAAGCAACTAAAACCGGAAGTATTGCCAAACTTGCAACCACAGACATAAGCAAGAAGACAAGCAAGATCACTGTTTCCGGAATAGAAAACAAGATCTACAATGGAAAGGTACATACCCAGAAGTCTCTTGTTGTAAAGGCTGGTGCAAAGACACTTAGACTGAACAAGGATTACACTGTCACCTACAGCAAGAACAAAGCGGTTGGCAAGGCAAGTGTGACCATATGTGGTAAGAATGCATATTCAGGAAAGATAACAAAGACATTTACCATAGTAAAGGCTGCCAAGGGAAAGACATATACAGTTGGAAAGTTCAGGTACACAATAACCGGAGCAAAGGCAGACGGCACCGGAACAGTTGCAATTGCCGGAACAACGTACTCAAGGTCAGATAAGAAATTTGCATCACTGACCATCGCAGACACTGTCGTTATAGGAGATGTAAGGTTTAAGATAACATCTGTAAGCGCAAATGCATTCAGCAGATATACGGCTCTAAAGAATGTCACTATAGGTAACAATGTGACAAGCATAGGGGCAAACGCATTTTTATCATGCAAAAACCTTAAGAAGATGACGATAATGTCAGCGAAACTTAAGAGCGTTGGAACGAAAGCCTTCAGTGGAACATACAGTAAAATTACATTTGCAGTACCTAGGAATAAGGCCACAGCATACAAGAAACTGATAAAGAATGGCAGTCCTTCTGCGAAAGCAATCTATAAATAACAAATATATAAATTGCCTGTAAAAACAAGACTTTCAGACCTCTTGTACATGCAGCGTATTCGCCATTTTCGATACGCCGCATGTATACAGAAGGCTGGAAGTCTTTTTATATGTCAAGGACAATAGCATATTTTCTCAGCCAGTGATCAATCTGAAGAAGATATGCCATCATCTGGGGACCTGCCATGAGCTGACCGAACCATGGTCTGCCGTAATCCTTTGGCGCGTTTATGAAACTTTTCACATATTCTCTGTCGATGAGAGGCAGAAGAGGACTTTCCGGATCATTTAGCACGCAGAGAAGCCTCTTTGCAAGCTCCTGCTCATAATGAGGGTCATATGACTTGGGATAAGGGCTTTTCTTTCTGTACATGATCTCGTGCGGTACATAATACTTCATGGCTTCCCTGAGAAGCTTTTTCTCACAGCCTTCGGAATATTTGTACTCCCATGGAACGTTAAACACATAATCAAGTATTCGTGGATCTGCAAATGGAACTCTCGCCTCAAGTCCGCTTGCCATGCTTGTTCTGTCCATTCGGTCAAGCAATGTCTGCATGAACATCCTGATATTCAGATAAGATATCTGCCTGCGCCGCTTTTCCGTGTCGGATTCCCCTGGGAGAAGATTGATCTCGGACAGGAGAGAATTATACAGTGATGACACATATCCCGGTATATCAAGACTATCTCTGATGTCCGGCGACAGTACTGAGAGCCTTGGCGACAGATCCTTCATCCATGGGAATGTGTCAGCAGACAGCAGTTCATCCCTGTAAAACCAAGGATAGCCTCCGAATATCTCATCTGCACATTCTCCGGTCAATACTACTTTGTATTCATTTGCCACAAGTGAGCAGAAGTAGAGAAGGGAAGAATCCACATCCGCCATGGTCGGCATATCCCTGGATTCTACGGATGTGTAGAGGTAATCTGCAAGATCGCTATAATTACAAGACAGATATGTGTGGTCTGAATCTATGTGCGAGACCATCATGTCGACATATGGACGATCCTGCTCCGGCTGGAATGCATTTGACTTGAAATATTTAGAATTATCTTTGAAATCAAATGAGAAAGTGTGCAGCTTTTTCCCCTGCTCCCTGAGTTTTGCGGCGCATACGCTGCTGACTATTGACGAGTCAATCCCTCCGGAGAGAAAAGTACAAATAGGCACATCTGATATGATCTGTTTTTCTATACTGTCCTTAACAAGGTATCGAACTTTTTCCACCGTGTCTTCATAGCTGTCAGTGTGTGGTGTGCTTGTGATGCGGTAGTATGTGAAATCACTCACTCCATATGCTGAGAACTTCATAAAATGTCCCGGTTTCACTTCATCTATGTTCTTGAACACACCACAGCCGGGAGTTTTGGACGGACCAATTCCAAACACTTCACACAGTCCATTTGCATCTATGACAGGTCGTATGCCCGGATAGCATAGTATCCCTTTTATCTCCGATGCAAATACAAGAGTCCTGTCGTCTGTCACCGAGTAATACAGTGGTTTGACACCGAAGTGGTCTCTGTACAGATATATTGTCTGGATATGCTCATCATATATTGCAAATGCAAATATACCGTTCAATCTATGTACAAAGTCTGGGCCGTAGTGCAGAAAGCAGTTGAGTATAACCTCTGTATCAGATGTTGTGTCAAATGTATATCCAAGGGCGAGCAGCTCCGATTTCAGCTCCTTTGTGTTGTAGATCTCGCCATTGTACACTATGTATACAGTATTTTCTCCGATTGTCTTTTTCATGGGCTGATCGCCTCTTGCCACGTCACGTATGGACAGTCTGGTGTGAGCAAGCCCGCAGTGGGATGACAGCACTGTATTCTGTGCATCCGGACCTCTGTGAGCAAGTGCCTTATTCATGTCGTTCAATATGTATGAGTATCGTTCATGTTCGGTATTGAAATCCCTGTTGGAGTTATAGAATCCTGCGATGGAACACATATATTTACCTCTTTTTGTGGTATCTATATATTATATTGGAGAGTTGATTTTATAGAACTTTTAGATGATATGCGGTTGTAGTATGGTTAAATAAAAGTTATAATCTAAACAAGATTTTTATATGAAGGACTGACATTGCGCTTGGAGAGAGGTTAATGATGTTAAAAGCAATAAGAAATGGAGGCGCGAATTTATGACATTGTTAATGAGGGATAATGAAAATAAACTGCTAGGAAAATATATGTTATTGATTGATCGTGTAAAAAACTTAGATGTAAAAGATGCTGAGATTGCTGCTAAAATACTGGGAATCAAAGAACAGCAAATATATGAGATAAAAGATTACATAGCGGGACATCCTGAGATGGACGAGGATGATCTTGCTGAACATATAGCATATTGGCTTGATCTGGACTGATAATTAGAAGATAAATGTATGTAAAGTAAAGTGCATGAATCGGTTTTTCATGCACTTTATTTTGTTATATCACACCACAGGTGTAATGCAGAATAAAGCATGCGTTGATATAATTGAATACACTGTCATGTTATGATTACTGTAACATTTGAGCTTGGAGTTTATAGAAGACATATCCTTAAGAAACAATACAGAAAGAGGAAATCTACCGTGAAAAATACAATAATACAGACTAATAAAAAATACCTTCCGGGATTGTTAAACATTGCGGTTCCGATCATGCTTAGCAATCTGATATCACAGCTTCAGATGCTTATAGACAGAATATTCTTAGGACACGTAAACAGCATGTACATGAGCGCACTCGGCAATGTGACTTCACCGATGTGGACAACAATGTCATTCTGTTTTTCCATAGTGACAGGAGCGTCCATACTGATAAGTCAGAGCGTTGGCGCAGGAGATAACGAACACATAGAAGAGTATTCAGGTGCCATGGTGAAATACAACAATATCATACCGATACTGTTATTTTTCTTCTGGACATTCTGCGCTGAATTTGTATTCAGACTCATGGGTGTGTCAGACGGCCTGATGCCGATGTGTCTTGATTATTCCAGGTATTATGCGCCCGTATTTCTGATAACAGGACTTGGCGGTGCATTCAGCGTCATACTCCAGACATCGAACTATACCAAGCCACTTGTTGTATATGGAATATTAAGATCTGGTGTA
>OIZP01001522.1_pt1 | contig 11723 bp, 10 predicted proteins | sample 1588531 | NCBI WGS metagenome assembly OIZP01 (sample SAMN03283283) | human gut metagenome | biome: human-associated habitat; material: feces | host: Homo sapiens | place: Peru | collected 2012 | reverse complement strand
ACAAAAGAGCTGATTGCACCGGCTGTATAACTGCCAATTCCCTTCAACTTTTTTATCTCTTCAAATGTATCCGGGAATACACCATTATATTCTTCCATTACCTGTTGTGCTGCTGCCTTTAAATTCCTCGCCCTGTTGTAGTAGCCAAGTCCTTCCCACAGCTTAAGCAGTCTGTCTTCCGGCACTTCAGCCAGCGCTTTGATATCCGGCAGTTCTTCCAGGAATCGTGTGTAATAAGATTTAACTGCTTCCACTCTCGTCTGCTGCAGCATAATCTCTGAAATCCAGACCCGATACGCATTCACATGCTTCCGCCACGGAAGATCTCTCTGATTCTCCCGAAACCATTCAACAAGTGGTTCTACTGTCTCTTGCAGCCTCTCACATGCCAAAGCATCTGCTTCGTATTTTTTCTTTCTATTACATTTCATTCAATACCATTTCCTTATATATAAAAATATCTGTTCAATATTGTAACACAATACCAAACAGATATTCTATAGATTAAAAGTTAAATTTTTTTCGTAACTGTTCAGAGCCAACCGCCAAAATGCTACGCATTTTCTTTTACAGGATCTTTGAAAGGAACTCCTGAAGTCTTGGATCTTTCGGATGTTCAAAGAATTCTGCCGGGGCAGCTTCTTCCTTAATCTGACCGTCATCAATGAAAAGAACTCTTGAAGCAACCTCACGGGCAAATCCCATCTCATGAGTAACAACAACCATTGTCATTCCCTCTTTTGCCAGATCTTTCATCAGTTCAAGTACTTCTCCTACCATTTCCGGGTCAAGTGCTGAAGTCGGCTCATCAAAAAGAATTACGTCAGGATTCATAGCCATGGAACGGATAATCGCGACACGCTGTTTCTGTCCACCGGAAAGTGTAGACGGATACACATCCGCTTTATCTTCCAATCCGATTCTCTTCAAAAGAGCCATTGCCTGCTCCTTTACTTCTTTCTTGATCTGCTCCTTTGTCTCAGTGATCGGAATCAGTTCTTCCTTCTTGTCACTTCCACGGAACATATTTTTAAATTTGATCATACGATTCTTTTTCTTTGCCTTATCAATGTCCTTACATCTTAGATATGCAGGTGCCATCATGACATTCTGAAGAACTGTCTTATTATTATAAAGATTGAAATGCTGGAAAACCATTCCCATATGGCGGCGATGCTGATTAATATCAACCTTCATATCTGCGATATCAACACCATTGAAGATAATACTTCCGCCTGTCGGATCTTCCATACAGTTCAGGCATCGTAAAAATGTACTTTTACCGGAGCCGGATGGTCCGAGCACCGCAACGATATCGCCTTTATTGATCGTAACATTGATTCCCTTCAGAATCTCTTTGTCCCCAAAGCTTTTTTGCAGATTAATTACGTCTATCACTCTTCTTCAGGCTCCTTTCTAATAATTTAACAAGTAATGTGATCACAAGCACAAGTGCAATGTAGATTAACGCCATTACAAGGTACGGTACCATGAATTCGTAGCTGTTACTTCCGATATAGTTAAATGCAACATAAAGGTCAGCTGCGCCAACAAAGCTTACTACGGAAGTCTCTTTAATAAGAGAAATGAACTCATTTCCAAGTGTCGGAAGAATGTTCTTTACAGCCTGCGGAATCACAATCTTCATCATACTTGTTCCAAAACTGAGTCCAACTGCTCTTCCAGCTTCCATCTGTCCCGGATCGACAGACTGGATTCCACTTCGCATGATCTCTGAAATATATGCACCACTATTCAGACCAAATACAACCATAGAAACCTGTACTCCGGTAATCTTCACCCCAAAAATCGGAAGGAGTACATAATAAAAGATAAGGAGCTGAACTACCATAGGAGTTCCTCTGAATAATGCAACGTAAAAGCTGCAAATATGATTCAATACTCTCGGAAGAGTTTTATATTTCGGAATCACACGGACTGTAGCGATCAAAGTACCGATCACAATACCGATAATCAGACCGCAGATTGCGATCAGCAAAGTATTCTGCAGTCCCTGAACTACTTTCACATAGCCATTCTGATTCAGAAATATATCAATAAATTTGTCTACTTTCTGACTAAAATTCCCCATTTGTTTCCTTTCTCCAAAAAGAGGAAAATGCATGCATCATCTTCTGCCTGTATTTCCCTCGTTAATAAATTCTGTTATTTTCTGCCTGTAAATTCTTAGTAAATACTCTTACTGAACTGCGTTGATTGCTTCTGTGATTGCTGACGCCGGTGCTGCATCAATGATCACATACTGAATATTTCCATTGAGCATATCCTGTACTGCAAGTGATCCGCTCTTGTATGTCACACATTTTGCCGGAAGTCCCGGGAAGTCCCAATCTTCGCTTCCTTCAACATAGTACTGACCTGTTGTTCCCTGCTGAACACCGATCTGGTCAGATGATTTTGTCTCAGCAAGTTTAGCTGCAACGTCATCTGCTGTCTTGCAATCATCAAATGTTGTAACATTGCTTGGAACGATCAAACGCTGGGATGCTGAATAGTAAGAATCTGTAAATGTAACATATTCTTCTCTCTCTTCATTGATTGTAAGTCCTGCCATAGCAATATCACATTTCTGCTGGCTTACAGACAGACAAACTGCATCAAAATCCATGTTCTCAATTACAAGCTCTTTTCCAAGTTCATCAGCAAGAAGCTTTGCAATCTCCATGTCGATTCCATAATAATCTTCACCCTTTGTATACTCAAATGGCTCGAATGCTGCATTTGTAGCTACAACCAACTGATCCTTAGATGTATCAAGTGTTGCTGATTTTACTGCTTCCGGCTCTCCGTCTGAGAAATACTTTTTGCAGATCTCATCAAGTGTTCCATCTGATTTGATCTTTGCAATAAACTCATTTGTCTTCTCAAGAAGTTCCGGCTGATTCTTGTCCACACCAAATGCATATTCTTCATTTGTAAGGTCAATATCGATTACCTTTGCTGTTACTGTTTCGTTCTTACTACCACAACCTGCCAGCATGCTGACTGCTAATGCTGCAGTAAGAAATACTGATAAAAACTTCTTCATCTTAAGTTCCTCCTCTTTTCTCTGCATAAAAATTCAAAACATGTTAATAATTATAACATGCTTTTCATAAAATACAAGACGTAATTATGCACGATTTCTTTTGGAAATACAAAATTTTACTGTTCACAATAACTGTGAACAGTAAAACACACTGCACTCTATTCAATAATACATACCTTATTTGAATAAAGCCTGGATACCGAAGAATAAAAATACAACGATTCCAAGTACGATTCTGTAATATCCAAATGCCTTAAAGTCATGGTTCTTGATATATTTCATCAGGAACTTGATTGCTATAACAGATACTGCAAAGGATACGATCATTCCAAGGAGAAGTAAAAATACCTGCATTGGGGTAAATGCCAGACCGAACTTAAACAACTTCAGTGCACTTGCTCCAAACATAACCGGAATTGCAAGGAAAAATGTAAACTCTGCTGCAACACTTCTTGAAACCCCAAGTGCCAGTGCTCCGACAATCGTTGCGCCGGATCTGGACGTCCCAGGGATCATCGCCATCATCTGGAAAACTCCGATCAGAAGAACTGTCTTCACAGAAAGCTGAGAGATTCTTTTTACTTTCGGTTCTCTTGTTTCATTACGTTTTTCAATTACAATGAATAAAATACCATAAACGATCAACATCAATGCAACAACATATGCATTACTCAGTTTTGATTCAATCAGATCGTTCAGCAACACTCCTCCGATCAGTGCCGGAATTGTTCCGATCACTACTTTAATCCATAACTGAATTGTCATCTTCTTCTGCTTTTCCGTCTTCGTCGGTGAGAACGGATTTAACTTATGAAAATAAATTACTACAACTGCCAGGATCGATCCAAACTGAATCACCACATTGAACATATTCGTAAATGCCTCGTTCTGCTTCAGTTGGATCAGCTGCTCTACCAGAATCAGATGACCTGTACTACTGATTGGAAGCCACTCTGTGATTCCCTGCACAATTCCTAAAATGATAACCTTTAATACTTCTAACATGATTCCCCTCCTCGTTTCAGAACAAACTTCTCGATGGCCTTTGCAGCCCCCTCATCATTGTTGCTCTCCGTAATATAATCAGCTACAGCTTTGACCTTTTCTTCGGCATTCGCCATGGCAACCCCAAATCCAACTTCCTTGAGCATTGCGATATCATTATCGCCATCCCCACACGCCATGATCTCTTCTCGCCTGATTCCAAGCATCTTGCCAAGATTCACAAGTCCGGTTCCTTTATTTACACCAACTGCATTGATTTCTATATTATATTGAAGAGAGCCAACCAGTTCAAAGACGCCTTCTCGCTCCAGCTCTTTCCATGCCTCTTCTCTCTCTTCCATATCTGCAAACAACATCTGTACTTTATCAAGATTTCCTTCTTTTTCATCCAGCAGATCTTCCAGTCTGTCTACCGCTATTCGTGTTCTCAGAAAATAATCCCACATGTTCGGATTCTTATGATACTTTCTCACCTGCGCGATCTCATCTTTCTGAGCATATCCCTGCCCATCAAAATAAACTTCCAACAGAGTGTCATATTTTCTTCCGATCGCAATTGCTTTTTTTGCTGCTTCTTTGGATAACAGATGTTCTTCCAGTACCTTTCCGGTTCTCGTCTCGATAATCCTCGCCCCATTCGCAGTCAGTGCATAATCCATCCCCGGAAGCTCACGTAATTCTTCCGGAACTCCTGTCCATGGTCTTCCGGTTGCAACAAGAACAACTGTACCATTCTGCAGTGCCTCTCCGATCACATTCTTCGTATAAGGAAGAAGTTCCTTCTTATCTGTAAGAAGTGTTCCATCGAGATCTAATCCAACAATCTTAATTTCCTTTTTTTCCATACTTTTTTCCTTATCTTCTGTATTTTCTATCCGTCAATTGTTACAAAAAGCAATATCTTTTTAATCATTTCGTAAAACAATCATAAAATATTTCGTGCCAATTTGATTAATTCTCTGTTTTATAGTATAATAGGTTTTCAACAACTATGCAATGTCATTTAAAGAAAGGATATTGAGATTATGGCATTTTACAGAAAAAGCAAGTTACATACGGGCACCGCGCTCATTTGTTCCCTTGCAATTGTATTTTCTGCACTTCCTGTCTATGCTACAGACACGATAGACAATCTGCAAAACCAGACCTCTGCCCTTGAGAACGAATTAAAAGGCATCAACCAGGATATCCTCACCCTGAGTGAGAAGATATCTGATACTGAGATGCAGGTTGAGCTCCTCAACAGTGATATAGACAAAACGCAGGATGATCTTGAGAAAGCGCAGAAAAACGAAGATCAGCAGTATGAAGATATGAAAAGCCGTATCAAATATATGTATGAGCACGGAAGTGCTACAATGCTTGAGATGCTTTTCTCAGCAGAAAATATGTCAGATTTTCTAAACAAAGCTGATTTTATTGAAAATTTGAGTAACTACGACCGCAAAGCTCTGAACAATCTGAAAGATGTTCACCAGCAGATTGCCGATCAGAAAGCAGACCTGGAAGCACAGCAGGCTTCCATGAAAGATTTACAGAACCAATTGCAGACACAGCAGACACAATTACAGGCAAAAGCTGAGGCAACTTCTACTAATTTGAATGAGGTGAATGCAAAACTGCAGAAAGCCAAAGAAGAAGAGGCAGCTCGTCAGGCAGAAGAAGCCAGAAAACAGGCGGAAGCAGCTGCGAAAGCCGAAGCAGCTGCAAAAGCTGAGGCTGCTGCCAGTGCGAACAAGCAGAACAGTTCTAGTTCTAGTAGTAACAGTTCTTCTAACAGTTCCTCCGGAAGTTCAAGTTCTTCCAGTGGTTCAAGTTCTTCCGGTAGTTCAAACTCTTCCGGTGGCTCAACCGTTGCCTCAGATGATGTTACACTCTTAGCAGCCATTCTACAATGTGAAGCTCGCTATGATTATGACTCTATGCTTGCAGTTGCAACAGTTATTATGAACCGCGTGAACAGCGGACGTTTCCCAAACAGCATTTCAGGTGTTGTTTACGCAAGCGGACAGTTTGCTCCGGTATGGACAGGTTCCTTAGACCGTGTCTTAAAAGCAGGGCCAAGAAGTCTTTCCATTCAGGTAGCGCAAGATGCGATCAACGGTGCTCGACATTCTTCCGTATCTGACTGCTATTATTTCTTATATGCAGCATCTACAAATAGAACTGGTGTTGTCATCGGTGGAAATGTTTTCTTCACTAGCTGGTAACTATGAGAAACACGCTCCGCGAGTTTCTCAAGTTATCGCGGCAGTCGCCAAGGTCTCGTGCAAGCACGGACTTTGGCTCGTTGCTCGCGTAAATTATTAAAGCGTCGAAGAATGAGAATCTATTATTTGAAATTCTCATTCTCCGACGCTTTTTCAGAAACAACTAATCAATCATATTTTCTACTGATAATCAACAACATCAATCCATCTCATCAGAAAATCTTTTTCAAGTTCATTTTCTTTAGATAACTGTGCTGCTGCCACAATCGGAAGCCACTGCTGTACATACTGCATTGCTGTATCGCTCTTCTTGCAGAACAATTTCAGATAGAGATCTGCTACTTTTTGATCTTTCAGTGCGAAAAGCAAATATGTCATTGCTGCATCTGCACTTGCATTTCCCTGTGTTGCATGAGCCCAGTCAACTACAGTCATCTTTCCATTCTTTCCTACGATCACATTACTCGGATTAAAGTCTCCGTGACATACTTTATTATGCTTTGGCATACTCTCAAGTCTTGTCAGAAGTTCATAACGTGTAGTCGCATCAAGATCTTTCAATCCATTGATCTGACGAGCTAATTTATCTTTCATTCCTTTCAGAAGCGGTGATTTCTTACTCTGAACCTGTAACTGGAGATCAACAAAGTCTTCCATATATTTTTCCAGATTCTTCCTATCAGATTCCATCATGTCCTCAAGTGTCTTACCTGCTTTGTACTCAATAGCAATTGCCCACTTTCCATCAATCTGAGTTACTTCTTTTACCTTCGGAATGTCCAGACCTGTCTCTTCTACTCTTGCAGTATTCAGAGCCTCATTAAATACATCTGACTTCGGATGTCCTTCATTAAAAACTTTCACGATACAATCATCACATTTATAGACTGATTTGTAAGCACGTTTCACGATGAGATTTTTTTCTTCTAACTTCATAATATAGACCTCCTTATATCTTGAACGCTCCTTCTTGTCTGCTCTTATTTTATCTCAGCTCTGTGGGGCTGTTCCTTTTGCCTTACGGCTCTTACTTTGTTTTGATGATGTCATTATATCTCACAATTTTTAGAAATAAAACCCCTTCAGAGCAAGTTTGTGCAGTTTTTAACAAGTTTTTTTACCTCTTATATATTGTCTATTTATTAACAATAATAAGCTTTGGCTCGTTGCTCACGTATACTTGGAAAACTCAAAAACTGTATTTTCCAAGTTATCGCGGCAGTCGCCAAGGTCTTGTGCAAGCACAGACTTTGGCTCGTTGCTCACGTAAAAAAGAGACAGAACAATGCTTTTCAACATCATTCTGTCTCTCTTCGTATATTTTAGATTCTAACGGTCATATGCCTGCTTATGCAATGCGATTTATTTTCCGTAGTAGCATTTCAGGTACAGATCTTTGATCTCCTGGATGAGTGGGTATCTTGGGTTAGCTCCTGTACACTGATCGTTGAATGCCTGCTCTGACATTTCATCAAGTGTGTCAAGGAAGTACTTCTCATCAATGCCGTAATCTTTGATTGTCTTCTTGATTCCGATCTTCTCTTTGAGTTCTTCAAGTTTAGCGATGAAGTTCTCAAATACTTCTTTATCATCTTTACCTGTGCATCCTGCGAAACGTCCGAGTTCTGCGTATCTTGCAAGTGCATGTGGGTACTGATACTGTGAAAATGTTCCCATCTTTGTCGGAACCTCTGCTGCATTGTATCTCATAACCTCTGTAAGGATTACTGCGTTAGCAACACCGTGTGGCAGGTGGTGGAAAGCACCAAGCTTATGAGCCATGGAGTGGTTAACACCAAGGAATGCATTTGCGAATGCCATACCAGCCATACAGGAAGCGTTTGCCATCTCTTCACGAGCCTTCGGATCGTTTGCTCCGTTCTCGTATGCAGATGGAAGGTTCTCGAATACAAGCTTAACAGCCTTCATAGCAAGACCATCTGTGTAATCTGTTGCCATGATAGATACATATGCCTCGATTGCATGTGTCATAACGTCGATACCTGAAGCACTTGTCAGTCCCTTCGGCTGTGTCATCATGTTGTCTACGTCTACGATTGCCATGTTTGGAAGCAGAGCGTAGTCAGCGATTGGCCATTTAACACCTGTGTCAGCGTCTGTGATGATTGCGAATGGTGTTACCTCAGAACCTGTTCCTGAAGATGTTGGGATAGCTATGAAGTAAGCTTTCTCTCCCATCTTAGGGAATGTAAATACTCTCTTACGGATGTCCATGAAGTCCATAGCCATATCTTCGAAGTTTGCTTCCGGATGCTCATACATGATCCACATGATCTTACCTGCGTCCATTGCCGATCCACCACCAAGAGCGATGATTGTATCTGGCTCGAACTGTCTCATCTGATCAACACCCTTGCGTGCACACTGAAGTGTCGGGTCTGGTGCTACTTCGAAGAAGCATGTATGCTGGATTCCCATTTCATCTAATTTATCTTCGATCGGTTTTACATATCCGTTCTTGTAAAGGAAGGAGTCTGTTACGATAAATGCTTTCTTCTTATGCATTACTGTTCCAAGCTCATCCAGTGCAACCGGCATAGAACCTTTCTTGAAGTAAACTTTCTCAGGTGTTCTGAACCACAGCATATTTTCTCTCCTCTCTGCAACTGTCTTGATGTTAAGCAGATGTTTTACTCCTACGTTCTCTGATACAGAGTTTCCACCCCATGATCCACATCCAAGTGTAAGGGACGGAGTCATCTTGAAGTTATAAAGGTCTCCGATTCCACCGTGAGAAGAAGGTGTGTTGATCAATACACGACAAGTCTTCATTGCTGCTGCATGTTTTGCGATCTTCTCTGTCTCTGCCGGATGTACGTAGAGTGAAGATGTATGTCCATATCCCCCGTCTGCTACAAGCTGAGCTGCTTTCTCAAGAGCCTCATCAAATGTTTTAGCTTTGTACATACCAAGTACCGGTGATAATTTCTCATGTGCAAATTCTTCTGAAATATCTACAGATTCAACTTCTCCGATCAGGATCTTTGTATTCTTCGGTACATCAACTCCTGCCATCTGAGCGATTTCATAAGCTGATTTTCCTGGGATTTTGCTGTTCAGTGCACCGTTGATGATGATTGTCTTACGAACTTTGTCAAGCTCCTCACCCGGTTTCAGGAAGTAGCATCCTCTGTACTGGAATTCTTTCTTAGCTTCCTCATATACGCTTTCAAGTACTGTTACAGACTGCTCAGAAGCACAGATCATACCATTATCAAATGTCTTAGAGTGGATGATTGAGTTAACTGCCATTCTTACATCTGCTGTATCGTCGATGATAACCGGTGTGTTACCAGCTCCAACTCCGAGTGCCGGCTTTCCTGAAGAGTAAGCTGCTTTAACCATTCCAGGACCACCTGTTGCAAGGATGATATCTGCATCTCTCATTACTGTGTTTGTAAGTTCCAGTGATGGAGCATCGATCCAACCGATGATTCCTTCCGGAGCTCCTGCTTTCACTGCTGCATCAAGAACAACTTTAGCTGCTGCGATTGTAGATGCTTTAGCAGCCGGATGTGGGCTGATGATGATTGCATTTCTTGTCTTTAAGCAGATCAGTGTTTTAAAAATTGCTGTTGATGTCGGGTTTGTTGTAGGGATAACTGCTGCAACAAGTCCGATTGGCTCTGCGATCTTTTTGATTCCAAATGCCTTATCTTCTTCTACAACACCACATGTCTTTGTATCTTTGTATGCGTTGTAAATATACTCTGCTGCGTAATGGTTTTTGATAACCTTATCCTCGAGAATACCTCTCTGAGTCTCTTCTACTGCAAGTCTTGCAAGCGGGATACGCTGCTTGTTTGCTGCCATAGCTGCTTCATAGAAGATTTTGTCAACCTGCTCCTGTGTAAATGTAGCGAAGATTTTCTGTGCCTCGCGCATCTCTTTCATTTTTGCTTCAAGAGCTTCAACGTTATCAACGAATCCGGTGTTTACTGTCTTTGTCTCTACAGTTTTTGCCGCTTCTTTCTTTGCCATCTGAGTATTCCTCCTGTACTTGAATAAATCATTTTTATAGTCACTGTTTTCGTAACCTGCAAGTTTTATCCGATCGGGTTGTTTTTATGTTTCCCGATTACAGGTCTTAGTATACTAGTTCGTTAATTAATTGTCAATGTACCAGTTGTTAAAGTTTTAACGTTATTTTTTTAACATTATTTGTGCACTTTTTACAAAACTGAATTTTAACTTGACAAAAGCGGCTGCAGAACAGAGGTATTAATCTTCTATATTCTCTTTTTCACTACAAATTGAAAAGATATGATCATCAAATTCAATTGTTTTAAAAAATCCATGTTTTTCCTGCGATCTTCCGAGTACAAATTCTTTTTCCGTCTTGATAATTTCAAAAGAATCCAGTGGAAGACTCATTCCCATGCCTGTCATCTTCATATAACTTTCTTTCAACGTCCAAAGCGTAAAAAATGCTTTATTCTTATCAGATTCTGATTTTATATACTCAATTTCTGACTGATTGAAATAATGCTCTGCTATTTCAATCGGTGCATCAATAATTTTTTCAATATCGCATCCCACATCACAATCAGAAGATACTCCTACAACATAATCACCCGCATGAGATACATTAAAAAACAGATTATCTGCAACAGGTTTTCCATTTTCAGAATACTTTAGATGGTCTTCCGAAAGGCCATTTTCTTTTAAGATCTGCTCTATGATAATGCCTGCGCCAAGGCTTCTCTTTCGATCCTCCGACTTGTAATATCGGAGGATCTTTTCTCTTCGTTTTACACCAACTGATTCAAGAAGTCCTTTGTTCTGCTGTGGATCATCCAGATCATTAATATTAATTCTGTATAACTTCATTTTCATCTGATTTCTTTTCCGTACTGTTTACAGGAAACCCGTGAGTGATTCTATTCGTCTGTAAATTCCAGGCTGAGTCTATTTTTCCCATCAACATTACTGTATTTGATATTTGAGCACAGCCCTTTCACAAGACTGATTCCCATACCACCTTCATCAAAATCTTCAAATTCCTTTTTGCTTTTACTTTCAAGAGGATTAAATTTTTCCCCATTGTCTGTAAAAGTAATCTTTATTCTGTCTGCATTCTTGTTACAGGTAAACTGCACATGATCCGCTCCGGAATAATATGTAATATTTGAAAAGATTTCCTCACAGGCAAGGAAAATCCTCTTCTTTTTTCCATTGTCAACCGGAAGTTTAAAGATACATGACTTTATTTTTTCAAGTTCAGGTAATTCACAGGACAGTTCCAACGCTTTTTCTCTTTGTTCAATAGCCAGCATCGTAATATCATCAAACTGTTCTGCTTTATCACCCATAAAATTCTTCAGGGCAACACCGACACTTACACACACTGCATTTGCTGTATGTTCTGAGGCTTTGCAGACATTTAACAGATTTTCCTCTCCAAAAAATGTTTTCTCACAATTTATTGCGTCTGTCAC
>OIZP01001521.1_pt1 | contig 11728 bp, 9 predicted proteins | sample 1588531 | NCBI WGS metagenome assembly OIZP01 (sample SAMN03283283) | human gut metagenome | biome: human-associated habitat; material: feces | host: Homo sapiens | place: Peru | collected 2012 | reverse complement strand
AGCGTATCTTCCCTATCGAGTCACCAGCTATCGATTCTATCGAGGTGAACAAGCATGGTAAAGTACGTCGCGCTAAGTTGTATTACTTGCGTAAGCTCACTGGTAAGAAGGCTCGTATCGCTGAGAAGAAGACTATTGCCAAGAACGCAGAGTAATTCACTTGATTACTATCCAAGTAAAAATAAAAAGGAGATTCCTTGCAAATCATTTGCGGAATCTCCTTTTTTATTTTCAGTTATCGTTATTTACTTTGAATACTCGATATGTTCATAAAAGCTCTGTGCTTGTTGGTAATATGGGAACTATATAGCAGCGAACAATAGTATAATTGGCAACAATAACAGAGTTAGTCCGATAACACTGTATATAAAAGTTAGAAAACATCCCATTTTTCTAAACCTCTCAAATTTCTTAATATACTTATCTTTATAAAAAATCAGAAAATAGAAAAACAATGCCTCTATTGCTAATAAACATATTATAATCGTATCAACATTAACAACGCCTAGCAAATAAGCCCGAATCTGCCCCAATCCAATATGCGGCATCCATAGATAAAAATCTAAGTCCCATAGCAAAAGCCAAAAAATAAACATTGCTCCAGTTCCATTATTTACCAAAATACCAACTCTCTCCAAGGCATTTCTATCATTTACATCAATAGTCATTGGAGATGTCTTATAAGCAATATTCCCTATTTTAGTAAATAGGGTGTAAATCATATAGTAAAGAAATGTAAAAACGTCCATCATATCAAATAGTTGAAATGCTCAACACAAAAGCAAAAATAGCGTAATAACTGGAAGAAAAAACAGGAACACACCAACAATGCCATATCCTATTTTTCTTAATATCCCATATTTGCTAAATTTATCAAAATAACTAATGTACTTATTATTTTTCTCAAAACAATAATACGACAAAAATATACTAAGAACTAAAATAACTATTACAATGCCATAATGATCCAAGATGAAATTTTTAATTGGAAAGCTACACATCTTAATAAAAATCATATATATATCAAACAAATACAAAATGATGCCCAGCAAGAACAATCTAGATGAAAAACAAAAAGCATTTCTTTTTAAATACGCTTTTGTAACTTCATCCTTTTCATCATTCTTTCCCCAAATACTCCTGTTTAGAACACATAGAGTTTTATAACAAACAGAGTATAACATATAGAAAACAAACATTAAATATTTCATAAATTTACAAAAAAACAAGTTACCAACTATTATTGTTTATATTATATGGTTGCATTTTAAGGTTATCCAATTCGGATTTAAAACGCCAACATTCATTTATGTCATAAATAATTCCGCCGGCAACACTACCTATCATACTTCCACCGACTTCACCAATTTTAGCCCCAAGAACAATAAAAGGAATTGCAATCGGTCCTGTTCCTGTAGCCAAGCTCGCCGTTATTCCACCTCCGACTAAACTTCCTATAAATGCTCCAATATTAGCACCATAACATTCCCATTTTTCCCTTTCCAGCAATTCTTCATTGATTATCAATATATTGTAACCCAATGATAACACATCTCCGACGAGACCAATTTTTCCGCCAAACCGGCAAATTTTCTTACCAAAATCCGTACAACTAATAGTCGTTAAACCCTTTGGAGCAGAATTATAATCTTTATACCATTTTAGTACCTGATTATTTACTGAGTAAACTCCAGGCGCATCAAAATTTTTCTCTCCCCAACTACATATTCCTCCAAAATAGTCCTTAACAAAATCTTGTATTGACATATTTGACAAATCTGCTTGTATCGTATTATACGTTTGTCGCATTGTTGAAACGGCATTATCATACGCTTTACTCGCATTAAGTTGTGCTTTATATATACCATAGTTAAATCCACCACCTGCAATGGTAGTGTATCCTCCATCCCATTTATGTTCTCCCTTCTCATTGGTTGAATAATTGATTCCAACAGCAACCACAGGTGTAATAAATGTAAAATTGAAGCCTAAATATCCAACTCCAATGCCATAACCAGCAAAAGCGCCAGCGATTCCACCCAAAGTCATACCAAGATATGTATTGCCAGAATTCCAATCCCATTTACTTGGGTTGAAATTGTGATTGGCTAAAGAACCACCAATATACGCCCCTACAAAAAATCCTATGCCTACTGCAAGAAATGGAAATTTACCATTTTTATCTACAAACTTAAGAGGATTGTTCAGCGCATAAGCATAACTATTAAATGCTTGTGGATCAGTATTGTCCGCTAAAACCGGATCTGGGCTTAAAAACCTACCAAGAATTGGATTGTATAAACGTCCATTCATATTGATAAGTTGAAATTTCTCTAGATGCTCATGCCCTGTGTATCCCCTATCCAAAAAAAGATTTGGTTCCTCACCAAAAGCATAATATGCGCCAGTCTCAGGATTACACATTCTCCCCCAAGGATCAAAACTAAGTTCTTCAACCATTTTGCCATCTTCATCATAAATTGCCTTGATACTACCTTGATAATCGCGAGTAATCTGAAACAATAATTCAGCCCTTCTTTCCTTACCAACACAACAGGAGCATTATAAGCATCTCCTCCTATATAAAGCCTCTCTTCCAAACCTTGTGCAGTTTCAGAAATCTCATATTTATTACCAAAGTAATATTTATACCTATAATACTTTTCACTTTGCTCAAAAACGCTCATTTGACATCTTTGTCCATCTTCTCCATAAGTAAATACAGCCATTTTATCGCCACTTTCTATAGATAATGGTTGTAAAGTTGAGTTATACTTCACCTTTTGAGATGCCTGAGACAAGACATCTTCATTGGAGGTTAGACTTTCTAATTCACAAGAACGTATGTTATTGTATGAATATTCACCAACTTGCTCATTACTCATTATGTTTCCGAGTTCATCGTAAGTGATACCATGTCCATTAATCGCCGTCAGCCTATCCATAATGTCATACTCATAGTTTTCTTTCACCCCATGATGATTATAGCGAGAAAGGAGATTACCTGTAGTAGAATCAAAATCATAGTTTTCTTTCCAAAGACAATTGTTGTTTCTATACATCCCAATTGCCGAAAGGGTATTATCGGAATCATAGTCGTATTTTACCTTATATCCTAATGCAGAATATTGACTTGCTCTTCCTTTTTCATCTTCTCCATCTAGATGCCATGCTACTTTTTTGTCATTGACATTTATCTCTGTCAGTATTCTATTTTGGTAAACATAATTTTCTGTTATATCCAACCCATTGTTAGACTGATACTTTATAGAATTCACCTGTCCATCCTTATAAGAAAAAGTACGAATAAGTTCATTACCACCATTATACTCTTTCACAGACTCTATACGATGGAATTTATCATAAGAGATTTCTTTAGTAAGTTCCCCATTCTCATTTGCAACGGAACACAACTCGCCATAAGAATTATATGAATAATTATAAACTTTCTCATCTTCCACCGTCTTGGAAGTGACATGACCAAGAAGGTCGTAGCTATAACGTATAGATTTTTCTCCATCATTCACCTCCGCTACATTTCCTTCCTCATCATAAGAAGTATTTTTCTTACCTGAATAAGGATTACGTTTTGAAATCAAACGCCCAAAAGGATCATAAGTATAATATTGGGTAATCCCCCCTGTTGTTTCTTCAACAACACGCCCACCACCATCATATCGATATTGGACATTGCCCTTATAAGAATCCACAGAGAGTAAATCATTAAGGGCATTATAAGTTTTTCGTGTTGTCTTTCCGTTCTCGTTTATAGTAATATTTAGTCCATCGTATGAGTATGTTGTTATGTTACCTATAGGATCTTCTTTGGACTGTATTCTTCCAAAAGAATCATAAACATATTGATACTTTCTTGCAGATGCAGAATGTTTAAATGGCTGAGACATGGATATAACCTGGCCTCTTTCATCATATTCTTTATCAACATACAAATAACTCCCGTCAAAATGGCACGCCCCCTCTCGAACAACCAGTCCTCGCTCATCATAAAATTTAACCATGGCAGGTCTGCCCATTTCTGTCGTTTCTACCTTAAATAGTGAACCAGCCTCTCCTGTCGTCCAAGAAGCACAACTGTTGGATATTGTTCCATCATTTTTTTTCATTGTCAAAAGTGTTCCAAAGCCATCATATTCATAATACGAACTTCCCTTGAAGTCTTTTGACTCTTTAAGCTGGTCTAACTCATCATATGTAAACGATTGAATCTGCCCATCGCCACCAGTTTTTGAAGAGACCAAGCCTTTATCGTTGTACTCAAATGCCGTTGTATGCCTAATCGAAGAATTGAAACTTTTCAGACTAATGGATGTATTTTGCCCTTCTGAGTTATATACATAATCCTCTGTATTTGCGAGATATCCATTTATAAAACTTTTCTTTTTCTTCAACAAATTGTTTTCATATTCATAATATGCCGAAGTATTCTCTTCTTTTTCATTTCTTTTTACCTCATGCTTTTCATTAATTAATTGTCCTAAGATATATTTATCATCATAATTGATGTTTTGGTATGTATATTCATCTATGATGCTACAATCGTTTCCAAGATGAGTTTTTTTTGCTATAATATTTAAATCACCATCATATTGAAATTCCTCCGTTTTGGTAATATTGGTGGTTTTATCTTTCTCTGTTGTCTTCACCAAAATACTCTTGTCGATACGATTGCTTCCTATATCTATTTTATACTCATTAGTCTTTGTCACATTAGCATCATCCTGCTGTAAAACACCACAATCATTGAATACATCAAAATGCGTACTAGTTGACCTTCCTAAAATCTTATCATAGGAATTTACGTATTCATACCCTTTAAAACCAAGACCTTGCTTATGAATAACCGCATTTTGATAACGGTAATCAATATCAAGCAATATTTTATTCAATGTTTTAACCTTAAAATTTGTTGCCATCAACAAGTTGCCCTTATAATTCACATATGGATATTTAGCACCGCTGCCAGCCATATATTCCGAATTATATAAATTTTTGTATGAGAATTGCTTGGTCACACCAAAACTGTTAGTGTAACCTCTCATGAGTTTTGTATTGAAGTCATTTCCTTCAAAAAGATATCTCTTAAATTCTCCCTTGTTGTTTATAGCCATAAGCCCAGTCATCATATTTTGACTCGACACATTTGCAGGTATAAGTATGGAGTTTTCCTCCATACTAGAAGTAATCGTTTCTTTTGAATTAAATGTATTGTCTGTTAAATATACCTTAACAAACTTCTCTCCATCTTTACATTCAACCAAGTCGCTCTTTCCATCAAAGTTAATATCCTGGAAAAAGTAGTTTTTATCGGTTTCGTATGTTGATGGATAGACTATGGATTGTTTGTAGAACTTTCCATTTCCCATTGATAAATATGCATTCCAAAAGCGTTGCCCAGCATTTGGCGCAATGGCTAAATCAGGCAAATTGTCACTATTTAATTGGGCTAAGGATATTTTTCGCCCTACGGTTTGTGCTTTCTTCAATGCAGAATCAAAGTAAATTTTCTCACAACCTATAGTAGAAGTATTCAAGCATTTGAAAGCATAAGTACTAGTTCCATCTTCCGCTATGTGAACTATTTCACTTTTTCCATCACCATCAATATCCAATATATAAAGTCTATCAGAATTTTGGACAGCATCATTAGTATCTACAATTAGTTTACCATTACTTGAATTATATTTACAAAACTGTTGATTATAAACAAATGGAGCTTCATTTTGATAGAGTATTTTTCCATTTGCAACATCTATCAAATACAATTGAGTAGAGTTTCCTGATCCAAAAAGGTTAGCTGATACAACTACAAGTATTTCATTTATACCATCACCATTGAAATCACCAACATAAAAATTTTTGGGATAGATAGAGCTATGCCCATCTGCATCAACAAACTGATTATTAAAAGAATGAACAAAATTGTATTTTTTTGCCAATCCTCCATATAAAGATGGAGAATAAGCTGTGATTTCCAATAAATCTTTCCCATCCTCCAAATATACATTGAATTTAATGATTTCATCACCAGGTGTCTTGTCAATATCAGCACATATAATTCCATTAAAACCTTTTCCCGTCGTAATTTTCCCACAATCAAATGATATGTTGTCCTCCAACCCATTAGCAACAACTATTTCTTGAGTGTCAGAATATTGGTTGACAAAATAATGCTGACTATGTCTAAAAGCTGTTTTATGCCTCCAAAATTCAACATTCGAGAGACAATTTGGATAAAAAACCATTCCATCATTAGCTATTCCATATTGAAATTTACCTTTCATTGAAATTATATCCGTTGGTTTTTCATACGGAAAATATTTAGTAAGCTGACCTTTGAATAGTTTAAAACTTCGAGAATTATCGCCAGAACCATACGAAAATTGCAAAGGTGGTAATTCTTCCCCCTCCCCATCTGAGCAACCAATGCTAGTTATCAAATTAGAGCCATTTTTTTTCTCGTATTCAATTTGATATTTCTTCCAAATAAAAGAATTAATTTCTACCTCGATATTATCCAACAAATAATTATATGTGTATCGTGTTCCATTTTTAAATACAACATCAGAAGGCTCTGCAGCACTATTATAATTAAACTTTACATGGTATCGTCCATGTGCATATTCCATGTCAGTAAGCAATAGTCCTTGATCCGTCTTCATATAAGAATAACAAACGCTCTGCTCTCTTATGTCCTTGACTTCAGACAAATAGTAATCACCATTAAAACTATTACGAAAATATCCAACATTACCATTGGGATATTTCACCTCAAAATAAGCAATTTCATTAGAGCTTAACACTGCTTTAGCCAAAATTTGACCTTTTACGGTCTCATAACTAATCGAATTGGAATTTGACGAAGTCTTAACTAGTCTTATACCATCAAGTACAAAAGCAGCATCCGCATCTGTCGTTGCACTAGCCGCCTCAACCTTTCCGTCAAAATAAATATTATGATTTGTTTTGGAAATGCAAGAAACTCCATATACACTCCATCCACATCCTGCATTCCCCACCGTACTCATGCTATTATAGTTTAAGCTAAGCTTGGGCTGTAGCAAATATGGACTTTGAGGCAAATCTATATTTACACAAACAGAAGAACTTCCATTTGGATTTATTTGCGAAGACTCATCAATAGCTCCAACTTTATATTTAGTACCATTTGAAATAGCTTCGGAACTATTGGCTTGCATCATCAAAAACTGAGACACAAGAAGAATTAAGAAAAAAACTTTTTTAATAAGCATAATCTATGAAATATTAGATTACTGTAATTTTATAAGAATAAATGTAATTGTTATAACAAAAAGAAACAACATACAATCCTTTTATTTTTACATTTTGCAAATTAATCAAGCAACCACTTTCATACCTTTCTGGATGGAGACATAATTTTCCATTAGGATCATACACAAATATCCATTAAAAATTGGCAATATCAATATCTATAAACTGCAAAAACTTGACATTCTTTGCAACTCCACGCAAAACAAAGTGTTTACCTAACTCTTCTGCAGTCATTTCGCTACCGTTTTCGTTATTTTGCTTGTAGGTCCTTACGACTCTATTACCATGAAGATCATAAGAAAACATATAAGTTTTCTGACAAAAAGCGCCAAAAGGCAACATCCAAAATAACATACAAAATATTACTCGACACATTTTCTTTATTTATGTAAATTTACACACAATTATAGCAACACTATATTATTACTCATTTCAAAACAAAATTTTCATACATCAATCAATGTCATCATCCGACGATGCTGACAATTCATGGTCCTCATCCGTATCATAGCTGAGGTTGCCATCATCCTCCCCATCCAGAGCCTCATGGAAATCATCCCAACTCTGATACCCCACGAAAAGCGCCAACTTATTGAGCGTTTCCTTGGTAGGTTTTTCCTTGCCGCTCACATAGTTCCATACCTTGTGCAACCCCTGGGCACTGATTTTCAGGTGATGCTTTACAGAAAAGAGCATAGCCAACTTCTCGAAGTCAGCACCATGAGGTATTTTCTTGCCTATTTTCTTCTCCACCTCATGCGTAAGGAGCTTCAAATCATTTTTCATAAAACCAACGTATTATAATCACACTAACGTATTCTCAATTATATGATGCAATATATGATTGCATTCTCAATCAATTTGCCTGCAAAAGTACAAAAAAGTTTGATTCGATGCTACAAAAATGCGATATTTTTTGTAACTTTGCAGCAAATTCTTAATAAATACATGTTTGCAATGAAAGAATTAGCACTCAAGTACGGATGTAATCCGAATCAGAAACCTTCCAGAATCTATATGGAGGATGGAAGTGAACTGCCTATCGAAGTAGTGAATGGTCGTCCTGGCTATATCAACTTCCTCGATGCTTTCAATTCTTGGCAATTAGTCAAGGAGCTCAAGGCTGCCACTGGGCTTCCAGCTGCAGCAAGTTTCAAGCACGTTTCTCCTGCCGGAGCAGCAGTAGGACTTCCTCTCAGCGACACTTTGAAGAAGATCTACTTCTGCGATGATGTCAACTTCGAGTTGTCTCCATTGGCTTGCGCATACGTTCGTGCACGTGGTGCCGACCGCATGTGTTCTTATGGTGACTTCGTGGCATTGAGTGATGTTTGTGACGAAGCTACAGCTCTCCTCATCAAGAGAGAAGTCAGCGATGGCGTGATTGCTCCAGGTTATACTCCTGAGGCCATTGAGATTCTCAAGGATAAGCGTAAGGGTACCTACAACGTAATCCAGATTGATCCAGACTACACTCCTGCTCCTATTGAGCGTAAGCAAGTATTTGGCATTACTTTTGAGCAAGGTCGTAATGAAGTTAAATTAGACGACCCAGCACTCTTCGAGGATATTCCTACACAAAACAAGAATTTCCCTGCAAATGCTAAGCGTGACCTCATCATAGCGCTCATCACATTGAAATATACACAGAGTAACTCTGTATGCTATGTGAAGGACGGACAGGCTATCGGTATCGGTGCCGGTCAGCAGAGCCGTATCCACTGTACTCGTCTGGCTGGTAGCAAGGCTGACGAATGGTGGTTGCGCCAGTGCCCTAAAGTCATGAATCTGCCTTTCAAGGAGAAGATCCGCCGTGCAGACCGTGACAATACCATCAACGTATATATCTCAGACGAATGGGAAGACGTTCTTCAGGATGGTGTTTGGGAGCAGTTCTTCACTGAGAAGCCTGAGCCTTTGACACGTGAGGAGAAGAAAGCATGGATTGCACAGAACACAGGTGTTTGCCTGGGTAGTGATGCCTTCTTCCCATTCGGTGACAACATCGAGCGTGCTCACAAGAGTGGCGTAGAATATATCGCACAGGCTGGTGGTTCTATCCGTGACGACAATGTTATTGAGACATGTGACAAATATGGTATCGCCATGGCGTTCACACATGTTCGCTTGTTCCACCATTAATTTAGTGAAGAACGAAGAGTGAAGAGTGAAGAATTCATCACCCCTTCAATATAAAAACAACATGAATGATATAGACGATATAATCATGGGCGGCATGGTCTTCAGAAGCGGTGGTGGTCCTAAAAAGGACGACGACGGTAAGGTGAAGACTAAAGCCAAAAAGAAAAAGTACATTACTGGCGCCCACGGCAGTGGCTCTGCTCGTCAGAAAGCTAAATATCGCCAACAACGCGCCAACCGCAAGTCACAGAAAAAGTAATCAATAGAATATAAAAAAAACATCCACGAACGTACCGAAATGCGTTTCGTGGATGTTTTTTTATCACTATTTCAGCATAATAGCTGTATAAATGCGTCCGCTATCCGTTCCAAGTTTGCGGGCTGAAAAATATTCATCAGAATGAGCAAATGTACAAATGCCGCAATCATGGATATTTTCCTCCAGAACACCGCAATGGGTAAGAATCTCCTTATTGCAAAGTGGCAGATTGATGTGCCATTTCAAAGGTTGGTCAATATTTCCCTCGGCTGCCATACGCTCACGTTCCTCAGGATTGGCCTTGAAAGCAGCATTCGGATACTGCGCTGCTATTTTTTCCATTGGAAAAGCAGCTTGCTCGAAAGCTTCGTAAACCTCATTTCCCACTTCAAAATTCTCCATAGAGATACCAGGACCTATCACTGCCTTGAGATGTTTAGGCTCTGTCTTGTAGGCAAAAGCCATCTCTTGCATGGTCTTATGTACGATGCGAGCCAAGGTTCCTCTCCAACCGGCATGAATGGCAGCCACGGCATGATGCTCCTCATCATAGAGAAGTACAGGAATGCAATCAGCCGTAGAAACGCCGATACAGACATTTTTCTGATCGGTCATAATAGCATCAACTCCCTCCAACACCATTTTACGGATATTTTCAGGCATTGAAAGAAACTCACCTGCAATCTGTCTTATCTCCACGCCATGAACCTGATGTGGAATGAGAATACGATTTTCCTCAACACCCAGTTCATGAGCCAAAGCCTTGCGGTTAGCCTCCACGCATTCCGGATTATCACCGCAAAACTCATTTATATTGAATTCACTATAGTTGCCCTGGCTCACCCCACCCTGACGAGTGGTAGAAAAAGCCATGACATCAGAGGCTATATTATATTCCTTTATCATTTTACTCGTATTCAAAATCATCCAGATCTTCTACGTCCTCGATATCATCCTCATCGATATATTCAACGATATCCTCACCTTCATCAGCCAATTCCTGCTGGAAGCGAGACATATCCTTATCACGATGAACTAACGTATCTTCTGCAGTAATCTCCTGGAGTTTATTGCTCTCTGAGTTCAACTCTTTCCACAGGATATCCTTGAGTTCCTGAATACCCTGTCCTGTCACTGAAGATATGAAAACTACAGGCAGGTCGGTAGGAAGCGTTTCCCTGAGCATCTCTATGAGCTCCTCATCAAGAAGGTCACACTTGGTGATGGCAAGTACACGATGCTTATCGAGCATCTCTGGATTGAAGTTCTTCAACTCACCCAGCAGCACCTCATACTCTTTCTTGATATCGTCCGTATCTCCCGGCACCATAAACAGCAAGAGAGAGTTGCGCTCAATATGGCGGAGGAATCGCAAACCGAGTCCCTTTCCTTCGCTCGCACCCTCGATGATGCCAGGAATATCAGCCATGACAAAACTCTGGTGATCGCGATAATCCACGATACCTAATGATGGTTCGAGCGTAGTAAATGGATAGTTGGCTATTTTAGGGCGAGCACTTGACACAGCAGAGAGAAGAGTTGACTTTCCCGCATTAGGAAAACCAACAAGACCCACATCAGCCAGAAGTTTCAACTCCATGATGATGGTCATTTCCTGCATAGGTTCTCCTGGTTGAGCATAGCGTGGCGCCTGATTAGTAGAAGTACGGAACTGGAAATTACCAAGTCCGCCACGACCACCCTTGAGCAGAAGCACTTCTTGCCCATCATAAGTTACATCACAAACGTACTTGCCAGTCTCAGCATTGTAAACCACCGTACCACAAGGTACGTCAATATAGATGTCCTTACCGTCAGTGCCATGACATTTATCACGTCCACCATTACCACCATGCTCAGCAAAGAAGTGACGTTGATATTTGAGGTGCAGCAACGTCCAGTAGTTGTGGTTGCCGCGAAGATAAATGCTTCCTCCACGTCCGCCATCACCACCATCAGGACCACCATTCGGTTGGTACTTCACGTGGCGCAGGTGCATGGAGCCTTTACCACCCT
>OIZP01001520.1_pt1 | contig 11731 bp, 10 predicted proteins | sample 1588531 | NCBI WGS metagenome assembly OIZP01 (sample SAMN03283283) | human gut metagenome | biome: human-associated habitat; material: feces | host: Homo sapiens | place: Peru | collected 2012 | reverse complement strand
AGCCCAGACCTGCCTATTGGAAGAAATGCGCCGCAACGACTGCACTCCATCCCTATCTCAAGCAATCCGCATGAAGAAGCTGTACCAGGCCGGAAGCCTATCCCCAGAGGACATTTCTACCATTATCCAGGAGGAGAAGGCCAACCAGCAGGAAAAAGTCAGCTTCAAGACAGGCGACCTTCGGAAATTCTTTCCGAAAAGCTACAGTGCGGCCCAGATGCAGGAGACGATTCTGAAGATGCTCACCGAATATCAGCGTAAGCGGCAGCGAAGCAGAGACGCACGTTGAGGAGGTGATGGCCGTACCTGAGAAAACACTGGAAAAACAGACAGTAGAGGTTGTCACCAACGTCAGTGAAGATTACGGTATGCAGATTCCTGAGCAGGCGATCCGTCGGCTTGCCCGGTTTCTGCTGCCAAAGATCCAGGAAAACCTCGAAGAGGAAACGGAATAATTCTGCGGCGGGCAGCCTTGGCAATGGGGCTGTCCGCCGCACATTTGACGAAAAACAGGAACATAACTATGATGAATCCACAAAAGGAGGATGCTTATGAATGCAGTGATTTACGCACGGTATTCTTCTGACCGACAGCGAGAAGAATCCATTGAAGGGCAGCTTCGGGAATGTACGGAGTATGCAAATAAAAACAACCTGACCTTGATCGGTTCCTATGTGGATCGGGCCTTGTCGGCCAGAACCGATGACCGGCCGGATTTTCAGCAGATGATTGCAGACAGTGCCAAGGGGTTGTTTGAAGTGGTTCTGGTCTGGAAGCTGGATCGCTTTTCCCGTGACCGCTATGACAGTGCCCACTACAAACACATTCTGAAAAAGAACGGAGTCCGGTTGATTTCAGCCAAGGAGAATATTTCAGACGGCCCGGAGGGCATTATTCTGGAATCTATGTTGGAGGGGTATGCGGAATACTACTCAGCAGAACTGTCCCAGAAAATCCGGAGAGGGCAGCAGGACAATGCCAGGAAGTGCATGAACAACGGCGGTAATATACCGCTGGGGTACTATGTGGACAAGGCCACCGGGCGGCTGGCGGTGAATCCCGAAACAGCCCCCTATGTCCAGGAGTTGTTCCGACGGTATGCCAATGGGGAGCGGTTCAGCTGCTTACAGGCAGAAATGAAAAAACAGGGATTGCGTTCCAAACGAGGCAACGCCTATTCTGTGGGAGTTCTCAGCAATCTCTTGAAAAATCGCAAATATATCGGAGAATACAAATATGGGAAAGTCATCATCCCAGATGGAATTCCGGGAATTATCGACAAAGAATTATTTGAAAGGGTGCAAATGCGTATGGCGGCGAACAAGAAAGCTCCGGCAAGAACAAAAGCGGAGGAGGAATATCTGCTTACCACAAAACTGTTCTGTGGCCAGTGCGGGCGGCTGATGGCCGGTGAGAGTGGGCGGGGCTGCAAAGGGATTGTCTATCACTATTACAAATGCAGCGGCGCAAAGCGGAAGCTGGGGTGCAAGAAAAAAGCAATCCGGAAAAATTGGATTGAGGATGTGGTAGTGAAGTACACCGCCACCCAGGTTTTAACAGATACCGTAATAAGTCGAATTGCGGATGCCATTGTCATCATGCAGGAACAGGAGGATACTGTAACGCCGGTGCTGAAACAGCAGCTTCAGCAATGCGAAACAGAAATCCGCAATGTGATGAAGGCCATCCGCCAGGGCATCCTTACGGATTCTACCAGAGAATGCTTGGAGGAGCTGGAACAGCAGCGAGACTCTCTAAGGGGCAGCATTGCCCAGCTCCAACTGGAACGTAGAAAATTCACCAAGGAAGAAATCGTGGACTGGGTCGGCCGCTACAAGGATGGCAATATCCACGACCCGGATTATCGCAGAGAGATCATCGATACTTTCGTGAATTCCGTCTTTGTCTACGACGATAAACTGATCCTGACCTACAATTATAAAGACGGTGGTCAGACTCTGACCCTGCAAGAAATTGAGGTTGCCTTAAGTTCGGATTTAACAGGTATATGTCCACCAAAAAAGAAGCACACCCCGTGGGGTGTGCTTCTTTTTTGATATGGACGATTCGGACTCGAACCCATCTCAATGCAACAGTCCAGTGGACTGTTGCCATCCGGCGTTTCTGCCGGATGCTCCTTAATGTCATCGAGTCCTATATCGTCCACGCGAAGCGCGTTCTCAGAGATCGGGGGAGTGTTGCTTGGCGTATCAAAAAAGCCTACAAGTGCTTACGGGAGTTTTCTGAAAATCCGGTGGAGTGTCACATTCTTCGCTGGCTCACAATGACATTATCTAACTGGGCTAAGTGCCCTATAGAGGCACTTGGCGTGTCGCCCACTTATTGCACTGTCAGTTTCCGGCAGGCAGAAGCCAGCTCCTGAAGGGTGCTGCATGGCACCATGGGGCACACCGCTGCCGTGCTCTGGATACTGCGAACATACTTCCACTTCCCCTTGGGAATGGGGTTCAGGAAAATCACCCGGCCGGCCTGGCGCTTGGCCTCCCCCAGAGCGGCCAGAGCCCGGGGCTGGTCGATGGTCTTGGTGTCCGACAGAATCAGAAGGGTAGTGGCTCCGTTCAGCACCGGCGGCCGGCGGCTGCACAGATATTCCAGGGCGGTGCCTAAGTCCGTGCCCTTGCCGTAAATCCTGGAATCCCGGACAAAGGAGCGGAAGGAATCCATATTTTGCAGCTGGAAGGCATCCGCCTCGGTGATGGCTTCGGAGAACAGAAAGGTGCGGGAATTGTCGGAAACCTGGTTTAGGCTCTGGATAAACCGGAGGGCAAACTCGGAAAACTGCACCATGGAGCCGGAAACGTCGCACAGCAGCACCAGATGCCGCCGATGGGCCCGCTTTTTCCGGTAGCGCAGCCGGTAGAAGCTGCCGCCGGTTTCCAGTCCCTTCCGGATGGTTCGCCGGAAATCCAGCTTCCCAGTATGGCCTCCTGCGCGCCTTTTGGCGGAAAGCTCCCCGTTGATCTGCCGAGCCACACTCTGAATCAGATCGATGGCTTTGGGAATTTCCGTGTCCTTAAACTGGGAAATGTCCCGGTAGAGAATGCCGATTTCCGGATCCAAGGCCTGGGCTCCCGCCCCGGCGTTTTCCAGAAGCATCTGCTGCTCCATCAGGGTTTTGGCAAAGACCGAGTGAATGAACTCACTGTAAAGCTGCGGATTTCGCTCGGCGGTGCCCCGGTACTTTTCCATGAAATTCCGCAGCCGCTGCCGGGCCTCTTCGGGCATGGCGGCATAGGTCTGCCGCTGCTCGTCGCTCAAGTCCATGGGCTTGCCGGAAAGCTGCAATTCCTCCTGAGCCTCCTGCTGATGCTGCTGCAATTCCTTCTCCCGCTCCATGGCCTCCTTCGCCTGCCGACGCATGGCCTCCTCGGAGAGGAAAAAGCCGTCAAAGGCTCGGTCGAAGGACAGCTGTTCCTCCCGGGACTTGGCGTAAACCGTCCGCAGGGCGGTTTTTACCTGCTCCCGGTCGGCAAGCCCCAGGGCAATCAGCAGCCGCCCGGCATCCTCGGTTTCCTTGGTGCTGACGGCCAACCCCTCCATGCGCAGAATCCGGGAGAAGGCGGAGAGCTTTTCCAGGTAGACCCCGGGCTCAGTCATGATGATGTCCTCCGCAGCTGCCGCCGCAGGCGCAGGTGTGACCGGGCTCCGGTTCGGCGTCCAAGTCCATGGCGTCCAGGTCTTCGTTGTTTTTCAGCACAAAACCGGCGGTTTGCCGCAGAGCGTCCGGGGTCAGCTCCCGAATGCCCAGAGCGTCCAGCGCCGCCGCCCAGTCCAGGGTCTCGGCAATGGAGGGCTTCTTGAGGATCATCTCGTTGGAGCGGAGCTTCTGGACGGCCAGGGCTACCTGGGCGCAGAGCCGGTCGTCCACATGGGGCAGCTTGGCGCGCAGGATCGCCAGTTCTTTATTCATGTCCGGATATTCGATGTAGAGATAGGCGCACCGGCGGCGCAGAGCCTCGCTGAGGGGTCGTGCCCGGTTGGAGGTGAGCACCACGAAGGGGATGGATTTTGCTTTCACCGTGCCGATTTCCGGAATGGTCACCTGCATTTCGGACAGCAGCTCCAGCAGGAAGGCCTCAAATTCCTCGTCGGCCTTGTCAATCTCGTCGATGAGCAGCACCACCGGCTTCTCCGACCGGATGGACTGGAGCAGCGGCCGTTCCAGCAGGTATTCGTCGCTGAACAGGCTCTTTGTCAGGCCGTCCCGATCCTGGGCGTTCATATTCACCTGGATGGAAAGCAGCTGCTTCTGATAGTTCCACTCGTACAGGGCCTTGCTCTCGTCCAGGCCTTCGTAGCATTGCAGCCGCACCAGCTCCCGGTCAAGGGCGGCGGCCATAACCTTGGCCACCTCCGTTTTTCCTACGCCTGCCGCACCCTCAATGAGCAGGGGGCGACCCAGCTGCAAGGCAACGAACAGCACCGTGGCCAGGGTTTCGTCGTAAATATAATGGCTCTCGTCCATTTTGGCTTTCAGTTCTTCATAGGTCATAGGGCAAGCTCCTTAATTGTATTCTATAAGAATATTGTATCATAGTTTGTCGGGATTGGAAAGGAAAAAATCCGCCCCTTGACAAAGGAAGAAAAATCGTGTATGATAGGGAAGGTTAGCGAAAGCTAACTTAGAGTTTCCTGAGCGGTTAGCCTACACTAATCGCCATACGATTTCTGGCATCATCCGAAAAAGAAGGAAGTGACCCCTATGCCCAGAGAAAACAGCCGGCTGGAGGATTATCTCCGGCGAATCCACTGCCTGAGCCAGAAGAAACCTGTCCGTGCCGCGGAGCTGGCCCGGGATCTGGGAGTTTCCAGAGCCACGGTCTGCGTGTTCATCAAGCAGCTTCAGGAGGAGGGCTATGTGTCCGTTGGGGAGCGCCACATTCTCACGCTGACGCCCAAGGGGGCGGAGATCGCCGAATCTATCTGTCAGCGGCTGGATACGGTGCAGTGTTTGCTGGAAAGTCTGGGGGTGCCGGGCGAAATCGCTGCCCAGGATGCCCTGAAAATTGAGCGGGAGCTGAGCCAGCAGAGCTACCAGGCTTTCCACCGATTCAACGACCGGAATGAAGCACATGTTTAGGCGGGAAAATCTCCCATTAAAAAATGTGCCCGCCGGAAGACGGAGCAGTTGACAAAAGACTCAAACCGGGGTATAGTATAGGCAGAGAGGGTGCTGCCAGCAGGTCGGCTCCCCCAAGAACTAGGTTAAGAGATAACCGTTACTTTGGAAGAGGGCGGTTATCTCTTCTTATTATTGTTGGCCTGGAGAACCAGGGCAATGACAGCAGTAATGACCATGCAGAATTGAAAAATTCCTTCCCATGTAACCACGCTATCACCCCCTCTCACACTGGAGTGGGGGCAAAAGAAGACTATTACCCCCGAAAAAGTCGGGGGAACCGCCTGCCGGGGTGCTGGCAGCACCATCCACAGCCTATCACAGAATGCGGCAAATTGCAAGCAGAATACATATAAATGCGGAAAAAAGCCCCTACAGCAGTGGAAAAGTGTGCTGTAAGGGCTTTCTTTTATTTATTTCAGCAGCTGGAAGCCCATGATGACGATACCCAGCACCACCAGCACCACGCCGGTGGCTTGGTTCAGGGTCTTGGGCTGAGCCTTGTTGGCAAACACGGCAGCAATCCGAGCCCACAGCAGGGTGAAGAGCACGCACAGCACCCAGACCAGCATATCCGGCATACCGCCGATGGCGAAGTGGGACACCGCACCGGTCAGGGCGGTGAAGGTCATAATAAACACGCTGGTTCCCACGGCGGTTTTCAGCTCATAGCCCATGACGCTGGTAAGAATCAGCAGCATCATCATGCCGCCGCCGGCACCGATAAAGCCGCAGATAAAGCCGATGATCACGCCGCAGATCACGGACTGGATAGCCCGCTTCTTGGCGTCGGTCTGAGCCATGGCCTCCTTGGTGGTCATGACGGGACGGACAATGAACTTGATGCCCAGCAGGAAGGTCATAAACACGGAGAAGCCGCCCATGGTGGTCGAGGGCATCAGACTTGCGATGTAACTGCCCACCACGGTGAAGAGCAGTACGCTGAGCATCATAATCAGGCCGTTTTTGATGTCCAGATTTTTGTTTTTATGGTAGGTGTAGGCGGAGACGGCGCTGGCCAGCACATCGGAGGACAGGGCAATGCCCACGGCCATGTAGGGATCCATCCCCAGGAAGGTGATGAGCATGGGGCTGATCACCGCGGCGGCGCTCATGCCCGCAAAGCCTGTGCCCAGGCCCGCGCCCATACCGGCGAAAAAGGTTACGACAATTGTCAGCAGCAGTTTCATTGTTTTTCTTCCTCCAGAATCTGACCAAGATTGGTTTCTATTTGACTCAGCGCGTCGGCAAAGGCCTTCCGCTGGGCTTCATTCATGCCCCTCAGCAGCCGCCGGGTAAAGGCGTCCTGAACCTGACGGCCTCGGGTGATGACATCCTGGGCTTTCGGCGTGCACAGAAGCTCGGTTTTTCGCCGGTCACCGGCTACGGGATGCCGGGTCAGGTACCCCTCTTGCACCAGCCGATCCACATGGACGGAGACCAGGTTGGCCTTGATGTGGCGCAGCTCCACGATTTCTCCCGCGGTTTTGTAGGCGGGATTGTTGCCCAGGAACATGAGAATATCGAAGGCCGTTTGGGGCAGCCCCAGCTCCCGGCACAGAGGTTTGCAGACCGCACTGTAGGCCTGGTTGAACTTCCGGACAATGGTAATACGGAAAACCATGGATTTGCCTCCTTTCAAATATTCAAAATTGAATCATTCAATTTTGAAGTATTATAGCGTGGGAGACTGTCGTTGTCAACAAAAAATTTCGGGAAATTTGTAAAAAAAGATTGACAAAATCAGAATCATCAGTTATTATATAGCCATGGTTAGCATATGCTAACCGAAAGAGATCGGACTTCCTTCCGAAAGCCGGGAATTTCCGATCCATCTGAAACTGCCTGCTTCTTATCCTTTTCTGATAACCCCCCTAATCCCCCAAGCGACAGACTCCCCAGGACGAAAGCGCGCAAGCCTCCCTAAATTGCGCGTCTTTCTCCCTGGGGAGTCTGCCTGTTTTCGTGGAATTTGCGAAAACGGGAAAAGCCCGCCGCCGGCGGGCTTCCTTCATTCCAGAAGATGGGTGAAACGAACAAACTGGAAGTTGTCTTTACAGATTGAGTTGCATAAAAACAGCTGTCTCAGCCGGATTATCATTATATTTTTCTATGAAATAAAAACCATATTTTTCATATAACTTGATAGCCGATTGCATAAAAGGAAAAGTATCTAATCTCATATATTTGTATCCTATTTCCCTTGCATCAGCTATAATTCTTTCGATAAGTGCCTTGCTGATACCCATCCCTCTGAATTGTGGTCTAAGATATAATCTTTTTATTTCGCAATAATCCTCGTCATTTTTTGTTAATGCAACGCACCCGGCAATATTTCCTTCAACAAGTGCCAAATACATTCTTCCATAAGGCAATCCATACTTCGTTTTTATATCCCTTAATTCATCATCTAAATGCTGAGATTTCAAACAGTTTGCCACTTCCGCTCCTTGTTCTAAAATGTTATTTGTATATTCAGTTACTAATTCCAGCATTTCCTTTTCGTGTCCATAAGCTGATATTATTTTCATAATCTTATACTCCCACAAATTCCGATTTATCGAACAGACGCACACATATTGCGCCCGTTGAGTAAAGGATAACTTACATTTCAGGCCGTAAACGACGATAGAACACCAGGCCTGCCAGGTCGGCCAGCACCCAGCCGATGGGAATGGACAGCCAGATGGCAACGACTCCCAGAGCCGTCCGGGGTGCCAGCGCGTAGGACAGAGCCACCCGGGTGCCCAGAGAAATCACCGTCAGAATCAGGGAAACCTGGGGCTTGCGAATGGCCCGGAAATAGCCGTACCACAGGAACAGAATGCCAATGCCCACATACATGGAACCCTCAATGCGCAGATATTGGACGCCGCCGGCGATAATGGCGGTTTCTCCCGGCTCCACGAAAAAGCCCATGAGCCAGGGGGACAGGACGAAAATCAGACCGGAGATCACCAGACAGAAAATTGCGGACACCAGGAAGGACAGCCGGGTGCCCTTGCGGATCCGTTCCGGCTGCCGGGCTCCGTAGTTCTGGGAAACGAAGAGGGAGTAGGCGTTGCCGAATTCCTGGGCGGGCATGTAGGCGATGGTGTCGATCTTTACCGCCGCGGCGAAGGAGGCCATGACCGTGGCGCCGAAGCTGTTCACCAGCCCCTGGATCATCAGAATGCCGAAATTCATCACCGACTGCTGTAAGGCGGTGGCGGCGTCATTGACTATGATTTCCCAAAGCCGGGACAGGCTCCGGGTCTTGGCTTTCGCCTTGGGAAGGGTCAGCTTCCGCCGGGTGTACAGGGCGATGCCCACGCCGGAGACGGCTTGGGCGATGACCGTTGCCCAGGCCGCCCCGGCAACGCCCATATGGAATCCCAGCACGAACCAAAGATCCAGCGCAATGTTCAGCAGCGCGGAGATTCCCAGGAAAACCAGGGGGACCAGAGAATTTCCCATGGCTCGCAGAAGATAGGCGTAGAAGTTATAGAGAAAAACGAAGAAAATTCCCGTGAACACCGGCCGGACGTAGTTTCTCGTCAGCTCCAGCAGCTCGGTTGGGGTTTGCAGCAGCGACAGAATCAGCTCCATGCCCGGGTAGATGATGGCGTAAATCAGGGCGCACATGGCGAGAATGAACCCAAAGGACAGCCGGATATCCTCTCCCAGCTGGGCTTCCTCTCCCGCGCCGTAGTCCGCGGAGAAAAAGGCTCCGCTTCCCATGCACAGGCCGATGAGAATGGAAGTGAGAAAGGTCATCAGGGTGTAGGCCGAGCCCACCGCTGCCAGAGCGTCCGAGCCGATGCACTTTCCCACGATCAGGGTGTCTACCAGATTGTATACCTGCTGCAGGAGATTTCCCGCGATCATGGGCAGGGAAAACTGCACCAGCTTTGCAAAAATCGACCCTTCCGTCAAATTGATTTCCTTCATGAACATGTCTCCGATCATCCGACCATTTTTCGCCATTTTACATCCAAGTTCCGGAAATTGCAAGTCGTACTTCACAAAGGCACAATTCTGGTGTATCATAAAGAAAAGTACAAGGGGGAGCATAAGCCCATGGAAGTGTCATTACTGGAAATGCTGGATGCCCGGGAGCGGCGGGCGGCCCGGCAGCGGGAGCTGCTGGGGCAGTTTGGGCAGACGCTTGTCTGCTTTACCATGAATATTGCGGGGCCGGTGAAAAACAGCCCTTTGATTGCCCGGGGCTACTGCCTGGGGCGGCGGCTTCTTCGGCAGCAGCTGGCGGCGGCAGGAATGCCGGTTGTCCATTTTGAGGAAATCCGGGAGAAAACCGGCAACGAGGCCATTTTCCTGGTCGCCGCCCAGGCCTTGGCGGTGAAGGCGGTGACTACGGCCATCGAAGACGCTTCCCCGATAGGGCGGCTCTTTGACATGGACGTGCTGGAAAGGACCGGACGAAAAATCGACCGGCAGGAGCTGGGCAAGCCGGGGCGGCGATGTCTGATCTGCGGGGGCATGGCCGGAGCCTGCGCCCGAAGCCGCGCGCACAGCGTGGCTCAGCTACAGGAAAAAACAATCCGGATTCTGGAAGAAGCCCTTCTGGAGGCGGACAGCCGGTGCGCCGCCCGGCTGGCAGTGCAGGCACTGCTTTATGAGGTGGCTGTGACCCCCAAGCCCGGCCTGGTAGACCGGGAAAACAGTGGCAGTCACCGGGATATGGACGTGTTCTCCTTTCTGGCCAGTGGGGCGGGGCTCTACCCCTACTTCACCCAATGCGTGAAAATCGGACGGCAGGGGGGCACGCCGGAGGAAACCTTCCGGGCACTGCGGACTCCGGGGCTTCTGGCCGAGGGGCAAATGCTGGCTTCCACCGGCGGGGTGAACACCCACAAGGGGGCGATTTTCTCCATGGGCATTCTCTGCGGCGCCCTGGGACGGCTGGAGCGGCAGGCTTGGGCAGACGCCGACCGGGTGCTTGCCCAGTGCGCCGCCATGACGAAGGGGCTGATCGCCGGGGATTTTGCCGGACTTACCTCGGAAACGGCCAGAACCGCCGGGCAGAAGCTCTATCTGCGCTACGGCATCACCGGAGTTCGGGGACAGGCGGAGGCCGGGTTCCCGACGGTGGGGAAAATCGGCCTTCCCAAGCTGGAAGCCGCCCTGTCAGCGGGAAAATCCATCAATGAGGCCGGCTGCGCGGCGCTTGTTGCCATGCTGGCGGATACCGTGGATACCAACATGATCCATCGTGGGGGTTACGAGCTGGCAAAGGCCGCCTCGGAGGAAGCCAAGGCACTTCTGGAAGGGGAACCCTTCCCCGGCGTTCCGGCTCTGGAAAAGCTGAACCGGGACTATGTGGAGAAAAATCTCTCCCCCGGAGGCACGGCGGATCTGCTGGCCATGACCCTGATGCTGCATTTTTTGAAGGAGGAAGCCCATGAGTGATTACGCCGTTTCCCAGGTTTACCCCTCGGACAAGCGGAGCCTTGCCGGGGTGGACGCCCTGCTTCACCGGGAGGGCATTACCCGGGATGGAAACTTAGACTATATCTGCGCCATGCGGGATGAAAACGACGAGATCATCGCCACCGGCAGCTGCTTTGGCTGCACCCTGCGCTGCTTCGCGGTGAGCCGGGAGCACCAGGGGGAGGGCTTGCTGAACGAAATCATCTCCCACCTGATGGAGGTGCAGATGGCAAGGGGAAACCTGCATCTGTTCCTGTATACCAAGGTGAATTCCGCCCGGTTTTTCGGCGACCTGGGCTTTTATGAAATTGCCCGGGTGGACGGCACCCTGGTCTTCATGGAAAACCGGAAAAACGGCTTTCCCGGCTACCTGAAAGCCCTGGAAAAGACGAAAACCCAGGGAATTTCCGGGGCGCTCGTGATGAATGCCAACCCCTTCACCCTGGGACATCAGTATCTGGTGGAGACGGCGGCGGCTCAGTGCGATACCCTCCACCTGTTTGTCCTCAGCGAGGACGCTTCCCTGGTGCCCTTCGCCGTGCGAAAAAAGCTGGTGCAGGCGGGAGTTTCCCACATTCCCAATGTGGTGCTCCACGATTCCGGCCCCTATATCATCAGCAGCGCCACCTTCCCCAGCTATTTTCTCAAGGACGCGGCGGCGGTGATCGAGGGTCACGCCCGACTGGACTTGGCGGTGTTTACGAAAATCGCCGGGGCGCTGAACGTGACGAAACGGTTTGTTGGCGAGGAGCCAACCAGCCAGGTCACTGGGCTTTACAATGAAATCATGGTTCGGGAGCTTCCCAAGGCGGGAATCGAGTGCCATGTGGTACCCAGGAAGCAGGCGGCGGGTCAGGCCATCAGTGCCTCTACCGTCCGGCTGGCTTTGCAGAAGGGGGACTGGGAAAGTCTGAAAATGCTGGTACCCCAGACGACCCTGGACTATTTTCAAAGCCCGGAGGCGGCTCCTGTGTTGGAGCGCATCCGCAGGGCGGACAACGTGATTCACTATTGAATTCCGGCGCGGTGCGTATTTTCGCACCGCGCTTGCTGCGGCAATTACAAAACGGGAAGTGCTGACGAAAATGCCCTTACCCAGCCGAAAGATTCTGATACTATTTCCTGATTAAAATCTTAATTTTAATCAGGAAGGCATCGCCT
>OIZP01001518.1_pt1 | contig 11738 bp, 9 predicted proteins | sample 1588531 | NCBI WGS metagenome assembly OIZP01 (sample SAMN03283283) | human gut metagenome | biome: human-associated habitat; material: feces | host: Homo sapiens | place: Peru | collected 2012 | reverse complement strand
AAACCACCGCTAAATGTGTTCTTTTCCGGTTATAAGACAAGGCAGGGATTTGAAGGGTATCATTTTATGCGTAGATTGGGATGCCCATTTCTGTTGATAGCGGAACCCCGGCTGGAAGGCGGCAGCTTTTATATGGGATCGGCAGAGTATGAAAGCCTGTTAAAAAAATGCATTGCCAAATACATGAGGGAATTAAATTTTTCCAGAGAACAGGTGATAATGGCCGGAATATCCATGGGCACCACAGGAGCCCTATACTATGGATGTGATATCAGACCCCATGCAATATTATTGGGAAAGCCACTGACCAACATTGGAACGATTGCGGAGAATGAGCGATTGTCCAGACCGGGAGGATTTGCTACTTCTTTGGACATATTGCAATATTTGAGCAGAACTGAGGATGACAGCGCTGTGGATGGATTGAATCAGCGATTTTGGGGAAAATTTGACCGGACAGACTGGAGCGATACAAAATTTGTAGTATCTTATATGATAGAAGACGATTATGACGGAACAGCTTATGAAGATATGATCGCACATCTGCAATCCGAGGGAACCCAGATCTATGGGAAGGGCATTCATGGCAGACATAATGATGCTACCGGTGCGATCGTCAGTTGGTTTTCCGGTCAGTATGATCAGCTGTTGTATGAGGATTTTGGAAGAAAGGTGGAAAAGTAATGACCGAGGCAAAATGGACAATTTACTGGAACGAATATTCCTCGGATACTTACCTATATGGTTCTAAGCTGATTTTTCATGCAAAAGACGATGTAGAGTTCCAAAATCGCCTGATGCCTCCCGGAACAGTGATCAAGCAATGGTATTCTAAAACAAACTTTCAGATGCAGAAGATAGAGCCGGCGTTACCTATGATCGATGGGGAAAGTACTTATCAGATCGAGGTTCATATGGACCATGATGAAGGGGAAAAATGGCTGGTACGACTGGTATTTTACGATAAATATGAAATGGAAGCGGGGAGTCTGACCATAAGAGATGAAAAGACAACATTCCGTTGTCCTTTGAAAACTTATAGTTACAGACTTCAATTGATCAATGGGGGAATGACGCAGTGTCGATTTCATTCCATTGTGATTCGGGAAATTGCAGATGAGTCAGAAGAGGATATTAAGAAAACTAAATAAAATAGTACACCGGGTCAATGATTATGCGGAGTATATGCGGGATCTGACGGATGAAGAACTGGCGGGACAGACGGATATTTTCCGGAAACGTCTGCAGGATGGAGAAACGCTGGATGAACTGCTGCCGGAGGCTTTTGCAGCAATCCGGGAAGCAGATGGGAGGATCCTTGGAAAATATCCTTATGATGTGCAGGTGCTCGGTGGGATCGCACTGCATCAGGGATGCCTCGCGGAGATGAACACCGGTGAGGGGAAAACACTGGTTGCTACGATGCCACTGTATCTGAATGCGCTTACCGGCAAAAGCACGATCCTTCTGACGACCAATGAATACCTGGCACTGCGTGATGCGCAGGAAATGGGAGAGGTCTATCGATTCATGGGACTGTCGGTAGGAACGGGAGTCCGGGAAAAGACAGAGGAAGGTTTTACAAACGAGGAGAAAAAGGAAGTCTACGGGGCAGATATTGTATATACGACACATGGTGCCTTTGGATTTGACTATCTGCTGAATAATCTGGTAAAGTCCGCCGAAGACCGGTTCTTACGAGAGCTTTATTATGTCATTATAGATGAAGCGGATTCCGTACTTTTGGACAGTGCCCAGACACCACTGGTCATCTCCGGTGCACCCCGAGTGCAGTCGAACCTGTATGAACTGGCAGACTTTTTTGTAAGAACCCTGGAAGAAGGACGGGATTATGAAACAGAGGATAAAAAGGTCTGGCTGACAGAGGAAGGTATTCAATATGCGGAATGCTTTTTCCACATTGATAATTTCTACGGGGAGAACTATTTTGAGATAAACCGGCATGTGACACTGGCACTGCGGGCACATGTGCTGTTTGAACCGGAGAGAGATTATATGATCTCCAAAGATGGAGAACTCCAGCTTTTGGACGGTGGTTCCGGTCGTATGATGAAGGGAGTTAAGCTGCGTGGAGGACAGCATCAGGCATTAGAGACTAAGGAAAAACTAAAAGTATCCCAGGAAAACCGTTCCATGGCTTCCATTACTTATCAGAATCTGTTTTTACTTTTCCCTAAAATGTCCGGGATGAGTGGAACGATCGCAGATGCGAAGGAAGAACTGGAAAAGGTATATGGTTCCCGGGTGGTGATCATCCCACCGAATTGTCCGGTGCAGAGAAAGGACTATCCGGACACCTATTATCGTAATGCGGAAGAACAGTTTAAAGAAGCACTTACGATGGCGGCAGTTACACATGCTACGGGCCAGCCGGTGCTGATCGTAGTGTCAACCATTGCAGAGACAGAGCTGGTGTCTAAGATCCTGATGCAGAAAAAGATTCCTCATAGTGTATTGAACGCCAACAATGCCTTCTGGGAAGCGGATATCATCAAGGAAGCAGGGCAGAAAAATGCGGTCACAGTATCTACGGCAATGGCAGGCCGTGGTACGGATATCAAGCTGGGAAAAGGTGTGGCAGAGTTAGGAGGTCTGGCGGTGATTGGTATTGGCCGTATGGCAAATACCCGTCAGGAGAGACAGGCGAGAGGGCGCTCCGGACGTCAGGGAGATCCGGGCTTTTCCAGCTTTTTTGTGTCATTGGAGGATGAAATTGTCGGTCAGCGGGGAAAAGATAAGCTGGAAAAGTATATCGAAGGTAAACGTCGGATTTCCCGACATAAGATAAAGAAGCTGATCAACAATTCCCAGAAGACCGGAGAAGAGTATGCGGTTCTGTCCAGAAAGCAGGCAATGGACTATGATCAGGTTCTGCAGAGGCAGAGAAAACTGATCTACCTGACCAGGGATATGTTATTGGACGGAGAACCGATGACCTATGACAAGCTCAGAAAAATTGCGGAATACAATATAAAAAAATTCCTGAAAACTCATAAAAAAATAGATCAAAGAATGGTATCTCGATATATATTGGACAATATTTCATATCGTCTGGATAGAGACCTTCAGCAGGTGAATTGTTCAAAGAAAAAAGAATTGGCTGCGTACCTTATGGAAAAGGTGGAACAGCAGATCCGGGAACAGGGGGATAAAGTCGGCAGTAGCGAGATCATGGATCATTTTATGAGAGTAGCTACGTTGCAGGCAATTGATGATGCCTGGGTAGATCAGGTAGATTATCTGCAGCAGCTGCAGGCAGCAGTAGGAGGCAGAGCAACGGCGCAGAGAAATCCGGTGTTTGAATATCAGCATGATGCGTTAGACTGCTTCCGGAAGATGGAGAATACTGTCAGAAAAAATGTAATGCGAAATATTCTGTTGAGTAATGTGTATACGGATAAGGAGCAGAAATTGAGAATACTGTTTCCTTAAGAGAATAAGGGGAAAATATGGACGGAAGTATAGTATTGCTGAATAGCTATGAAGAGAGAGATGAACTGCTCATCGAAACAATCAGGCAGCAGTTTTCGGACTGCCGGATACTGGTGCTTGAGGACCAGCCTTTTTTACCGGCAGGGGTACAATCGGTGTATGACTGGTGGATTGAACAGTTTGAAGTGGCAGAAAGAAAAATCAAGGATGTCTATTATGCATTTGTAACGATGCCAAAGTTTTGGGAAGTGCGTGCCATGGGAATAAACGGGGCAATCTATGACATGGGAGAGAAGAAAGCAGATATCTTCTTCCGTGAGCCTATAGAAAGACGTCTGGTGCAGCGCGTGGAATGGTATGACCGGGCAGGAAGTATTTACAGAAAAGATTATTATGACCGTTATGGAAATGTATATCGGACGGATTGGACAGAGCAGGGAAAGGTGTCCATAAAATCATATTATACTTCCGCTCATCAGGAAGTGATATATGCCAATCAAAGTAATCAGGTAATAACTTTCAGAGATCGTGAATTTCTACCGATATCATTTGGGGATGAAGATGCCATGATGCTGAAAATGATGGAGAGGGCAATTGCTGGCAAGCGACGGGTAATCCTCACTTCTAACAGACAGGCAGAATGGATGAAACAATTGCACAGGGATTATGAGCAACAATTGTGGATGGTACTGCAGAAGGAAGAAGATGTCAGAAGATGCAGAGAGCAGAAATATCATCAGCAATTACAGTGCCCTCTGATAATAATGAATAACCGTGATACTGAAAATTGTGAAGCAGAAGAGACACAGGGAGAATATCAGATCTGTTACGGTGCCGGTGCAACTGGGAAAAGTACAGAAAAATCTAGCCGACAGGTTCTGATTATGACTGCATCCGACAGGATACCGGGCATAGAGGAGATAACCGGGAGATTAACAGACTTTCAGTTTTCTATTGCTGCCAATACCATTGTATCACCTAAATTGCAGGAATTAGGAAAACGGGAAAATGTACATATTTATCCGCAGGTGACCATGGAACAGCAGGACCGGTTGTGGAATCAGTGTGAGTTTTATCTGGACATCAATTACGGACAGGAAATATACAATGCGGTAGAGAAAGCTTCTGTAAAGGGGATGCTACTTTTGGGATACCGGACAACATTGCACGGTAAACCATATGTGGCAGAGGAACTGATCTACGAGGAAAGTGCTGTAGAAGAGTTGATACAGATGCTTCAGAGGCTGGGAACAGAGGAAAAGTTGAGAAGACAATATCAGAAGCAGCAGGCGGAAAAGCAGAATAAGAATTTACGAAAAGTATTTGGGGAGTAAGTATGGCAATTTACGTATTTAGTCTATTAACAGGATATGAAATGGGTGGCGTTGATTATGCACAGGCTGGAAGAGATAAGATGCTGCGTGCATCCGGACAAGAAATCAAATATATTTTTACAGAGGCTCCGATAGAAAAATATATAAAGCGCTATGCCGATCTGGGGGTTCGCAGGGAAGATATGATTTCGCCACAGATTTTTCTGGCGGGAACTGAAAATCTGGCAGGCGAATGCAGAGCGGAAACACTTGTGCGACAGTATAAAGAAAAGTATAAGGACCTTACGGTAGAATACCAGGATACACAGATCAATCTGTTTGATAGAAAGGGACGTATTGCAACATTATCCCTGAGGGAAGATCGGGAAACTGTTTGTGAGGTACAACACTATAATAATGAACGGCTTTTGGCAAGGGATGTTTATACGGATCGCAGATTGTGGACGGAGCATTATGTTACTGAGTGTGACGGTGGAAGATGCTATGCGAAACATATACGGACGACTTTTGTGGATGTTTCAGGTAATACTGTGTATGACTGCGTATATGATAGAGATGGCAGAGAGCAATATGTGTTCCCAGATGGCAGAATACTGACAAAAGAACAGATGATTCAGCGGTTTTTATCTGCGCTGCATGTGGAGGACAATGATATAGCCATCATCGACAGACCCGGTAGTCTGCCTTTCGTACAACCACTGTTCCAAATGCCAAACAAACCCAAAATGGCAGTATTTCTACATTCCGGTCATTATTTTGAACAGGGGGAGGATCCCAGTGCCATATATTTGAATTACGAATATTATTACTGGTTTAAGTATGTGGATATGATTGACTGCTTTATAGTATCTTCCAAGGAACAGAAAAGAGAGCTACAATTAAAATTAAAAGAGTATGAATGCAGTGAGCCGGAAATATATGTGATTCCGGCAAGTGGGATTAGAAGCTTGCACTATGCGAAGAAAGACCGCAAAAAATATTCTCTGTTGACAGTATCCAGACTCCAGGAAAGAAAAAGGGTTGACAGAGTGATCCGTGCAGTGATGTTAGCGCATCAATCTTTGCCGGAAGTAACACTGGATATCTATGGAACAGGAGATCCCCGGTATATTCAGGAACTGAAAAATATAGTAGAAGAAGGGGATGCCGGAAGTTATATCAGATTTATGGGACATTGTGATGTGACAGAGGTTTATGTAAAATATGATGCATATATTACAGCATCTTTATGGGAAACGTTAGGACTGTCACTCATGGAAGCCGCAGCTTCCGGTAATGCTTTTATAGGTTTGGATGTACGATACGGGAATCGAATGTTTATAGAGAAGGATGGAAATGGTATACGCATTCCTTTTTCTCTGGAGCAACTGAATCGACCTGAGACGGAAGAGTATGTTGTGAATGCTATGGCAGATGCTATCGTTGAACTGTTCAGGGATGAGGACAGGCTCAGAAGATATCAGGAGAGATCCTATGAGATTGCGAAGGAATATCTGAACAGCAATTTAGAGAAGAAATGGGTGGAATTTGTTCGTGAAATTTTGGAACAAGAGAAAGGGGAAAACTAATGGTCTACAATTTTAATTTAGGGATCGGCTGGGCGAGCAGCGGCGTAGAGTATGCACAGAGCTACCGCGCTAACCTGCTGCGGAGAGCCGGGATTCCCGCCAGATTTGTATTTACGGATATGTTCCCGAGGGAAAATGTCGAGCATATGACGGAAAATATCGGATTCGCAGATGAGGAGATTTTGTGGCTCTATACCTATTTTACAGACACGAAGATCGCTCCGGTCAGCTATACGCTGGCGCAGCTGTCAGAGACGATAGACCGTACGGACTACACGTTCAGTCGGGATGGAAAAACCTGCAAATATGTTTTCCCGGGAAACGGGAATTTCTATACGGTATATATGGTCGATGAGACCTCGGACCGCGTACATCGCGTGGAGATCGTGTCTGGCGGCTGCCTGATCCGCAAGGATTATTTTACGTATTGCAGGATTTATTCGGAATATTATGCGCCGTTAGACGGGCAGGCACATTTGTACCAGCGCAGATTTTTCAACGAAGACGGAACTGTGGCATATGAAGAGATCAATGACAACGATGTGGTGATGTACCAGTTCCCGGACAGACTGTTGTGCTCCAAGGAAGAATTTGTGGGATATATGGTGCAGAGACTGCAGCTGACGAAAGAGGACGTGGTGATCATCGACCGTACCACAGGCATTGGACAGGCAATTTTGCAGAATGTAGGTCCGGCGCGGGTAGGCATCGTGATCCATGCGGATCATTTCAGTGAGAACAGCACGGATGAGGAGACGATTCTGTGGAACAATTATTACGAATATGCGTTTTCACAGCGGGAACACATTGATTTCTATATTACGGCGACAGAGGATCAGAACCGTCTGGTCAGAGAACAATTCCGGAAGTATACGGGGGAGGAGGTCAATGTGGTGACCATTCCCGTAGGCAGCCTGGATGAACCGAGATACCCCGAGGGAGAGAGAAAGCCCTATTCCCTGATCACGGCATCCCGCCTGGCGACGGAGAAGCATGTAGACTGGTTGATCAGCGCAGTGGCGAAGGCACGTGAGCAGATCCCGGATGTGACCCTGGATATCTACGGAAAAGGCGGCGAGGAGGAGAACCTGAAGAGCCGGATCGCAAAGCATGACTGTGGCAGTTATGTGCGCCTCATGGGGCAGCAGAATCTGACGGAAATCTATAAGGATTATGAAGCGTATCTGGCAGGTTCCACCAGCGAAGGCTTCGGATTGACGCTGATGGAGGCCATTGGTTCCGGATTGCCGATCATCGGATTTGATGTGCGCTACGGCAATCAGAACTTTATTGATGAAGGGCAGAACGGCTATAAGATCACACTTACGGATGATATGGAAGAAAAGGAAAAAGTGGAGCAGCTGGCAGACCGCATTGTGAGACTGTTTACGGAAGCGGACCTGGAACGTTTCCATGCACATTCGTATGAAAAAGCCAAAGAATATCTGACGGAGGAGGTCGTAGAGCGATGGAAAAAACTGCTTGGGAACAAAATGTAATAGTATTACTGGATAATTTCGGGCAGGAAAGCCGTAAGCTTTACGATTCCTTCCGGGGAATCGGAGTTGACTGTCCGGTGGCGGTGATCGAGGATGACGGATTTCTGCCGGAAGATGTGATCTCAGTGTATGGCGCATTTTTGGGAGATTTTAAACATATGCAAGGGGGACTGGGACGTTCCAGATATTTTAATGAGATTAAAGTCCCTCCTTATTGGGAGATCAGTGGAAGCAACAGCAACGGCAAGGTGAATGACCTGTATCGGGAACGGGGCAGGATTTTCTATGCGGAGCCCGCACATAAGCGCCGCGTCAAAGTGGTGGACTGGTATGACGAGAAAGGAACGGTGCGTTCCAGCGATCATTACAACCGCTACGGAGCGTTATATGCCCGGACGATTTTTAATGCCAAAGGGCAGAAGGTGAATAAGAGCTACTTTGATGTTGATGGAAGAGAAGTGATCGTGGAGAACTTCGTGACCCAGGACATTATTCTGAATGAAGACGGAAAAGTTAAGATTTTTCACAATAAGACGGAATTTACGATACACTTTTTGAAAAGGGCGGGACTTTCCGGAAAGAGGGTATTTTTCAATTCTCTGTCGATACCGTTTTTTGTATCGGAACGACTGGAGCGGACTTCCGAAAAAGGGGATATCCTGTTCTGGCAGGAGCCTACTTACGATGAGATTCCGGGTAATATGCAGATCATTTTAAGAGGAGAAAGCACCAGAACCGGACGTATCCTCGTACAGAAGAGGGATTCCTATGAGAAGCTGCTTCAGTTGGGAGCGGATTCTTCGATAGTACATCGGTTGGGCTATGTATATCCTTTTGTAAGAGAGAACCGCCATGGAAGGGATGTCCTGATCTGTACAAATTCAGAGAATGTGGCGCATTGCCGGAAGATCGTGGAGGCGCTGCCGGGACTGCATTTTCATATTGCAGCGATCACAGAGATGTCTGCAAAGCTCCTCTCTGTGGGAGCCTGTGATAATGTGACGATGTACCCGGGAGTGAAAATGCAAATTTTGGACAAACTGTTTGACAAGTGCGATTTTTACCTGGACATTAATCATGAAGGTGAGATCGTATCTGCAGTCAGCCGGGCATTTCTGCATGATCAGTTGATTCTGGGATTCCGGGAGACCTTACATAATAAGGATTACATTGCGGAAGAGCATATCTACCCGGAGGCAGATCCTGACAGCCTGATCGCAGCACTGCGCAGACTGGCAGAGGATAGCGTGGCGGTAGACCATGAACTTGTAAAGCAACGGGAAGCAGCGCTTGCGGAAACAAAAGAAAGTTATTATAATGAGGTCAGTGTCTGAAACAGAAATGTATTTGAGACAGATAAGGAAGCAGATTCCTATAAAATGAACAAATCAGGAGAGAACATGATGAAAGTCTTAGTAACAGGCGTAAAGGGCCAGTTGGGATATGATGTGGTAAATGAACTTACAAAGCGTGGCATTGAGGCTGTCGGCGTGGATATTCAGGATATGGATATTACCGATGCAGCCAGTGTGGAAAAAGTGATCGGTGAGGCAGCACCGGATGCTGTGATTCACTGTGCGGCCTACACAGCAGTGGATGCAGCGGAAGACAACGTGGAGCTCTGCCGCAGGGTCAATGCGGACGGCACACAGAATATTGCCAATGTCTGCAAAAAGTTAGACTGCAAGATGATCTATATCAGTACCGATTATGTATTTGACGGTGAAGGCACCAGATCCTGGGAGCCTGATGATGAGCGTCATCCTCTGAATGTATACGGACAGACCAAATACGAGGGTGAGCTTGCAGTGCAGAATACACTGGAGAAGTATTTTATCGTAAGAATCTCCTGGGTATTCGGTGTGAACGGTAAAAACTTCATCAAGACCATGCTGAACCTTGGGAAGACCCATGATCATTTGACAGTAGTGAATGACCAGTTCGGCTCTCCTACTTATACTTATGATCTGGCAAGACTTCTGGCGGACATGGTGCAGACTGACAAATACGGCATCTATCATGCCACTAACGAAGGCGTCTGCAACTGGTATGAGTTCGCCTGCGAGATCTTCCGCCAGGCAGGCATGAACGTGGATGTGGCTCCCGTACCGGCGTCCGAGTATCCCACGAAGGCAAAGAGACCGGAGAACAGCCGCATGAGCAAGGAGAAACTCACAGAGAACGGTTTTGAGAGACTTCCTTCCTGGCAGGATGCGCTGGAGAGATATCTGAAGGAAATTCTGTAAGGTTTTCCTGTATATTTCACGAAAAACCAGTTGACAACGGAAGTTGGAACAAGTATACTATTAAAGCGTGCCAGAAAAGGTGCGTCTATTATACTATTTAAGAAAGAGGTGAAACAGAATGCCAACATTTAACCAGTTAGTAAGAAAAGGACGTCAGACCTCTGTTAAGAAGTCTACTGCACCTGCTCTCCAGAAGGGTTACAACTCTCTTCACAAGAAAGCAACAGACGTTTCTGCTCCCCAGAAGCGTGGTGTATGTACCGCTGTTAAGACAGCAACTCCTAAAAAGCCTAACTCTGCTCTTAGAAAGATCGCCAGAGTACGTCTTTCCAACGGAATCGAAGTTACCAGCTACATTCCCGGTGAAGGTCACAATCTGCAGGAGCACAGCGTTGTTTTGATCCGTGGTGGTCGTGTTAAGGACCTGCCCGGTACCAGATACCACATCATCCGTGGTACCCTTGATACCGCCGGTGTCGCTAACAGAAAACAGGCTCGTTCCAAGTACGGCGCTAAGAGACCTAAGGATGCTAAGAAATAAGTAGTATCCGGGGCGTTTTGAACGTCGGACCGAGAGTTCGATGAAAATCCGCAAGGATTTTTGGAGACGATGCGCACATCGTCTTTGTACCACAAAAACGAAACTAAGAAAAGTGTTGGAATTCTGTGATACAGATATAACAGCGCGAACACTTGGGGAAACACATGTGAGTACCTATGATCTAACGTAAACAATTTGTTAAGGAGGGAAGAACCGTGCCACGTAAAGGACATATTCAGAAAAGAGATGTATTAGCAGATCCTTTATACAACAACAAAGTGGTTACCAAGCTTGTCAACAACATCATGTTAGATGGCAAGAAGGGTGTAGCCCAGAAGATCGTATACGGAGCATTTGCTAAGGTTGAAGAGAAGAGCGGCAAGCCTGCTCTGGAAGTATTTGAAGAGGCTATGAACAACATCATGCCTGTTCTGGAAGTAAAAGCAAGACGTATCGGTGGTGCTACCTATCAGGTACCTATCGAGGTTAGACCTGAGAGACGTCAGGCTCTGGGTCTTCGTTGGTTGACCATGTTCTCTCGTAAGAGAAGTGAGAAGACCATGGAAGACAGACTTGCTAACGAAATTCTTGATGCAGCCAACAATACCGGATCTGCAGTTAAGAGAAAAGAAGACATGCACAAGATGGCAGAGGCAAACAAGGCTTTTGCTCATTACAGATTCTAGTAGGAGGGAAAAAACTTGGCTGGAAGAGAATATCCGTTAGAGAGAACTAGAAATATCGGAATTATGGCTCATATCGATGCCGGTAAGACCACTACTACCGAGCGTATCCTGTATTACACAGGTGTTAACTATAAGATCGGTGATACTCACGAAGGTACTGCTACCATGGACTGGATGGCTCAGGAGCAGGAGAGAGGTATTACCATTACATCTGCAGCTACTACCTGTCACTGGACTCTTGAAAAAGAGACCAAACCCATGCCCGGTGCGCTGGAGCATCGTATCAACATCATTGATACCCCGGGCCACGTTGACTTCACTGTAGAGGTTGAACGTTCCCTGCGCGTACTTGATGGTTCCGTTGCAGTTTTCTGTGCTAAGGGCGGTGTTGAGCCACAGTCTGAAACCGTA
>OIZP01001517.1_pt1 | contig 11743 bp, 8 predicted proteins | sample 1588531 | NCBI WGS metagenome assembly OIZP01 (sample SAMN03283283) | human gut metagenome | biome: human-associated habitat; material: feces | host: Homo sapiens | place: Peru | collected 2012 | reverse complement strand
CCTTGACGTCGGCTTTGCCTTTGACGGCGACGCGGACCGCTGCCTTGCCGTCGACGAAAAGGGCAACGAGATAAACGGCGACCATATCATGTACGTCTGCGCAAAGTACATGAAGGAGCGCGGCACCTTCGGCAGCTCCAAGGTCATCACGACTATCATGTCCAACATGGGTCTCTACAAGGCGCTTGACGAGCTGGGCATCGGCTATGAAAAGACCGCTGTTGGCGACAAGTACGTTGCCGAGAACATGCGCCAGAACGGCCACCTGATCGGCGGCGAGCAGTCCGGCCACATCATCTTCTTGGAGCACAACACCACCGGCGACGGCCTGGTGACGGCCCTGCAGCTGCTGGCCGTGCTCAAGCGCACTGGTCGCACACTTACCGACCTTGCCGGCATTATGAAGAAGTACCCGCAGGTGCTCGTCAACGTTCATTCCGACAACAAGGCCGGCCTGGACGACTGCCAGCCCATCTGGGATGCCGTCGCTGCTGCCGAGAAGGAGCTTGACGGTCGCGGCCGCATTCTGGTGCGCCCGAGTGGCACCGAGCCGCTGGTCCGCGTTATGGCCGAGGCCGAGACGCACGAGCTCACTCAGCGCGTTGTCGACGACATCGTCGAGGTTGTCAAGCGCGAACTTCCCTAATGGTCAAAAACGGGTGCCAAGTGGTAAACTGTTAAGGCTATTTTGATTGATTGGTATGTCCGAGGGGGAGCATGTTCACTAAAGTCCTGAGGTCTTTTGGTATGCGTGGTCGAGTCCTTACGCTGGATGCTCCCATCTCGGGCGACGTTATTCCGCTGTCCGAGGTCAATGACCAGACGTTTGCCACCGGTCTCTTGGGCCAGGGCGTGGCAATTCAGCCCACGGGCACGCGCGTGATTGCGCCGGCGGACGCCAAGGTCGAGGCTATTTTTCCCACGGGGCATGCCGTTGCGCTCAATACGGTCGACGGCCTGGACGTGCTTATCCACGTTGGCCTGGACACTGTTCAGCTCGAGGGCAAGCACTTTACCGTCCACGCTCAGGTGGGCGATATTGTCCATAAGGGTGACGTGCTCATCGAGTTTGATCGCGAGGCAATCGCTGCCGAGGGCTACGATGTGACGGTTCCTATCTTGGTGTGCAACTCTGTTGAGTTCTCGAGCATCAAGGGCTCCGTTGGCGAGCATGTCGAGGAGATGGACCAACTCATCGTCGCTCGCGAGCGCTAGGAGCGCGCTTGGCCTTTAGCCTACAATTCAAACACGTTTACGGAGGGCGCCCTTGAAAGAGGGCGCCCTCCGTGGCAAGATGGGATTTGTCCGAAGCTAAAGGGCTTCGGGTCACCGTGGACGGGCAGGGGCCTCGACGCGGCTAGACACGAGACACATACATTACGCGACCTCGCCCTGGTGGCCGCACACGTTGGTTGCGGCCGACGCGGGCCGCGGGCAAGCGCTTGTAAGGGGAGCCTTGCCTCTCTTGTACGAGAAAGGACGCGTAATGAAGATCATTAAAGCTAAAGACTACGAGGATATGAGCCGTAAGGCTGCCAATATCATCTCGGCCCAGGTCATCCTCAAGCCCGATTGCGTGTTGGGTCTTGCCACCGGCTCCACCCCGATTGGCGCCTACAAGCAGCTCGCCGCTTGGTATGAGAAGGGCGACGTCGACTTTTCTGAGGTCAGCACCTATAACCTGGACGAGTATCGTGGCCTTTCGCACGACGATCCCCAGAGCTATCACTACTTTATGCGTGAGAACTTCTTCGATCACATCAACATCGACCTGAACAACACGCATGTGCCCGATGGTTCTAACCCTGACGCCGCCGCTGCCTGCTCCGAGTACGACAAGATCGTCGCCGCCGCCGGTTACCCGGATCTGCAGCTGCTCGGCATTGGCAACAACGGCCACATCGGCTTCAACGAGCCCGATGACCACTTCTCCAAGGGTACGCACTGCGTCGACCTCACCGAGAGCACCATCCAGGCCAACAGCCGCCTGTTCGACAGCATCGACGACGTTCCCCGTCAGGCCTACACCATGGGCACCCAGACCATCATGTATGCCCGCATGATCCTGGTCGTCGCCAACGGCGAGGCCAAGGCTCAGGCCGTGCGCGACATGTGCTATGGCCCGGTTACGCCCGAGTGCCCGGCTTCGATCCTGCAGCTGCACACCAACTGCGTCGTCGTCGCCGACGAGGCCGCCCTTTCGCTCTGCGAGTAGCGCGCCCCTCACCTCGACATAGCTTTGCCGAAGGCCTCCGCTTTGCGGGGGCCTTTTTGCTGTCCTTGCCGTATGCTTGACCAAAATCTTGCTGTAAGCTTGACGAATGTCGAATGCCCAACAGCTTGATTCATTCCATACCAGATTCTATGCAAAAATGCCACTAAAAGGTCGCAGACGGTAGCGGGTGCTAGGCGAGTTGAATGACAGGGGTGAACCATGTTCATATGAGTTACACTGCCACTGGGATGGGACAAGCCGACAAGCACATTTACCTGCTCAAAGACCGATTAGTCGGGGGATTAATAACAATCGGCCCTCGCTGTACTAAAACTTGCCGCTTGCGTACCGAAAGACAACCTAAAACACAAAACCGCTCTATTCATGGTGCGGCTTGTATGGTCTTGCGGTTACGGTGTCCATACGGTCGAGTAGAGGAGCGGGTATGGTAAACGATTTGGATAGTATAGACGACCTCGAACTGATGCCGCTGGGCGGAGGCTATATGGTGCGACGTGAGCGTCTGCTAAATGAGCTTATCGCCAAGGGCCGAAAGGCCGGCATCGTGGTTCTCTACGCGCCCGATGGTTTTGGGAAAACCTCGGTGCTGCTGCAGTATACCCAAGAGGTCAAAAGCGACCCGACGCGAGGTCCCGTGCGGATTATCGAGGCCGACCGCGCCATTGGGCGCGAGGTGTTTATGCAGCTCGAGGTCGTTACCGAAGAGCTTAAGGATAAGCCGCACTCCCTGATTGCAATCGATAACGTACCCAACCTCAGCCAGAGCGAGACCGAGGAGCTCATCGACCGAATCCGAAGCCTGCGCGCTATGGGGGTCGGGGTCTTTTTGAGCTGCCGTCCTTCGAATCGTCAGCTGATTCACGGGCTGGGTGATTCGATTAAGGTCAACGCGCAGATGCTCAAGGTGCATGCCTATGAGTATTCGGCGTGGGCATCGGCGTTTTCGATTAGCACATCGCTTGACTTTTACCAGCTCACACAGGGTGTGCCCGAGCTTGTTTCGGCTTTGCAGACGGGTCTGTACGGCCAGGGCGATGTTGCCGGTCTGCTCGAAAACGAGATTGTCAACGTGTATGGTGCGGCACTTGTCGATCTTGCTTCGCTCGATAATAATGCGCTGTTCTGCGTCGCCTGCCTCATGATCTTGATGGGCGAGGGCAATATTGCAGAACTCGAGGCTTGCGGGGTGAGGCTGTCGATGATCGACCAGTCCTACCTTGTACGCGATTACCCGATCTTTGGTTTAGATCCCGCCGACCGGAGCTTTACGTGCCTGGGCGCCGAGGACAACGGACGTCTGCGTCTGCGTAAGTTGGTGGCCGAGATCCGTCCCGAGCTTGTTCCGCGGGCAGCTCGAATTTTGCTCAAGGCAGGTCGATGTGATGCGGCGATGGACCTAGCCGACGCCTTTTTGGACCGTAGCGTGGTCCTTGAACTTGCCGGGCAGTATGGGGTCGATCTTGCTCTGACGGGGCACGGTGCCGATGTCTGCCGGGCGGCGTTGAGCACGATCGATGCCGACGATCCCGCCCCAGAGCCAACGCCTGCCGAGGCGCTCGGTGTATATTTGGCGGCAGTCAGCGTGTCCAACACAAAGCTCGCCCGCTGCATGGCATCGCTCATTGAGCATGCGGGCGATCGGGCGGCCTGTGAAATAGATCCCGTTTCGTGGAAGGTTGCCCAGGTCCTTACGGCAGTTTGCTATGGGGACAATGGGCTTGGGCTTCCCATGAACCTTGCTGTGCCGGAAATCGAGACGGAACACACGGCGCTCGACATGCTCTTTGCACATATCGGGGTCAAGCACTGGCTGGCTGAGCGGGGAGATGACGGCGGCGCTCTGCAACAGCTCAAAACGCGCAAGGCCTATGACTGCGAGCTCGATATCGCGGGGACTTTTATACGGGCCGATAGCATGCTGGTGGAGCTCTTCGATGGGTCGTTTGCGGGGATCGACGAGCGCGACGACGAGATGGCGCTGATACGGGACGCGCTCGATGTGCGTGGACTTAAGGCGCCGGCTATCTGGGTGCGCATGGTGTTGGCGGCACGGCGGCTCCTTTCCGGCTTGCCGGTAACCGACGATGCGGCGTTCAACGAGCTCGATCGCTTTGCCGTACGCATGCGCGACAACCAGATTCAGCTGTTTGGCCTGCTGCTAGAAGGCTGGCAATCGCTGGCAGAAGGGCGGCCGGTTAATGCGAAGTTCCGAGCGGTCCAGGTACTCAAACTTGCTGAGGAGCCAATTGCGTACATGCGCGACAACGCGTTGCTGCTGGAGCGTGCGGCGTATCTGCGTAACACCTCGATGGTTTCGGTGCGCGAGGAGGCGGAGCTGCTCGATATAAGCCAGACACAGGTTGGTGGTGCGGAGGCTTGGATGGTGGCGCTGCACTTGGCCTGCGCGGGCAGAGATAGCGATCTTGCGGCATGGATGTCCATGAACCGCGCAGCGATTTTGGACCCATCGTATCGGCTCTTTGCGCGCCTTGCCATGCATTGTCTGGGCGAGCCGGCGGCCAGAATTCGCAAGAAACTCCCGGTGCGCGAGCTATCGCGGTATTCGTTGCGTGACGATCTGGAAGGGGAGGGTGAGCGCCTGTTTCAGGCTGGCGAGGTCGAAGCCGTCGATACTGTCGACCATATCGAGATTCGCATGTTTGGGGCGTTTCGCGCCGAGCGCGACGGGTTTCCCATCACGGACAAGATGTGGCGCCGCAAGAAGGCGGCAACGCTTGCCGAGCGGCTTGCGCTGGGCATGGATGCGCTGGTCGATCGCGAGACGCTGGCTATGGAGCTGTGGCCCCATGCCGAGTTCAACAGCGCCCGCAACAACCTGTACTCGACGATATCGCGCCTGCGTTCGGCCTTGGGGCCGACGCCGGACGGAAAATCGTGTGTGCTCATCCAAAATGAATGCATTGGGCTTAACGGCGACTATGTTAAGACCGATGTGCGGTTGTTTGATCAGATAAGCCGCGAAGTTTTGGGAAATCGCACGGGTGCGCGCGGGCCCCATCTGGTCGAGCTGTGCCTTAAGATCGAGCAGCTCTACGCCGGCCCGTTGTATGTTCCCAATGGCTGCAATCCCACCTACTTTTTGCGTATGCGGCGCATTATGGAATCGAAGTATATCGACTGCATGATTCGGGGTGCGAACGCCGCCCTAGAAGAAAACGACCTGCAGTCGGCGGTATGGCTAGTGGAGTCGGGACTGCGCCAAGAGACGGCGCGCGAGGACATGGTGCGTTGCGCTATGCGCATCTACGGCGCGGCGGGGCGGCGGCGCGATATCGTCGAGCTGTACAGTGGGCATATGCACCACCTAAGGGAGCAGGTCAATGGCGTGCCCGAGCCCGAGACTCGGCGTCTATACGAGCGCTTAGTGGAGGGCAGACTTAACCGCGTGCTGGTCGAGCGATAAAAAACGGGCGTCCGAATTGCTCGGACGCCCGTAGGCTTGCTATGTGTTGGTTCGCCGGATCATTGACTCTTAGACGAGCTTGATCTTCTCGATGTCCTTGCGCGAGGACTCGCGATACAGCGAGAACTTGCGGCCGATAACCTGGACGACCTCGGCGTGGCAGCGCTCGGCGAGCTCCTCGGCGGCCTCGCGGGCGGAAAGGCTGGAGCCGTCCAGCACGGAGCACTTGACGAGCTCGTGCTTCTCCAGGTAGGCGACCGTCTGCTCGACGGTGCCCTCGTTGACGTCGGACTTGCCGATGATGATGGCGGGGTTGAGGTGATGGGCCATGCTGCGAAGCTGCTTGACCTGGGCTCCTGTCAGTGCCATGGGTTCTCGCTTTCTATGTTATGGGGCGCCCCGCGACGGGGCCTTAATCTACGTGAGCTGTCCCACGATAGCGCAGGAACGGCGCGGTGTGGGGCGCGTTTGCCCAGTTCAAAAAGAATGCGGATGCCGAGTGGGAGAACAGTGCGGGTTACAGGCGGACGCGTGATGAGGACGCAAGCGGTCTACGGACGGTTCGCAGAGACCGGCTCCCAGGCAATAAACGCCCAGCGGACCTTGCGGATATGGTCGAGCATGTAGCGACCCTGCGGCACGCCTTTTGATCCCGGCTCGCCAGCATGGGGATTCTCAATCATGTGCTGGGCGATATAGTCGCGCAGACGGTCGATCTTATCCTCGTTACCGTGCTCGAGCATGCGGGAGAAGTCAGCCACGCCCGCCTCAAGGCTGTCGAAGGTATCGCGACGAGGCGATTCAAAGTACGTGACCTGTGGCAGGGCGCCCATCTGAATGAGGATATTAAAGGCATACACAAAGCCATTACTGCAGGTAACCGAGGCACCGATGGCATTCATCAAGTGCAGGTCATAGCGCGGGCTGGAGTTAGCGACCATCGTGACAGCACAACGCCGACGAGCTGTACGGTCGAGCTTGGCAAGCGCACCTTTTAGGTTGGTCGTCGTGACCGAACGACTGGCAAAGGCAACATCAACCGCTTTTGCGATCGGCCCAACCAAGTCCCAATCATCATCCCAAGCAAGCTCAAGCGGCGTAATCTGGTCCTCAAGCCCGTAATACTCAATACCAGCATCAAGCGTGCCCAACATAGCAGGCGAGAAGTCAGCAGCAATCACAGGATGCCCGGCCTGCGCAAGCGGAATAGCAATCGACCCAGCCCCACACCCCATATCAAGCACCGACTCACCAGGCTGGAGCGCCAGCAGCCTCATAAAATCGCGAGCATAAGGGGCAGTCTCCAGCGGCCGAAAATGCCGAGCCCTTTTGTCCCACTCAAAAGAGTCATCAGCCCGCCGCCGACCAGCCTGCAAGCGCATCCATTCCTGGTTCCAATCTGTGGAAAGCAGCTCAGAACGAGCACCCTCATCAACCACGGGCCATCCCCCTCACAACAAAAAAAGCGACTCCTCCCAAAAGAAGAGCCGCAACCAGCATATATCAGAAAAAGAACCGTTCCAACGCCAAACCGTCATACCAACCAAGTGGTGCAGGAGCGAAGCAACTGCAATCGGGACAGAACCCAACCGAGGTCCCGTTGTGCGGGAGCCCCGCTGCCCGGCGGCAGGCATATAAGGTCGCCTGCTCGGACAGTCCTGGCTCGCACGGAGAGCACATTAAGTGCTCTCCGGCTCGTGCGGAACTCGCGATCGACCAAATACTAAAGCCCTCGGAACTTAGGATACATGGTTGGAGTCGCCATGCTGCAAAATTCATCGGGTGGTGACCAATTCCATGTCCTGCGGTGGCTCATCTACACCACCGGTTAATAAAAAAGAGGTACCGGTTGTTCCGGTACCTCTTTTTGGTGCGTTTCTATTTGGCTGTGGCTTTTCTCGTTAGCTTACAGGCCGCAGGCTGCTTTGAGTTCGTCGACTCGGTCGGTGTTTTCCCAGGTGAAGTCGGCGTCTTCGCGACCGAAGTGGCCGTAGGCTGCTGTCTTTTCGTAGATGGGGCGACGCAGGTCCAGGTCGCGGATGATGGCACCCGGGCGTAGGTCGAAGGTCTTCTCGACGGCTTCGACGATCTTGTCCTCGGCGACCTTGGCGGTGCCGAAGGTGTCGACCATGATCGAGAGCGGCTTAGAAACGCCGATGGCGTAGGCGAGCTCGACCTCGCAGCGGTCGGCCAGGCCGGCGGCGACCACGTTCTTGGCGACCCAGCGCGCGGCATACGCGGCGGAGCGGTCGACCTTGGTGCAGTCCTTGCCGCTAAAGGCACCGCCGCCGTGACGGCCGTAGCCGCCGTAGGTGTCGACGATGATCTTGCGGCCGGTGAGGCCCGTGTCGCCCATGGGGCCGCCCACGACAAAGCGACCGGTGGGGTTCACATAGATGTCGGCGTTGTCCCACGGCATGTTCTCGGCAGCCATGACCGGGGTGATGACGTGCTCGATGAGGTCGGCCTTGATCTTGCCCATGTCCTCGATCTCGGCGGCGTGCTGCGTGGAGATGACGATGGTCGTGACCTCGACGGGCTTGCCGTCCTCGTAGCGCACGGTGACCTGGGTCTTGCCGTCGGGGCGCAGGTAGGGCAGGGTACCGTCGTGGCGAACGGCTGCCAGGCGCTCTGCCAGGCGGCTCGCCAGGTAGTGTGGCATGGGCATGAGGGTCTTGGTCTCGTTGGAGGCGTAGCCAAACATCATGCCCTGGTCGCCTGCACCGATCAGGTCGATCGGGTCGGTGGTGGCGCCGGTCTGGGTCTCGAAGGACTCGTCGACGCCCTGGGCGATATCGGGCGACTGCTCGTGGATGAGGCTCATAACGCCGCAGGTATCGCAGTCAAAACCAAACTTGGCACGGTTGTAGCCGATGCGGCGGATAACGCCACGGGCGATCTCCTGCACGTCTACGTAGGCCTGGGTGCGGATCTCGCCGGCAACGATGACGGTGCCGGTGGTCACGAGGGTCTCGCAGGCGCAACGGACGTTCTCCACGTTGGCGGGCACGCCGTTGGGCGCGATGTAGCCCTGCTCCTGGAGCTCTATTTCTTTGGCGAGGATTGCGTCGAGGACGGCGTCACTGATCTGGTCAGCGATCTTATCGGGATGGCCTTCGGTCACCGACTCCGACGTAAAAACAAAGGACCCGTGTTGGGGTGGGATGGAACGAAGTTCTTCTGACATGATTGTCCTTTCAAAAACGTGTCCCGGCGACCGTTACCATTCCGCCGGGCTCTCTATGCAAGGGCACATCATAGCGCGTAAATCAAACATTCACACCCTTTCCGCACCTACTCATTGGGGACAGACTTAAATGACCAGCCTTACCCACTCATTGGGGACATACTTAAATGACCAGCCTTGCCAAAACTGGTCATTTAAGTCTGTCCCCAATGACTGGGTCGGTGCCCTTTGTGCGGAGGTTGCTTTGTTGCTTTATACTGATGCGGTTAGACATCCATCCTGCAATCGAGGAGATTTCCATGGCATCAGACGTTCGCGTCCGCTTTGCACCCTCACCGACGGGCAAGCTGCACATCGGCGGCGCCCGCACCGCTATCTATAACTGGGCTTTCGCCCGCGCAAACGGCGGCACGTTCATCCTGCGCATCGACGACACCGACCCCACCCGCTCCACCGACGAGAACACGCAGATCATCCTGCGCGCCATGCGTTGGCTGGGCTTGGACTGGGATGAGGGTCCCGAGGTGGGCGGCGACTTTGGCCCGTACGCCCAGACCGAGCGCCTGGACCTGTACAAGCAGGCCGCCCAGAAGCTCTGGGACGAGGGCAAAGCCTATCCGTGCTTCTGCACCAAGGAGCAGCTCGACGCCGACCGCAAGGCCGCTCAGGAGCGCAAGGACCCCTTCCAGGGCTATCAGCGCCGCTGCCGCGATCTTGATCCCGAGGAGGCCCGTCGCCGCATCGATGCCGGCGAGTCCTACGTCCTGCGCATCAAGGTGCCCGAGGACCGCGGCGACGTCGTCATTCACGACGCCGTCCACGGCGAGGTGACCTTCGACGCCAAGGAGCTCGACGACTTCGTCATCTTCCGCTCCGACGGCACGCCCACGTACAACTTCGCGACCGTCGTCGACGACGCCATGATGAAGATCACCCATGTTATCCGCGGCGACGACCACCTGTCCAATACCCCGCGCCAGGTCATGGTCTACGAGGCCCTCGGCGCGCCCGTGCCCACGTTCGCCCACATCTCTATGATCCTGGGCGCCGACGGCAAGAAGCTCTCCAAGCGCCACGGCGCCACCTCGGTGGAAGAGTACCGCGACGCCGGCTACCTGCCCGACGCTTTCGTTAACTACCTGGCGTTGCTCGGCTGGTCGCTTGACGGCGAGACCACGATCATTCCGCGCGACGTTCTGGCCAGCAAGTTCTCGCTCGACCGCATCTCCAAGAATCCGGCGACCTTCGACCCCAAGAAGCTCGACTGGGTCAATGCCGAGTATATCAATGGGATGTCCGACGCCCAGTTTGCCGATGAGGTCATGGTTCCCGAGCTGCACGAGGCGGGCCTCATTGAGGGCAATGTCGAGTACGGCGAGGATTGGATCGACGCGCTTGCCGCCATCGTCAAGCCGCGCACCAAGATGCCGGCCGACGCCGTGACCGTCGCCGCTCCCATCTTCGCTACGGCCGAGACGCTCGAGTATGACGAGAAGTCCGTCAACAAGGGCCTGGCCAAGGAAGGTATGGGTGCCATTCTGGACGCCGCCAAGGCCGCGCTTGAGGGCGTGGGCGAGTGGACGGCGGCCAACATCGACGCCGCGCTTGAGCCACTGCCCGAGCAGATGGACCTCAAGAAGCGCGTGGTGTTCCAGGCCGTGCGCGTCGCCGTCTGCGGCAATATGGTGAGCCCTCCGCTGGGCGAGACCATGGCGCTCGTCGGCCGCGACGACTGCCTGGCGCGCATCGACCGCGCCCGCACGATGGCGCTGTAGCAGCCGCGTAAACGCATGTATCCGAGCCCCGTTCACCCGAGCGGGGCTCTTGTTTCTGAAGACGCATGGGATGGGAGGTATAGGGGCCATGGCCGAGCAACTGTCGCTGTTTGGTTCGCCGGAACCGGAGGAGGCTCCGAAGTCCGCGGCTCCTGCCGCCGCCCCGGCGCAGCCCGAGCCCGTACCCGAACCCGTCGTCGCCTATGCGAGCGTAGTCCTCGACATCCCCACGCGCGCTTTATCCGAACCGTTCGCCTACGGTATTCCGCAGTCCCTTGCCAGCGAAGCTCAGATCGGCTCCACGGTCCTGGTTCACTTTGGTAACCGTGCGGCCGCGGGCTACATCGTCGATATCGCGCCCGAGCTGGGCGACCTGCAAGGCAACGACGGCCTCGACCCCGCGCGCATTAAGCCCATCGAGGTCATCCTCAGCAAGCCACTATTTACCGCCGAGGCTGCACGTATCGCACGTTGGATGAGTCGCGAATACGTCGCGACGCTTTCCGAGTGCCTGCGCCTGTTCTTGCCCCCGGGCGGTAGTCCACGCGTGATCAAGGGCGACGACGGCGTGTGGACCGTTGAGCGCCCCGCCGTCAAACCCATCCAAAACCGTTGGGTCATGCTCACGCCTGAGGGCTTTGATTACACGCCGCCCAAAACGGCGGTCCGCCAGCGCCAGCTTATCGAGGCGCTCCAGTGCGGACCGGTCACGACGCGCGACCTCAACCTGCTCTATAACAGCATGTCGGCGACCATCAAGGCGCTCGAAAAGCGCGGCGTCGTGGTGGTGGAGGAACGTCGTGCCTGGCGTGGCTGCAGCGAGCAGACCACGCTGTCCTCGGCAAGCGGCAAGGCGCCGGTCGCACTTACCAAGGGCCAGCAGCAGGCGCTCGCGCAGATTGAACGCGCCCGTCTTGACGCCCACGGAGACGTGGTGCTCGTGGACGGTGTCACGGGCTCCGGCAAAACCGAGGTTTACCTTTCGGCGATTGAGCGCGTGCTGGCAGCCGGCCGTTCGGCCTGCGTGCTCGTGCCCGAGATCTCGCTGACGGCTCAGACCGTCGGCCGCTTCCGCTCGCGTTTTGGCGAGACGGTTGCGGTCTTCCACTCGCGTCTTTCGG
>OIZP01001513.1_pt1 | contig 11759 bp, 16 predicted proteins | sample 1588531 | NCBI WGS metagenome assembly OIZP01 (sample SAMN03283283) | human gut metagenome | biome: human-associated habitat; material: feces | host: Homo sapiens | place: Peru | collected 2012 | reverse complement strand
ATGCCAATACCATGATGAGGGTGGTTAAAAATCTTGCAGTCTATAGCATAGACGCAACTAGGGAAAAAGGATGCTAAATACCCTTCTTCCAAAAGCTTTTCTTTATCGCTTTCTGATATAGCGGAAAAGCATATATACTCAGATGAGTATTGTAGAAAACCAATTGCTTGTTTCATATTCTTATTATTTACCTTTTATACTATATTCGTTATCAGACTAGAGAAATCCTCAGAACTATTTCCTAGAGCAAAATAATCGCTTATATCCTTCTCTGCCTTTGTTCCGGCAAGAGGTAGCTGCACTCTTCTTACATTATATTTATTCTTGTATTCCTCTACTCTTAAACTCGATTCCTTAACTCCTGTAGTATCTGTATCGTAAAGAAATATTATTTTATGAAATCTTTCAGAAAGTTCTAGAAGCTTATCTTCTGGTATCTTTGCTGTTTCACTATTAAAAGCGATGGCACTATATCCGTGCGCCGCAAGAGAAAGAACATCCTTTTCTCCACCGGTGATGAAGACAAACTCCCCCTTGGCAGGAAGCTGTTCCCAACCGAAGACATAAGGTGAAGGTAAGTTCCCGGCATAAAGAAATCTGTTCTCAGCTTTGGGACGGTACACCTTAAGCCCTGTCATTTCATTGAAGAAATATCCGAATGCTGGGACAGTTTTGCTTCCATATACATTGAAGGCATTACCTTCTTTTTTTGTAAAGGAAACACTTTTCAAACTATGAACATTGTATCTCTGCAGCGTATCTTCATCTATACCATATTTCCCCCAATATTCCTTTTCTGAAGGTTGGAAATCCTGTATCACTGATGTGAAAGACTTTATACTAGATGTACGCCCTTTAGTAATTTCCTTCTTTATCTGAACAATATCAACCTTCGCACGTTTCTCTACGTTTGGATTACTAGGTTCAATGATATTGAGGCACAAATCCTGGTCAATCCTCTTCAATAGTTCATAGAAATCCGTATTGATATTTATGTTCAGAACTTTTGCTGCGATTTCAAAACAGTTTCCGCAACATCTACTGTCTCCAAAATCTTGCAAATAGTAGGTTGTCTCACCATTTTTATTCTTATTCTCATACAGATGGCAAGACGGTCGCTTGTCATCACTTCGAAACGGACTCTTAAATTTCTTATTAAGACATTCCTTTCCCAAATAGTAGATGAATATTTCAAGCCCACTATTGGTTTTTCTAAGAACTTCTTCGTAAATCTTCATATTAATTATCGTTTTTGCCGTTTTCTTCGCGTTTCTAGCCGTTTTCTCGCACCAGTTGTGCAACTTACAGTCTTTCCTCTTTTTGACGCTTCTGTGCTCGCTTATTCAATCTATGGGTTCCTGAAGTTTATGTCAGGCATGGTCACAACTTGCATCATTTCGTTGAAACGGTCTGCAAGGCGATCACCATACTTCTCACGGATAGCCTTACCGCTGAGATTGGTTGTCACTATCGTTGGCAGCATTCTTTCATACCGATAAGACAACAACTCCTCTAGCGGTTTATATCTATTCCCATACTGACAGAATTCACTCTCTTCTGTACCCAAGTCATCGACAGCGAGGATGAACGTATTCATACATCTATCAAATCTCTTTTTATCTGAGGCATACAGATGATACAGTTCTTTTGATGTCAGAAACGTAATACTTGCATGTGTATAGAAGACTGCCTCTTCTTCATTCAGAGGATTCTTAAACTTGCAAATATTATAAAAGTTCTGCATGGCTTTTACCAGAGTGGTCTTTCCGTTACCGGTAATTCCATTAAGGACAAGCCCAAATCTAGACTTTGATGTTGCCATCCAGTCCGCTACCTTGTGTATTGCTTCTTGCTGTTGCTTGTGAACTTTGTATTCTTTATATCTCAGTTTTACTTCTTCGCTAAACAGAAATGTAAGCCATCTGTAGCAGTAATCAGTATCGTAATTGAAATCAGAAAGGACCATCATAAATACCTCCTTCCGAGCTTTTAGGAACAAATTTCTCTCCTTCCCAACGTTCTGTGTTGGGAGTGCTTTTGCGTTTGCTTGGAGATTGCTCCATCAGGTTAAACTTAAGCCAATCGCAAAAATGGCTTTTGTAATCAACTATATCTTTGTGCTCCTTATTGCCTCTACAGATATGATCCAAATCAAAGTTCTCCACTTTGTCTTTCACTTCTTCAATGCTTTTGAAAGCAAACTTCTTCTTTATTGCACCCAACCAAACATCATCGTGAAGAGAAAGCGAAAGAAAACTTTCTTTCTCACCTTTCTTTTGTTGGTTTTCTTTTGATGTTTCTTTTTCTGAAAAATCAACGAAATCTTCTTCGTGCGTGCGCGCGTCGTTGGTGTTGATTTTCTTACTTTCTTTATTTCTTATATTCTTATATTCTTTAGGTAGGGGCGGCATTGGGGCGCAATTGGGGCGGCATTGGGGCGACATCGGGGCGATTTGTCGCTTTGATGTTTGGTAACTACCAGAGTTGCAGATGGTTATGATACTTTGTAGGTGTGTTGGTAAAGTTCTAAACGTTATTTCTCCAGTTCTTTGTAACTTACCGATACAGGTTCTGATGTTCTGCAAGCTAAGCCCAGTTTCCTTGCTTAATATTCTCAAACTAGTACACAGCTGCCAGGAATCAGACAAATCACTTCCTTTCATAATACTTGCCTTCAACATCAAATGCACGAACAGATGAACCATCTTGGCATCTTGATACCACTGCCAGTCACATATTTTCCTGTAAAGTTTAATCCAATTAGGCGCAGGCTCGTCGATTCCTACAGGCTGAAACTTATCAAAGTCGAGAAGGACAATAATACGTCCTTTGCTCAATTTTTTGTAGCTGATATCTTTGGTATCCTTGAGCTTTTTCAGGTATCTCTTAACGGAATCTCGTGATATTCCTGTATCTCTTGAAAGAGTAGATAGAGATACCAGACATTCGCCTCTCTGTATGGATATTCCAAAGTAGAGCTTATTTTCTATATTAGCATTGAGCAACAGATAGAGATACAGATGAACCATGTTGGTATTTTGATACCACTGCCAATTCATGAACATTCGTGGAAGTTTTATCCAGCTGTTATCAGTATTCATATCGTATCAGTTTAATTCTTCTATATAAAAAGCCATACATTCCTTTCCGGACTTGTACTTTACCTCTATTTTATCATCTAATAAGAGTATGGTTCGTATATGGGATAGCGAGAAAGAACCACGTCTCCATCGTACTGGTAAAGACCGTATGGTCTTATTGATTTCCATGAGGCTTTTTCGACAGTCATCTTTAGCCTCATAGAGAGCGAAATGCTTAGGATTTATCTTTAGAAGCAAATCCACAACCCAAGGTTTTTTCTTTACAACTTGATATCTTCTTTTTATTTTGTACATATCACCTGTTTCTAAAAGTAATCTTGCTCTCTCCGGTGAAGCTCCTGGAGATCGCTAACCTTATATTCAATTTTACCTTTACGCTTTGAAAATGGTTTAAGTTTACCTTCCTTTAACCATCTTCTTACGTTTCCTACCCCGAAGACTTTCATGGACTCCCTTTGACTATAAAACTCCTTAGGAGGGTTCTTAATCATCAGGGCTATCTTAGGAGCCAGGAAGGATGCTAGGTCGTTCAAGAAAGTCTCATAAGAAACATTCTTGTTTTCAAAAATAACTCTCTCACTCATAATACTTATTTCTTTGGAAATATTACAGGATTAAATCGTCCTGCATAAACACCTTCTCGTCGAAGAATATTGGTTACTCCTGCTCTGGTTAAACCAAACTCTTTTGCGAGATTTTCTATCACTGGTGTTGGCTTTAGCTTGCATTCAAGAATGAGATTTCCGTACTTGTACAAGTAAGACTCTACCAGCTGTTTCTTCTTCTTTATCAGTTCACCTTTCTTTGTGCCTGAATAAATTTTATTCAAAATATCTTCGTTATTCTTGGTCATATTATAATTATTTTGTATATTTGCATACGAAATACGCAAGTATTGCGTAACGCTTTCGTGATATTTATCTGCAAAGATAAGCAAAAACTGATAAAAATATAAATAATCAGTGATATTTTAGGAATGTTTAACTACAATATAATTGTTTTATGAATGGTTCTGAACTTCGTCAGATCTTGACGAAAAGAAAAATTAGTATAAGTGAGTTGGCTGAGAAACTTCATATGTCTCAGCCTAACCTCAGCAATCAGTTCAATGTACAAGACGTTAAATCTGGTGTTCTTGAACGGATATGTGACGCTTTGGATGTGAAGATGGACTTCTTTTATGAAGGAACCAAATACTTGAATGATAGTTCTAGCTCGGACAATTCCCCAGGCTTGAACCATCAGGATGAACAACCTACTGAAGAAATGTCTGATAATGATAAAGACAAGGAAATAAGTTATCTTAGAGGACAAATTAAGGTATTGGAAAAAATAAATGAGAAGTTGCTGAATATGACTCAAACTGTTGGTCAAACTGTTGATCAAAGTGTGGCCTATCAGAAAAAACATGCCTAATTATTAAACATGACTTTCAGAATAAGTAATATATATAATAAGGTACGTGTATATAATAAGGTATATGGAAAAGAAATTGTTGACAAAAAAGCATAAGTTGTTAAAACTATGTTTAGAGCAATCGCTGAAATGAGGCTTTCCTACGTGATTTATTGCTGCGGCGCAGGCTGCTGTAGAGGAGTAATTCTCTTCAGAAAGAAGATTGTACGATTAATGATTAGATAATTAGAGGAAAGTGTTTCGTAATGAAGCGCTTTCCTCTTTTTCGTCTTTTTTAGGTTAAATTTGAAAGAAAATGAGTAAATCATTTGCAAGTTACATTTATTTTCCGTAATTTTGTCGGAAAATAGAGAAATATGGCAGCAAAAGAAGAAAAGGAAAAGGCAAAGTTTGTCAGAGAAACAGTGGTGAAGTATTTCTTTGATATGAGTAAATCCACTTTTACTGTAATGGTATTAGGTGGGATGGCGGCTCTGTTTGGTATAGTTCAGACCAATCAGGAAGATTCTTACTGGGCGATATTTTGGGGTGTTTTCTTAACTGTCATTTTATTTATAATAGGTTTGTTAATTTCTAAAAGGTAGATATATGAATACATTAGCTTTAACTTTTGCCGTTTGCTCAATAGTAGCATTGGCCTTTCTTGCATGGCTCTTTACTCCTTGGGGAAAGAAGTGGTCGAAGGAATTGTAGTGATGAAGAAGATAAAATATATATTATGTGCTTGCCTGATGATGGCAAGTATGGGCATGGAAGCAAAGTCGATGAAAGACTTGCTGGTTTCGATGCCCGATTCTGTTGTGCCTTATCTCAACCACAACCTGCGGCTGGAATTTGCTGAGCTGCAGGAGATGGGAGTGAAGGCAGAAGTGAAGAATCTGTTAGGCGAAACGAGTGTGATGGATACGCTGACTGCTGATTTCGCCCAGTTGAGAACAAGCAAGAGCGCTACTTTGCAGATGAAGAAACTGCCATCGGCTAACGGCGATTCGCTGCTTTGCGTGGTGAAAACCTTTGCCGGAGTAGAGAAGGAGAGCGAACTCTATCTCTTTAATCAGGATTGGCAGGAGCAGGATGCCAGCAGAATTTTCGATGGAAAATCTTTGCAGGAACTGGCTTCCGGACTTGTTGCCAAACCCGATACGATGAGCGAGGCTAAGTTTGATGAACTCAAGGGGAAAATTGAACTCAAAATCGTGAGTGCTTTGCTCCTGCAACATGAAAACAGCCTCGTAGTGCGCTTGGCTCTACCTTTTCTGTCTTCTGACGATAAGAAGGCTGTAAATGCAATAAAAGTGCAAAGAAAATTTAATTGGGATGGTAAAACTTTTAAGGAGAGTTAAATTCTTGAAGTTTTTTACTATAAACTATTGCAGGTTACAAGATTATTTGTACCTTTGCATCGTGTTTTTCATGGTATTAGATTATTAAGGTTAATAAAAGATTGGTTGTCGTGAGACAATCAATTTTTTTTTGTCCCTATCTGAAGCCATCAGCCCCTTGTCTTACCCATCGGCTGGAGGCCGTTGGTTCAGACCGCAGGGCGATGTTTAGAAGATAACCATTCCGATGATACCGCAGATGAAAAGCAGCAGGATAGGGTTGGTCTTTCTGAATTTTGTGAAGTAGAAAGCAGCCAGAAACAGCACGATGCTTGCTCCGAAGACAAACGGATTGTCGGTTGGTGATCCGAAGTTCTCTTTATTCATCAGGAGAACAGCGGCAGCAGCTATCAGTCCGATGATGGCAGGGCGGAGTCCCGCAAAGATATCCTTTACGATTTTAGAATCCTTGTGCGTAATCAGATAGCGGCTGATGAGAATCATGATGATGAATGGCAGCCACATGATGGAGAGCGAAGCCAATATTGAACCCAGCCAGGCTGCCCAGACGGGATAGCCGTCGTGAAGACAGGTGGTATAGCCTACGTAGGTGGCACAGTTGATGCCGATAGGTCCCGGCGTAGACTGGCTGATAGCCACTATATCCGTAAACTCAGCATTTGTAAGCCAATGATTCTTCACTACCGTCTCGTTGTGGATGAGCGAAAGCATCGCATATCCGCCACCAAAATTAAATGTACCAATCTTGGTAAATATCAGAAATAATTTCAGAAATAGCATAATCTCTATGTTTTTTACTTTTTTACCTTTTTACTTTTTTACCTTTCCATAAAGCCAGCCGAGCACACCGGCAGCGATGATGATGTAGATAGGGGAGATGCCGAAAGCTGCAATCAGCAGACAGCAGACAACGGGAATCCAGATGTTGTAGCGGTTGATGTTTGCCGTCTTTGCCATCTTGAAGCAAGGCGCAGCAATGAGCGCTACCACGGCAGGGCGCACACCCATGAAGAACTTCCCCACCCAATAATTGTCCTTGAAATGCTGGAAGAACATGGCGATGATGAGAATGGCGATGATAGAAGGCAGGGCGATGCCTATGGCACCCACAATGCCTCCCCAGACTCCCTTCAGCTTATAGCCGATATGACTCGCCATATCGATGGCGAAGATGCCCGGAGTGGTCTGCGCCACTACCATGATATCCATGAACTCCTGCTTGTCCATCCACTTGTTCTTGTCTACAAATTCCTGTTCCATGATCGGTATCATGGCGTAGCCTCCGCCTAGCGTGAAAGCTCCGATTTTATTGCACGTGATGAAAAATTTTACTAACATATCAGTTGCTTCTATATTATTTTTCTCTTATATCTGTTGAAATCGACTGCAAAAATACACATAATTTGTTAAATATGCTAGCTTTCATGCGGATAATCTTCAAAATCGTGTGCTTTTTACCCGAAAATTTGTATCTTTGCAGCTAATATTTTATAATAAAAAGACATTAAACTATGAATCTGAAAGTACGCCTAGCAGTGATGAACTTCCTGGAGTTTGCAGTTTGGGGAGCTTATCTCACGTCTATGGGCAACTATCTCGGCAAGGCTGGGATGGGTGCCGAGATTTCCTGGTTCTATACCATACAGGGAATCGTATCTATTTTTATGCCTACATTGATGGGTATTGTGGCAGATAAGTATATCCAGCCGCAACGTCTTTTGGGCTATTGTCACCTTTTGGCAGGAGCAGCCATGATAGGTCTGTTCGGTATGGGACAGGCTAGTCAGACTCCTAACGAGGCAATGTTTATTGCCGTTTACACCTTCAGCGTGGCTTTCTATATGCCAACATTGGCATTGTCAAATACTTCGGCATTCAGTATATTGAAGAGCAACGGGCTCGACACCGTGAAGGCTTTTCCGCCAATCCGTGTGTTCGGAACCGTGGGCTTCATCCTCACGATGTGGATTGTGAACTGTGCTACCTGGGACAACGGTTCATTCTCGTTCCTGTTGAGCGAGAACGCCCATAAGTTCCAGTATACCCATTATCAGTTTCTGGTATCGGGTGTGCTCAGCATCCTTCTCTTCCTCTATTGCTTCTCATTGCCTAGCTGTCCTGTAGTGAAGAAAGAGGCTAGGAGTTGGGTTGAAACATGGGGTTTCGATGCCTTCAAACTCTTCAAGAGCCGTGAGATGGCGATGTTCTTCATCTTCTCTTGCATGCTCGGTATGAGTCTGCAGGTAACCAATGGCTATGCCACTCCGTTCATTACCAGTTTCAAGGGCGATCCTGCGATGCTCGATACTTTTGCAGCTAACAATGCTACGCTCCTGGTATCCATCTCTCAGGTTGCCGAGGCGCTCTGCATCCTTCTGATTCCATTCTTCCTGAAGCGTTATGGCATCAAGGTTGTGATGCTCATCGCCATGTTGGCATGGGTTTTGCGATTCGGTTTCTTCGGATTGGGCAATCCTGCATTCCCGGGTGTTACCTTCTTCATCCTCTCATGCATCGTTTACGGTGTAGCTTTCGACTTCTTCAATGTGTCGGGCGGTCTGTTCGTAGACCAAAAATGTGATGTGAAGGTAAGAGCATCGGCTCAAGGTCTGTTCATGCTGATGACCAACGGTCTGGGTGCATCTATCGGAACCATTCTCGCAGGTATGGTCATCAACCATTACTGCCACTGGACAGACGATGGCTATCTGATGGGTGACTGGAAAACCTGCTGGTTCATCTTTGCCGGTTATGCGCTCGTGGTAGCTGTAGCCTTTGCTGTCCTTTTCCGTCCGAAGAAAGAACAGAAATAAGGAAGAAAAAGGTCATACTCAACGCGAGAGTAAAAACAGAATATTACGTAAGAATATAAATAAATTTAAATAAAGAAATGCATTTTTTTACAAATAAACTTTATCTATTCTATTAATGAAAGAAAGTTAATAATATTCCAACAGAAATAGCGCCCGAAATTATTCCCGAAATATTTACAGCCATAGCATGCAAAAGTAGACAATTTGAAGAGCTATTTTCTTGTCCATAAATATGCGCGCCCCAAGCGGGAATAGGAAAAGCGCTTAATCCCGCAGAGCCTATAATTGGATTAACTTTTCCTCTTGTTAAAATATTCATTATCTTTGCAGTAAGAATTCCAATAACGGTGCTTAATATTAAAGAAAGCAAACCGAATAAAAATATAATAATCGTATTAAATGTTATAAAAGTTTCGGCGGTTGTCGAAGAACCTATTGCAATTCCTATAAACATTGTAAGAATTCCGTTTAAAGATTTTTGCAAATTAACGGAAAAATTTTTAATTATATCGGATTCTCTCAATATGCTTCCAAATAATAAAGCCGCAATTAAAGGAAAAGCGTTTGACAAAAATATTCCGCAAAATCCCATAGATATAACGGCGAATATAATTTTCTCTCCTCTTGAAACATGCCTTAAATAAGACATAGAAATTTTTCTTTCTTTAGAAGTTGTTAAAAATTTTGTCACGCCCATTTGTAAAATTGGCAATAATTCCATATATAAATAAGAAGCTATAACTATTGGCGCAAAATATCTTGTCTCGGCAATTAAAGAAGCCATATACATAGCTAAAGAACCGTCAGCCGCTCCTATAATTGAAGTTGCAGCCGCTATATTATCTCCCAAATTTAAATGCTCGCCAAAAGAACTCATTATATAAAAAATTATAAATATTCCGATTTGAGAACTTGCTCCTATAAAAAAATTTTTCGGGTCCGCTAAAATAAGTCCTAAATCTATCATTGTTCCAACGGCAAAAAATACTAAAATAGAATAAACTCCCGAATCCGCTCCGCTAAATATAAATCCTAAAAAACCGTTTATAACTTCGGTTGTCATTTTAGGCAAAGGCATATTTGAAGCCAATATTGAAACGCCCATAGGAAGAAGAAGCAAAGGCTTTTTATTATAATAAATCGACATATATATTAAATAAGCGCCCAAAAGCATCATTATAATTTGAGCGAAAGACGGCGGATAAAATCCTGCAAATAAATTATTAAAATCTAAACCTAAAATTTTATTCATAAATGAGCCTTAAATTATTTGTAATATTATTTGATTTTCAACAACCGAAGAGCCTTTTTCGACATGAATCGATTTTACTTTTCCCGAAGCGGGAGCGACTAATTCGTTTTCCATTTTCATAGCTTCAAGTATCGCTAAAACTTGCCCTTCTGAAACCGTATCGCCAACCGAAACATTAAAAGATAAAATTGTCCCAGGCATTGGCGCTTTAATAGAGATTGCATTTTCGTCTATAGGAATAGAATCTTGCGGTTTATTTGAAATTTGTTTTTCTTTATTATTATTTGTATTTGCATTGTCCGTATTTACAAAAGTGGAAATAGTTTTTGAAGCTTGAACGCCGCCTAAAATTTCTCCGACTTCTTCGACTGAAACATCGTATAATTTTCCGTTTACCGTTATTTTATATTGTTTAATCATAATATCTCCTATTGTTAATTTTATTTCTTAATTGTTATTAAATATTATCGCCTAATCTATCAATCATTCCCCAAATTGGCGTTTTAGATTCTCTTATAGATTTTATTACAAATTTATTGCCTCCCGCGTATGCGGATATTGAAGCCGTTATAACCGCGATAAGTTCCGTATCGTCAAGCAAATCTTCCTCTTTAGTTTTACTCTCTTCAATAGCTTTGCTTATTTCTTCTTCCGCTTTTACATTTCTATTTTTAAATAATAAACCCAAAAATATTGCCAAAACATAAAAAATTAAAGCAGCAATAAAAACGGATATAATTCCAAATATTGTAATAGCGCCGCTATGTTCCATTTATTTTCTCCTTAAAAAATAAAATTCAAATAATTATTTTTTATTATAAAGGTATATTTCCATGCTTTCTTGGAAGTCTTTTTTCTCTCTTGCTTGCCAAAAGATGCAAAGCGTTTATTAAATAACTTCTTGTATATTCAGGTTCTATAATATCATCAACATAACCTCTAATTGCCGCTCTATAAGGATTTGCAAATTCTTTTTTATATTCTTCTATTTTTGCAGCTCTCAATTTTTTAGAATCTTCGGCGTTTTCTATCTCTTTTTTAAATATTATATTCGCAGCTCCCTCTGGTCCCATAACCGCAATTTCGGCTGTGGGCCATGCATAAACAATATCCGCTCCCAAATGTTTTGAACACATAGCTATATAAGCGCCTCCGTAAGATTTTCTTATTATTAAAGTAATTTTAGGCGCTGTCGCTTCAGAATAAGCGTATAAAAGTTTTGCTCCATGCCTTATTACTCCGTTATGTTCTTGTCCTACTCCTGGCAAATATCCCGCCGTGTCTACAAAAGTAATTATTGGAATATTAAAACTATCGCAGAATCTTATAAAACGAGCGGCTTTATCAGCGGCGTTAATATCCAAAACTCCAGCCATAACATTTGGTTGATTTGCTATTATTCCTACAGATTTTCCGTCAAAGCGCGCGAAACAAATAACTATATTTTTTGCAAATAAAGGTTGTAATTCAAAAAACTCTCCGTTATCGACTACGCTTTTAATAATATCTTTTATATCATAAGGTTTATTAGGTTGGTCTGGAAGAATATTCGATAATTTGCTGTCGTTTCTGCTTGGAAAATCTCCCGTTTCTTCAAAAGGCGTATCTTCCAAATTATTTTGCGGAATATAAGAAAGAAGTTTTTTAACTCCTTCTAAAGTTTCTCTTTCGTCTTTAAACATTAAAGAAGCGACTCCCGATTTTTGACTATGAACTAAAGCTCCGCCCAATTCTTCAGAGCTTACTTGCTCGCCTGTAACCGCTTTAACTACTTGAGGTCCAGTTATAAACATATTTGAAGTTTTATCAGTCATAAGAATAAAATCCATTAAAG
>OIZP01001512.1_pt1 | contig 11776 bp, 13 predicted proteins | sample 1588531 | NCBI WGS metagenome assembly OIZP01 (sample SAMN03283283) | human gut metagenome | biome: human-associated habitat; material: feces | host: Homo sapiens | place: Peru | collected 2012 | reverse complement strand
CACCGGCAACGCCGCCCACGAGCTGCGCACGCCGCTGGCGCTGATGCAGGCGCAGTTGGAGCTGTTTTCCGCGGAGCATCCTGATGTGCGACCGGAGACGGCGGAGTTCCTCACGCTTTTGCGCGAGCAGACGGAACGGCTGACCCGGCTGACCAAGACTCTGCTGGAGATGAGCAATCTGCGGCAGGTGGCGCGGAACGAGCGGATCCAGCTCGCTCCCATGATCGAGGAGATCTTCACAGATCTTGCGCCGCTCTCAGATAAGCTCGGCGTCACGCTGACGGCGGAGGGCGACGGCATTATGACCGGCAGCGATGCACTGATCTACCGGCTGATCTTCAACCTGACGGAGAATGCTGTCAAGTACAACCGGCCGGGCGGCTCGGTACGGGTTTCTGTCACTCAGGAGTTGGAAAAGCTCCTGCTCCGCGTCTCCGACACCGGCTGCGGCATCCCGGAGGTGTATCAGCGCAGTATCTTCCAGCCCTTCTTCCGGGTGGACAAGTCTCGCAGCCGGGAATACGGTGGCGCAGGACTGGGGCTCTCACTGGTATGGGAGATCACCGACCTCCACGGCGGCTCCGTTTGGGTAGAGGAAAGTTCGGAGAAGGGCACTACCATTGCGGTGGCGTTGCCAACGCAACAATCAACGAAGCCCTAAAACCCTTTTATTCGTTTTTCGCCGCTTCCCTTGCCGCCCTGCGGCGTTCCTCTCTGTATGGGGCGGTCAGCCGGAAAGAGAAGCGTCCCTTTTCAATCTCAAATTCCTTGCAGCGTTTCGTCCATAGAATCTGTTTTTCCACGACGGGGATATCCAAAATACGACACCTCCGGGAAATTCAAAAAGGTTGGTCCCTCTCAGGAACTGAGTGATTCCCTGGTTTCCAAGTTCAAAGATATTCTTTAAGACAAACAAAAATGCTCTGCCGAGTTCGTTTCAAAAACTCAGCAGAGCATTTTGCTATCAATCGGGGATTAGAATTTCAAAAAGATATGATTTCCCTAGGATATTTTGTTCCGGAGTATCACAATTTTCTCATTCCCACTCGATGCAAGAACATATGTCTTAACGGATTTTGTTTAGACAATATTTGCTCCTGCTCTTCTGAGAATTATGATTCTCCATATTATCCTGGCTATACGATGGATGCTTATCAAAATCTTATCAGGGGTGATAAGTGCTGCGACGATTGCTGAGAATGTTTTCGTTCCCGTATACATATTATTCCAAGCTGTTGTGAATCACGTAAGTATTTTTTGTCAGGACAGCTGCCCCTGCAGCTTTGCAGATAAATCGGACGCACCATAGAGCACACGAAGCACTGTTACCGTATCTGCCTCAATTGTGTAAATGGCAGAATAATGGTCAACAATCACCTGTCGGACATCTTTTGACAGTTTCGGAATAATATCCATGATCTGAAATCGTTCCGGAAAAACACTCAGGGACTCGATTGCTTCTGCAATTCGCTCGTACTGTTTTATCGCCGTTGCCGGCGAACCCAGCTTCTCCGAGATATAGCCGTAAATCTCCTCCATATCCCGAAGTGCCAGACTTGAAATCTTTACTTTGTACTTCTTCATGCGTGCTGCTTTCTAAACTGCGAAAAAGCAGCACTGGCATCCTGAACGCTCCCGGCCTCCGCATCCTCCAGCCCGGCCTGAATGGCACTGCGTAGCTGCTGGGCGGTCATTTTGTCTGCGTTTACACTGTCCGGCGCTTTTGGAAGCGCAATGGCAAAGGGAATGCTCCCGGTCAGGGCAATTTGGCGCAAAAACATATCCACAGCCGTTGCCATAGGCACCCCCAACTGCTTGAGCACGTCCTCCGCTTCCTGCTTTACAACAGGGTTTACACGGAGATTCATGGTTGTTGTCTTTTCCATAGCGTTCGCCTCCTTGCACTCATTGTAACGCATTTCACGTTACAAGTCAATCAGATCTGCAAAAAACTCTGCCGTGCTCATTTCAAAAAAACTCAGCAGAGCATTTTATTTGGTTATCTCATTCCCACTCGCTCTTTCCGCTTCTATCTTAAACGGTTTTGCTTATGGGATTTTGCACAGATTCTTCAAGTTCTCCACATTATCCTAAAAATATGGGCTATCTGATTTTTTGTTGCCAAAGCGTTGCCACAGACGAGGCTTATCTTGCCGCCGTAGCATCGTTCTTGGACAGCAGATACACACAATATTGGTTCATGCTGATGCCCTCTCGCTTGGCGTGTTCGGTCAGGGACTTGTGCAGGCTTTTGGGAATTCTCAGCTTGAACTGGCCGGAATAGCTTTCCAGATCGTCTGGCTCCCGGATGGGGATACCGTCCTCCAGCGCGGCTTCCAGCCAGGCCCGCTTGGCATCCTGAGCATTGGCTACCGCAGATTCTACCGTTTCTCCACAGGTGATGCACCCCGGGAGATCCGGGTAGGACACCACAAAGCCGCCCTCGGCACGATCTTCTACAATCTCCATGCGGTAAGGCAGGGTAAGATATTCATTCAACGTTTTCATTGGCACCATTGCTTTCGATATCCTTTGGTTCGCAGATTTGTAGCTATCAATAGTTTGAAAGCGATATTATGCCCATTGTCCTTAATTTGACTAGTGTTTGAACATTTCCTCAGCTAGTTCTTTTATATTTTAATCTTCAAAAATCACGCTAACATTTAACTCTGGAAAATCTGCTGTTGCTCTAAAACTGGTACCACAGTCTTTTACAGTCATTGTATACGTTGTGTCTGCGTTACAAATTGCTTCACTATCGTCCGGAGCTGGATTAATATAATACCGCCTCTGAACTTCGATAATTACCGAATCTGAATCCGCATCAACTCTCATATCAAGGATACGATCTTGGTCGTATCTTGACCCCCTCCCTGTTGGGATAGCGTATTTTCCAAACCATGGATAAATCTGTTCTTTTCCAGAATCTATATCTTTTACGAACAGATACAACCCAGTTCCATATGCAATGCTGTCTATTTGCATTAATTTATTATGAAAAATGCAGGTATAATGCTTAGAATTTCCAAAGAATAACACCTGTTTTGGCTTAGACTTTTTCTGCGCAATAGTACATCCGCCACTACCATCTGAATAGCACCCATAATTATAGAAGCGATATTCATCCGTTTCGGCAACGAAGGCACATCCAGATCCACGTCTAGGTTGTGCCCCTGGCACACCTTCCTTAAGTGCTTTTTCTATATTTATTTTCAGTGGTGAACGCAAAGCAAGTTCTTTACTTTTATTATGAGCATCTCCCTCAAAGTAGTATTCCGCAGGGACCCCCTTTGTCATCATTGCACGATTAGCCTTGACTATTACGTGTTCTGGCTGAAATACAACATTTCTTTTTGCTTTTACTTCGCCTTCTTGCTTATCTTTTTCCATCATTCGATACGCTGTAACAGATTCGACTGCTGCATCAACAATTACCTTAGCGGCATCGGTATGCCTTTCTTCGCTTACTTTCTTGTTCTTTCTAAATAGTGAAGCCATCCACATAATAATCCCCCTAAATGTGTGAAAGTAAATAGTAACCACTCTGATTGTTTTCAGTAACCAGAGCCAATATAATGGACTATTTATAATGTCTTACATTTCTACAAAGCCTATTTGTCCCTCATTGCAGGAATTTACGATAGTTGCATTTTTTGTTTGAAATGTATTTATCTGCTATCCTGTTTGTTTTGGGTTCCGATTTTATAACTGTATGATGAATGTTTAGCAGTATTTCATTATTGGCAATAAGCATTCGAAGATTGATTAAGATAATTGATACAGACAGCTTGGTAATTCTTAAACAGGAATCAGCACCTAATTCCTGGGTTTTCATGTGTTATTTGATGCTCTCTTTAAGTTTAAGAATATCACCCAATGCAATGTATGTATGAATGATACATTGCATTGCTTGTGCTCTGGTCACATTGGAATGTACGCCGGAGTTTTGCAAGCGATTAATTTGCTCCAACCAATCAACCAAATATGCAATCTCACTTCCCACAAGGGTATTCTTGGTAGCTTTCCCTTGAAGCTCCTCAATAACAGCAGATAATTTGTTGTTATAATGGTCACCGGAGACATCAATTTCCTTTCCGGATTTTGTTTTATAAATTTTATCTCTATAATCGGGCAGTAACTCTGTAAAAAGTTGCTTTGCAGTATCCTCCCACAGCCTTCGGCATGATGTAAGAACCTGGGAATAGCGTTCCGGATTTCCGTCCTCCATCATACACTCAATCGCTGATAATTTCTGTAACGTTGTAGTTGATATATCTGCAAAAGATAAACTAACTTGCTCCTGATATTCCTCAAAATCTTTCTCGCCGTATCACTAAACTGTAAATCAATCTGCCATTTTACTGCATAATCGTAATACTGTGATTTCAGAATTGATAACCTTTTTTCGTTTGTTTTATTTGCCCGTAGCAACTCATTTGTACTCTGTGACACTCTGAGTGCCATGCGATCTGTCGCCAAAAGTGCCATTTCACCTGCTGCTGAGAACCCTTGCGTTGTATAATTGTTTAATGCAACACGGTTGCTTGCAATAGCTTCTTCAAGTTCTGCGGCCAATTCAGTAAAAATTCGAATTTCTTTCTCTTCGTTATAGAAACTTCTGCCATGGAGAACGGCCAATCTCCATGAGTCGTTGGTTATATATCCTTCTTTTGTTGTGGGATACCCGCCATATTCATAGCCTAACCATTCTTGCCCTTCTATGTCACTTACAAGTCGTGAGATTTTTTTGCACAACAAAAGGGCAGACGAAACAGTAACACTGCCATCTTCAATGCCGTTTATAACTTTTTCACATGCATCCAATGCCTGCAAACGCTTAGTAGCATAATCTCCCATTGTATTTCTCTCTTTCTATCTGTAAAAATACGATATATACTTAATAGAGTATTTTAGGACAACGTTCTGTTTCAACGTAAATATTATATTCTAAATCTCAAATAATTGCAATACGTTTTCGACTATTCATATATATTACTTCCTATTGCTATGACGTTACACCTTTTCAATGCACTGTATAAAAACCTCTGCCGCCCCCCCAATTGGGAACGCAGCAGAGGTTTTTGCTATCATTTTGCTATCAAACCAGCTGTGGCAAATCAAAAAGTTGTGATTTCCCTAGGGCTTTTTTGCCCCAAGTATCACGAATTTTTTACTCCCACTCCACCGTCGCAGGCGGTTTGCTTGTCACATCGTACACGACCCGGTTGATGTGCTTTACCTCATTGGTAATCCGGTTCGAGACGGTGGCCAGGATGTCGTAGGGGATGCGGGCCCAGTCGGCGGTCATGAAGTCGTCGGTGGTGACTGCGCGGATGGCCAGGAGGTGGTCATAGGTGCGGTGGTCGCCCATGACGCCCACGGTGCTGACGCCGGGGAGGACGCAGAAGAACTGGGCCATCTGGCGCTCATAGCCGTTCTTCGCCATCTCATCCCGGAGCACCCAGTCGGCCTCCTGGAGGATTTTCACCTTCTCGGCGGTGACCTCACCGATGATGCGCACGCCCAGACCGGGACCAGGGAAGGGCTGCCGCCAGACCAGCTCATGGGGAATGCCCAGCTGCTCGCCTACCCGGCGGACCTCATCCTTGAAGAGGCTGCTCAGGGGCTCGATGATATCCAGGAACTTCACATCCTCCGGCATTTTGACCTTGTTGTGGTGGGTCTTGATCTTATCGGCGTTGCCCTTGCCGGACTCGATGCAGTCTGGGTAGATGGTACCCTGGGCGAAGAAGGCATCGTCGCCGCCCTGGCGGCGGACCTCGTCCCAGAAGACCTTATAGAACTCGGTGCCGATGATCTTCCGCTTCTGCTCAGGATCCACAACGCCCTTCAGGCACTCCAGGAAATGCTCCTGGCAATTGACCCGGACGAAATGCATGTCAAAGAGGCTGGTGAAGGTCTTCTCTACGAAGTCGCCCTCGTCCTTGCGCATGAGGCCCTGGTCCACGAAAACGCAGGTCAGCTGGTCACTCACGGCCCGGCTGATGAGGCCCGCAGCCACGGAGGAATCTACGCCGCCGGACAGACCGAGAATGACCTTCTTGTCGCCGATGCGCTCCCGCAGGGCCTTGACGGTATCCTCAATGAAGGAATCCATCTGCCAGTCGCCGGTGCAGAGGCAGACATTGTACAGGAAGTTTTTGAGCATCTCATTGCCGAACTGGCTGTGGGTCACCTCGGGATGGAACTGGACGGCGTAGAGCTTCTGCGCCTCGTTCTCCATGGCAGCCACAGGGCAGTTATCGGTGGAGGCGGTGACCTCGAAGCCCTCCGGCAGCTGATCGACCCGGTCCGTATGGCTCATCCACACGATGCTGCTCTCGGGCACATCGGCAAAAAGCTTGGAAGTTTGCTTTTTCAGGTTCAGCTGAATCTTGCCGTATTCGGAAGTCTCGGCGGTGATGACCGTGCCGCCGGCCATCCAGGCGGTGAGCTGGCAGCCGTAGCAAATGCCGAGAACGGGAATGCCCAGTTTCAGAACCGCAGGGTCATAGTGGGGGGAAGACATATCATAGACGCTGTTGGGGCCGCCGGTGAAGATGATGCCCTTGTAGTCCCGGGCCTTGATCTCAGCGGGGGTAATGGCATCGTACTGCTCGATCTCCGCATAGACGTGGAGATCCCGGACTCTGCGGGCGATCAGCTGGTTATACTGTCCGCCAAAGTCCAGCACAAGAATTTTTTCCAATCGGGATACCTCCGTATTGTATTATAAACATTAAGACATTGAATCTATATCGGGAAATATAGAGGGGGCTCTGAATAAATCGGCAAGAGCTGTCAGCAAGAGATTTTGATTTCAGGCAAGGAATTGAAAATGAGGGAATACTTTGTGTATTTCCCATTTTCAATTCCGCAGCATGGGAGCAAAAGATCAGCTGTCAGCCGCAGGCGATTTGTTCAGAGTTTCCCGAGAATCAAAGATTGATTTCCGCGGTCTCCCGCTTGACGTCGCCGATGAGCGGCTCGATTTCCTTCAGGAAGCGGTCCACCTGCTCCGGGCAGCGGCCCACATAGAGCTTGGGGTCCAGCAAGGCCTCGATCTCGGCGGGAGTCATGCCGAATTCCTTCCGGGCGGAGAGCAGCTCCAGCAGATTGCAGCTTTCGCCGTTCTTCATCCGGGCGGTGGCCTCCATAGAGCAGGAGCGGATAATCTCGTGGAGCTCCTGCCGGTCGCCGCCCCGCTTGACGGCCTCCATCATCAGATTCTCGGAGGTCATGAAGGGCAGATACTCCCGAACCGTGCGCTCCACGATCTTCTCGTTCACGTGGAGGCCATCGGTGACGTTCTGAGCAAGCCTGAGCACGGCATCGGCGCACAGGAAACCCTCCGGCAGGGAAATGCGGCGATTGGCGGAGTCGTCCAGGGTCCGCTCCAGCCACTGGGTGGAGGCGGTCATGGGGGCGTTCAGAGCGTCCGCCATGAGATACCGGGACAGGGAGCAAATGCGCTCGCAGCGCATGGGGTTGCGCTTATAGGGCATGGCAGAGGAGCCGATCTGGTTCTTTTCGAAGGGCTCTTCCACCTGGCGGTCGTGCTGCAGCAGGCGGATGTCGTTTGCCATCCGGTAGCAGCTCTGGGCAATGGAGGACAGGACGTTCAGGATCCGGCTGTCCAGCTTCCGGGGATAGGTCTGGCCACAGACGGCGAAGCACTTGTCGAAGCCGAAGTCGGCGGAGATCATCCTGTTCATCTCGTCGATCTTGGCGGTGTCCCCGTCGAAGAGGTCCAGGAAGCTTGCCTCGGTGCCGGTGGTGCCCCGGCAGCCCAGGAAGCGCATATTGTCGATGACGAAGTCCAGCTCCTCCAGGTCAGAGGCCAGGTCCTGCATCCACAGCGTTGCCCGCTTGCCGACGGTGACCAGCTGGGCGGGCTGGTAATGGGTGTAGCCCAGGGTGGGCATGGCCTTGTAGGTTTCGGCAAAGTCCCGGAGGTTGGCCAGGACCTTTTTCAGCTCCTCTTTCAGGTAGCGCAGGCCATCCCGGTAGATGACGATATCGGCATTATCCGTGACATAGCAGGAGGTCGCGCCCAGGTGGATGATGCCGGCGGCAGAGGGGGCCACCTGACCGTAGGCGTACACATGGGCCATGACGTCATGGCGCACCAGCTTTTCCCGCTCGGCGGCCACGGCATAGTCAATGTCGGTGATATGCGCTTCCAGCTCCTTCACCTGCTCCTCGGTGATGCCGAGACCCAGCTTGTGCTCGGCCCTGGCAAGGCTCACCCAGAGCTTGCGCCAGGTCTGATAGCGCACATCCTGGGAGAACAGGTGCAGCATATATTCGGAGGCATAACGGGAGGACAGAGGGGATTCGTAGCGGTCTGTCATATAGGCCTCCTTTTAGCGGTAGATGATGCTGTCACGCTCGGGGCCTACGGAGACGTAGCCGATGTGGCAGCCGATGTTCTTCTCCACGTACTCCACGTACTTCTTGGCATTCTCAGGCAGCTCGTCCCAGGTGCGGCAGCCGGAGATATCGCACTTCCAGCCGGGCAGGTACTCCATGACGGGCTTGGCATCGGGCAGCACTGCGGGGAAGGGGAACTCCTCGATCTGCTTGCCGTCCAGCTCGTAGTGGGCGCAGACAGGGACCCGGTCCATATAGCTCAGCACGTCCAGCTTGGTCAGGGCAATGGAGGTAGCGCCCTGGCAGCGGATGCCGTAGCGGGTGGCCACGATGTCGATGGGGCCTACCCGGCGGGGACGGCCGGTCTTGGCGCCGAACTCAAAGCCCGCATTGCGCAGCTCGTCCGCTTCCTTGCCGAAGAACTCGCAGGTGAAGGGGCCTTCGCCAACGCAGCTGGAATAGGCCTTCACAACGCCTACGATGGAATCGATCTTCACATTGGGTGCGCCGGAGCCCACGGGGGCATAGGCGGCGATGGGGTTGGAGGAGGTGGTGTAGGGGTGGATGCCGTAGTCCAGGTCCCGCAGAGAGCCCAGCTGGGCCTCGAAGAGGATCTTCTTGCCCTCGGCCTGGGCGTCCCGCAGGAACACGCCGGTATCGGCAATATAGGGCTTGATCTTCTCGCAGTAGTCGTCAACCCAGGCCATGAGTTCCTCCATGGTCACGGGCTCGGCACCGTAGACGCCGGTGAGGGTCAGATTCTTCCACTCCAGCAGATCGGCCAGGTGCTCCTTCAGGTGCTTGGGGTACAGCAGTTCCCCGGCCAGGACGGTCTTCTTGGCGTACTTGTCGGCATAGAAGGGGGCAATGCCCTGCTTGGTGGAGCCGTACTTCTTGTCGGCCAGGCGGGCCTCCTCCAGGCCGTCCTGGAGCCGGTGCCAGGGCATCAGCAAAGAGGCGCGGTCAGAGATCTTCAGATTCTCCGGAGTAATGGCAACGCCCTGGGCGCGGACCTGCTCCATTTCCTTCCACAGATTCTCGGGGTCCAGCGCCACGCCGTTGCCCAGAATGTTCACAACGCCCTTGCGGAAAATGCCGGAAGGCAGCAGATGCAGGGCAAATTTGCCGTACTCATTGATGACCGTATGACCAGCATTGCCGCCGCCCTGATAGCGAACGACGATATCATAGTCCTGGGTCAGCAGGTCTACCATCCGGCCCTTGCCCTCGTCGCCCCAGTTGATGCCAACGATTGCGCAGTTTCCCATAATGTGATCCTCCGATTTTATTACAAATATTGTGTCTTTTGGTATCTTTTCTATACGCACGGAAGCTCCGGTGGGCTTTTTCGCCTGCCGGAGTTTCCAGGGGTTTCCGTTGTTCTTACTTCAGGTGCTCCTCCAGACGGCGCATGATCTCGGCGTAGGCCTCCTCCACGCCGCCCAGGTCCCGGCGGAAGCGGTCCTTATCCAGCTTCTCGTGGGTCTTCACATCCCACAGCCGGGAGGTATCGGGGCTGATCTCGTCGGCCAGGACGATGGTGCCGTCGGACAAGCGGCCAAACTCCAGCTTGAAGTCCACCAGGGTCACGCCGCAGGTCAGCCAGAAGGCCTTCAGGGCTTCGTTGATCCGGAAGGAGTAGTCCTCGATGGTCTTGATCTCCTCGGGGGTGGCCAGCTTCAGGGCCAGTGCATGATAGGTGTTCAGCAGGGGGTCGCCCAAAGCGTCATTTTTATAGGAGAACTCGATGGTGGGGTGCTCGAAGACAATACCCTCTTCCACGCCATAGTGCTTGGCAAAGGAACCGGCGGAGATATTCCGGACAATGACCTCCAGCGGCACGATGGAAACCTTCTTCACCAGGGTCTGGCGGGAATCCAGCTCCTTGACAAAGTGGGTAGGAATGCCCTGCTTTTCCAGCATCTGCATCAGGCGGTTGCTCATCTCATTGTTGATAACGCCCTTACCGGCAATGGTGCCCTTTTTCAGGCCGTTGAATGCGGTGGCATCGTCCTTGTATTCCACGATCAGAAGCTCGGGATCGTCGGTCTTGAATACTTTCTTTGCCTTTCCTTCGTACAGCTGCTCCAGTTTTTCCATAATGTAACGTTCTCCTTTTTTGGCAGAATAATAAATGGACAAAACAAAAAAGAGACAAAGCCGCCCGGGGCTTTCACCCGTAGACACCTTCCGTCTCTACCTTAGAATTTTACAATACCCGACAGCCTTTGTCAACGGGCACAAGAACAAAAGTTTCCACCGGAAAGAAGGCTACCTTTTCGCAAAATGCCGGTAGCGGCTTCGGCACCGCTACCGGCAGACAAATTCAGAATTCCGGACCTTCCGCAGAGGCAGCATTCTCCGCCGTTTCCTTTCTGGGGGGCATACCCTTCTCCAGGTTCCGGGAGAGGAACAGGAACACGGGCACCAGGAATCGGAAGAAAACGGACAGCACCAGATACACCGCCGCGTTCTGGGGATCGCAGGAGGCATAGACATCGTACAGCGCCATGAAATACAGCACCACATAGACAATGGCCGCGCAGGCAACCGCCAGCGCCAGGCACAGCACCGTGAGCACAGCCCCCACGCTGGCCCCGGCAATGGCTGCAATCGCGCCGACAACGATGCCGCCGGTCAGCACCCAGCTGGCGCCCGTCCACACCAGCAGACTGATCCGCTTATGCCTGATCTGCCCCTGGGTGAGGTAGCGGTACTGGTCGGATAGGGAGCCCAGCACCCACAGTCTCGCCACAGGCACCCAGGCCAGCCAGGGTGCCGCAATGCCTCTGCGCTTGGCGACGGTGTACAGGGACAGCGCCGTGAACACATAGATGGCAATGCTCACCAGAGGTGCCACACCGCCGGTGAGGAGCTTGCCAAAAATGGACAGGGCCCGGTCCACATAAAAATAGCTGATTTCAGGGATAAACATAGATTTCCACCTTTCTTTATTTAAGCTTCCCCTCCGGGGGAGCTGGCAGGGCGTTCGCCCTGACTGAGGAGGGGCGCTCTGGGCGAGAGCGGTTGATAAATACGCACAGCTCCCGCTCATAATGCCCCTCTTCCGACCCGCCTGGCGGCGGGCCACCTTCCCCGGAGGGGAAGGTTTTAGGCGCTTCTTACCGCACTGCGGCGGGGAGCCAGGCACGCAGGCCGCTGCCGGTGACGGCAACGTTCAGCTTGCGCAGCAGGGTCTGGATCGTGCGTTCCTCATAAACCTCCGGAGGGATGTCGCCATAGACCGCCTTTTCCAGCAGGGCACAATATCCCTTGTATATATCTGTCATTATAGCACAGCAGCAGACAACAATGCAACGCCTTTATAACATTTTCCCCAATATACAAAAAGGGGCTGTTAGAAAAGTATGTCGCTGCGAACCAGTGACCGACGTCACTGGTG
>OIZP01001509.1_pt1 | contig 11793 bp, 17 predicted proteins | sample 1588531 | NCBI WGS metagenome assembly OIZP01 (sample SAMN03283283) | human gut metagenome | biome: human-associated habitat; material: feces | host: Homo sapiens | place: Peru | collected 2012 | reverse complement strand
CTGCACCCGGAGACACCTGCGCTGAACTCTTTTCGGACATGGGTTCGACTCCCATCGCCTCCACCACTAAAAAGTGCCTAGATTCGCTAAAATCTAGGTGCTTTTCTTTTGTTATAACACACTATTTAACACACTTTTGAAACAGTAACACAGTTTCAACCGGTTTGGAGCGTTGGCCGCTGCTCTGGGTAGCGGTCAAAATAGCCGGACGCTTCAAAGTCTGCATCGTGTTCCTTTATCAGCTGCGCCCTCTCAGCGGTCCCATACCCGGCTCTTGGTTTCCCATGCTTCCAGATACTCCACAGTGCGCTCCTCAACGCTGCCGCGGTGGTTCCATGCGCCGAACCCTGTTCCACTCCACGCCCGGGTTGAGATGATCTCATCACGCCAGCGCTGGAGCTTGGGATTTCGGCCTAGGGCGATAAAGGCGGCTTGTTCGCGGTTCCGTGCCGCATTTAAGGTTGTGCCGTCCTCCTGCGAAATCTCTTTAAGGGTCTGGCCCTCGAAATAGTGGCGGCGCACAACGTCGGCTTGCTTGGCCGCCAAGTGGCTGAGGGCTTCTTCCAGAGCATTGTGCAGTTCTTCGGTGTATAGATCATCCTCGGCGGTCTGGAATGCCTGTGTAGCCGCCGGGTCTTCGATGGTCTCCCCTTTGGGGCTGCTGCCCTCGTCCGACTCGTCAAGGCGCATGTCCAGGCTGCTGCACTCGTTCAGCGGGTTGGCAGACACGGCCACGCGCTTGCCGTCCGCTGTGATGATATCGCGTCGGTGCTCGCCGCAGGTGGCGGTGTTGATCTGGCGGAGGAGGGCGTAATACAGGTATGTTGTAAAGCTGCCCTGTTCGGCGCTGTAATGCTTGGCAGTGTAGTCAATGGCGAAATAGCCCTCTTGCACCAGATCTTCAAAGGACAGGCCCGCACGGTCTGCCACGGGCTTGTTTTTCTCGTACCATTGCCACAGCTGCCGCCGAACAAAGCTCTTGTTGACCTCCCACAGCTGGCCCAGTGCAAAGGCATTCCCGGCGGCTGCCAGAGCGGCAAGGGCCGCGTTAGTGTCCTGCTGATCGGTGCGGGTTGACCTTTGTTCGTCCATTGTTCATTCTCCTTTTTCCCAACAAAAAGAGGGCGCACAGGTTGCCCCATGCGCCCCAGATGATGCCTTTAGGTGGTAGCCTGATAGTAGATGCCGGCCTTTTTGTTGTCCAGCACGAATGCGTCATAGCAAATTCGGCCGGTCACGATGCTACCGCTGGAAAGCGGGGTATCGTTGTGGATGCCGAAATCTTCCAGCTTGACAGGGGCCACAGTAGCGGACGGGTGGCACAGCATAAAGCCAAACTTAGAGGGCAGACGGACGGCGGGCACCTTGACCACGGAAGCACCATCCAGCATGGCCACAACGCCACGGGTGCGCATCTCTGCGCCGATCTCGGTATGATCGAATTCGACGGCCTGCTTCAGCAGGGCGTATGTTGCAGGAGTGACCACAAGCACGCGCTCGGTTTCGGGAACTTCTGCATCATCCAGCGTCTTGGAAGCGGTCAAAATGGCTTCGTAGATGTTGGATTTGGTCAGCGCTGCGGCGGCGGGCCTGGTGCCTGCGGCGGTGGTCATGACGGAGTAAACATTGGTGTCCACTTCCGGCACGACAACCTCGCGCAGCTCACGGGCCAGGGCGGTACCTGCTTCCAACTGGCCCTGCGTCTCGTCCTCGTCCAGGCGGTCAACGTTGAAGATGAAAGAGCGGTCGTGCTTCAACAGCAGCTCCTCCGTGGTTGCGGACAGGTCCAGCAGCTGACCGTAGCGGGAAAGGGATTCGCTGCTGTCCTCCGGGGCAGTGCTGCGGTTGCGGGCGTAGTCGTTCATCGGGCTGGTGCTGATCTTGTACAGCTTGATGCTGTGAGCGCCGGACCAATCAAAATCGGTGTTGGTCAGCAGGCCGATTTTGCTTTCGGCCTTGAACAGCTCATCAGTCTGCGGGGCGTATTTGGTAGTAAGTTCAACGGACATGTATAAAAACCTCGTTTAATCGTTAGTAGTTTGGATAGGGCTTCGGGGTGTGCTTCTTGTCACGGCTGAAGGCCTTTGCGGCCATATCCGGCACGCTGGGCGCGTGGCGCGGCTCGCCGCCGTCCCGAACATTGGGATATGCGGGCCTTGCAAACTTCAAAGCGGCCTGCGCCTGTGCGGTGCAGGCTTCCTCCGTGTCGCCGGTCAGAAGTTCGGCAGGCACACCGGTGGCGGCTGCCACACGGGCGCGCATATCACGCTGCGCGGTGGCGGCGTTCAGCTCGTCCAGCTGCATCCTGGTGGTGTCCAGTTGGGCAGCCTTGGCTTTCAGATCGTCATAATCGGCATACTTGGCACGCTCGCGGTTCAGGCGGTCGGTAACGATGGCATTTACTTCGGCTTGCGTGAACGTGCGCTCGGTCTGCTGCCCCTCGGCAGCGGGGGTGATGGTGGTTTCCTGATTCACAGTTTCGTTCATGGTTTCAATCCTTTCCCGGCGTTACCGCCGCCGTGTGCGTATATTTCAAAAGGCAAGCGCCTTTCGGACATGGTAAAAATACATTTTTGTTGTAGAATAAGCCCTTTGGAAAAATCCCTGTGTGTAAATCGGCGCTGGACAGCGAGGAGTCGCCGGGGGCGCGGGAGGGGGTCCCTCCCCACCCCTGCCAGACCTTGCACAACTGTTCCAGTGCAAAGGCGAAACCCAAGAGGATACCGATAACCTAACCTTCATGCTGATGGCCGTATATAACATTGGCCGTCAACAGGGCATCCGGGAAGAACGTTACAACCGTAGAATGAAGAAAGGGCTGCAATGAAAGTGAAAGTCAAGATCACATACACCTCGGAACAGGAGCCGCAGGCGCTGGCAGCGCTGGCCGTGCTCCGCCAGCAGTTCCCCACCGCAAGAGTTCACGAAACTGACAAGAACGACCGTATAAAGGCGCTGTATCTGACGAGTAGCACCCCGGCGGGGTCCTCTGAAACCACCCTGCCCCAAAATGACCCCCAGGGGGTGCTTGTATGAAAGTGACCCTATCCTATACCCTCCGGGAGGTCAAACAGGCCCAGCGGGCGCAGGCTGTATTGCTGGCACTGTTTGGGCGCTGCCGGATGCACAGCACCCAGAGCGGCAGCCGCTGCATTCTGCATTTGACGTTCCGGTTCTGACATGGTATACTAAGCGAAAGGCATAGAGTACCGCCGGGCTGACCGGTTAGCTGATAAGGCACAGGGAAAACGCGTTGAGCGGTTCTCTGTGCCTTTTTATTTTGTGCAGTTTGCCCCGGCACCCGCCCTGATCGGCAGGCCGCCCACGTCGCAAAGCTGGCAGATTGCACAAGCACGCCACGGAGCTTCCGCCGCATAGAGCAAGCAGCCTGGATGCTGTGCCGGTACGCTGCGCTTGTCTCTGCATGATTTTCGCCCGCCCAGGATCAGCATTTTCATCACGTCACAAATGAAGCACCATACAGTGCTTGTGCAGGGGGCATAATGCCAGGCCTGCCAGAACTCGCGGGGGGTCAGCGTGGGGATGTAATCAGGCTTGTGCATGGTTTATACCCCCTCACATGTTCCCGCTGTGCCAGAAGACCGCAGCGCCCACATGAAACATCAAGGCCACAGGGGCCACACACTGAAAATGATACATTGTCATTGAAATATCCTCCATCTTTGGTATAATGGGGGCGGTACGGTCGCCAAACTATACCACCCATCTGCCGCTCCCCGGTCGCTACACTGGGAAGCGGCTTTTCCTTTGTTCACTCGTTGTTCGCTCGTGGTTCAGCCGATCAGGTGGCTTGCGTACACCCACACAAGCCGCAGCTGGCGGAAATTGGCTTTCTCCAGCATGGCGATGATCGCGCGGGTCAATTCTTCGCGTGTAGGGTGTTCAGGCATTGTGATTTGCTCCCTTCCGGGCCAGCTCTGCCAGTTGGGCACCCCAAAGTGGGAACTCTGGTGTTTTTGCCTTGTGCCTGAATATACGGAGAATTTTGCGGAAAGGGCGAAAAAGCGGCAGAACTGCAACGGAAAAAGAAAAAAGCCCTTACTGGTTGCAGGGCTGCAACAGCAAGGGCGGAGAGGTAACCGTATATTGAACAAAACGGCAGAGCGTATTATAATGAGGAAAAAGCTCAAAAAGGAGGGCCGACCACATGGCACAGGAATATCTGCCCGCACCGTCCAACGTCCGTCTTGCGGACTTGATGAAAGAGCACAATATCAGCCAACCGGAGCTTGCCAAGGAAATCGGCTGCTCCAAGAGCACCATCAGCCGTTTTATCAGTGGTGCAAAAGGAACCCTGACCCATGAGCAGGTGCTGAAGATTGCAAGGCTGTTCAATGTGTCTACGGATTTTCTGCTGGGAGAAACCAACATCCCCGACCGCAAAAATTACGACATTGCCGAACTGGGCTTGTCCGTAGAAGCTGCAAAGAACCTCTACACAGGGCGTGTCAATACAGAGGTGGTCAATCTGCTGCTGGAAAACGCTCGCTTCGCAGAGCTTACTTACCGCATATCGCAGTATTTTGATGATACCTTTGCTTCCGGCATCGCAGCACAGAACGCCATGCTCACGACATTGAGCACCCTGCTGCGCACAAAGGTCAAGACCCCGGAAGCAGCCAAAGCCGCAAAGGACATCAGTCTCCGAAGAAAGCCAGTGTACCAAGGCGACCTTGATGATATTGAAATGTACTTCATGGCAGCAATCAAGGAAATCAAAAAGGGTATCGGGAGCCATTACGCCGAACAGGAAGCCATGAGCAAGAAAGTGGCAGAGAAGATGTTCACCGAATTGACCAAAGGGCAGGATGTGCAGCACCCAACGATTACGGCAGAGCAGTTGACAGATGCAATGTTGGACAGTGTTTCGGGCATGGAAGGAGCCACGCCGGAAGCACTGGAACAGCTGCGGAACGGTCTGCTGGGAATCTTGCAGTCTGCCGCAGAGCAGGAAAACGCCCATGAAGCAGACGAATGAACGGCTTTGTGCGCTGGCACAGAAAGGCGATGCTGCCGCGCTGGACAGCCTGATCGACAACAACAAGTCCTTTATCGGCAAGGTGGCAAATGACCTTTTCCGCAGCATGAATCTGGCACAGGCTGGCCTGAACCTTGACACGGACGATTTGAAACAGGCGGGCAATCTGGGCTTATGGAAAGCTGTGCCGAAGTTCGATGCAGCGCGCGGCATGAAGTTCCTGACCTATGCGGCTCCTGCCATCCGCAACGCCATGATGGACATGGTACGGGATGCCTTTGCCGTTTTTGAACAGCGGATGGTGACGGAGGACAAGGACGGTATCTGTTACCAGCGTGTTTCGCTGGACGATGTTCTGCCGGGAGAGGAACAACTACGGCGCATTGAAGCCATAGCCGACCCCTACGCCATGCAGCCGCAGAGTATTATGGAAGAGCAAGAATCGCGCCGGGAACTGTACGATGGCCTGAAACGGCTGACCCAACGGGAGCAGACCTATCTGCTGTACCGCTATGGCTTCACCGATGGCGAGGAACATCCGCTGATCGGCACGGCGATATACTTTCACCTGACAAAAGGCCGCGCCAAAAAGACCGAGGAACAGGCCATGGATAACCTGTGGCTGGAACTGCCGTGGTGGTTTATATGAATGGGCAGAGAGGAATTGTGTCAAATTGACATAATTCCTCCCGATAAGAGGGATGTGAGCGAAAATGCTGGCAATGTATCTGGCAGTTCTGGATGACCGGAGCAGTGAAGAACAGTTTAAAGATGTATATAATACTTACAAGCGGCTGGTCTACCATACCGCTTACAAAATTATGGGCGATTCGTATCTGGCAGAAGATGTACTGCAAGAGGTGTTTTTGTACGTTGCCAAAAATTTTTCTAAAATTCATCGAGAAAACTGTCACGAACTCGCTGCTTATCTCGTTAGTTGTAGTAGAAGCCGTGCATACGATATGCTTCGCAAGCAGCGAGAAGAACCGCTGGAAGAAGTCCCGGACGCACCAGATGATGCCCCGGTGCCGGATGATGCAGCAGTCAGCACCGATAACATCCAATACCTGACAGAACTGATCGGACAGATGAAACCGATGTACCGTGATCCACTGCGCCTTTTGGCGATGGGCTACACCAACCGGGAGATTGCCGAATCGCTTGGACTGACGGATGAAGTGGTTCGGATGCGGCTTTTCCGTGGAAGAAAACTATTGTGGAAGGAGTTGAACAGCCATGAGTGAGAGAGCAGAAGTTTCTTTTGATGCTGCATTGATGATGGCACTCCGTGCAGATGCACAAAAAGAACTGGACGAGCTGCCAACTCCGGCACAGCTTAAAGAACGCTACCCGGATACTTCCCGATGGGATGCTCGCCTGCAAGCGGCGTTGCATAAACGCCGCCCTGTGCTGAAACGAGTGCTTGTTGCAGCCATGACGCTGGTAATTTTAACTCTCGGCGCGCTTGCAGTAAGTGCAGATTTCCGCAGGGCAGTCTATACGATGATTCAAAAATTTCTGCCCATTGAGATGCAGCTGACGTATCAGGTGGATGGTGAGCCGTTGGAACAGCTTCCGAATGGATATAGCGACCATTATGTACCGGACGGCTTTGAACGGGATTATGAACAAGGGTATGATAACGAAATATCCTTTCTTCATGCCTACGTTGATGCCAATGATAAAAGCATCTTTTATTATGTGGACTGTTCCGTAATTCAAGACTATGGACAAATCGAAACTTTCGACAATGAGCATACGGTTTATGAGCGCATTAAAGTTGGAACAGCCGATGCCACACTCGGAACAAACAATAGCGGAGGACGTACAGGATATGTGCTAGTATGGGAGAAAGATGGCATTTCGCATACGATTATTGGAAAGATATCGCGTGAAGAGCTTCTAAGAATTGCGGAAAGCATTTCCTGATTTGTCAAGAACTTGCCGACACACTTGTGATTATTTACAAGTGTGTCGGCATTTTTTGTGCAAATATACAAAGCTAATAAGATTTCGAAATTTTTTCAAAAAAGCTGTCACAAACACAATGTGAACTACGTTGACTAAGTAAAAGCTCCTGTGGGAGTGTACAAAATGGAGGTTATGCCTTATGTCTAAAAAACGTCTGATTACTCTTATTCTGTCAATTGGTATTTTTCTGAGCCTTGCCGCAACGGTTTTTGCTGCTGGCCAACCTAGGCGGTATAAAGAAAACAGCACTGTCAAAGGGACGATTTCTCAAAGTTTTTATCAGGTTAATGCCAAAACTGATGTTACGGTAAAGCGCATCACCGTCACTGGAACGCTGTATGAAAAAGGAACATTTGGTACATGGCAGAAGGTAAGCAGCTGTTCTAACACAAGTGCATCTTCTTCCTGCTCAGCAAGCAGTAATTATAATACAAAACCCGGAAGATCGTATCGCCTTGAATGTTCAGCAACATTCACTTATTCAAATGGGCAGAGCGAAACTATCACATCAACTGCCAGCCATTAAATGATTTTATAAAAGAGCGATTTTGTTAAAAAGAGGTGATGCTAATACAGCATCTAAAGCGTTATTAAATGAAAGACTATTTTGATTGCCTATTTACCAGAAAGGAAAAACCATGAAAAAATTAATTGCTTTGTTGCTATCTGTACTCTTGGCCTTAACCAGTATGGCTCCTGCTTATGCAGCCAAACCATATTTGGAAAATCAAAATTTCTCTATTGAAGCATCAATTGATGAGTTGGCAGATGGAATTACATTTGCAATAATCCAAGAAGCAGATGGCTCACTTACCGTACAAAAGATAGAACAGAGTGATATAGCTTTACAGGCAAACCAACGAGTGGTCGGTACTTTTCACTGTGGACTGACCTACCACAAAAACGCTAGTACAGCACATATCCATTGGACCGCTACCAGTTCGCAAATAACAGGGGTAAGGGCACGTGTTTACTGCAAGCCTACATATGTTATCGGCGGAGATTATGGTAATTATTTCTTTTATGGAGACATTGACGAATATCGCGATTTGAATGGACGATATAATACAGCCAGTGGCGCTACTGATGACTTTGACATTGATAGCGGACTGAAGAAAGTCAATATTGGCTGGACTAGTGCTTCTGTCTCAACGGTAAGGGGTGGTACACTTGCGCTACCGGCATCGATTAACACGATTGAACTAAACTAAAGGATTCATTAATCAAAATGACGAAAGAAGAAATCATTTCCATGCTATCAAAGGAATTGAACAGTGAATGGACAAATGGAGTCACATGTTTGATGGTGGAAAATTCCGATAGCTATATTCCAGTAATAGTTCATCACAATAAAAATGAACTTATTGTTGAAGTAGGAGAACAAGACAAGAAGATTTACCGCATCGGACGAAATGAGCTAAATAAAACATCTTAGTCATCACCAAAAAAATCATTGAAATCAGTCACAATTTGACGCATGGACAAAGTGAAACCATCACTTCAATATCCACTAAGACCTACATATGGATGCGTTCGCGTCACCAATAGTGATCAATTAGCGATTCAGAATGTTCTCAATAATCAAAGTCAAAAAACGGGAGTGCTTGAAATTATCGAGAGAGATACCTAAGATATGATGCTGGAGGAGCGAGATGAAAAGGTTTCAAATTCTAATCCTCGCAATCATGCTGGCCAGTTTATCTGCCTGCGCAATAAATTCGCTACCGTCATCCTCCACCGAATCCTCTGTTTCCATATCGGTATCAAATCCACAAGATTTTTTATCAGAACTTGAGGATATGGAAACGAGTCAAATATTAGAAGAACTTAAAATTTCAGATGGCGGATATACCGAAGATTGTTTTTTGGTATTGTCTAAGCGGCTTGTTGAATTTCCAGAAGATACGCTTTGTATACTGAATCATAACAAACTGATGGCTGATACGGATTTTGAAGCGCTTGTCATAACTGGAATTGGAGCAGAACTTCCTTATATTGGGGCGGCAGAAGAAAAAGATACTCTTTACAAATATTTGAAATCTATTTCTACAGATGAAGAATATGCTGAAATAGCATCAAGAATCCTAGACGAATGGCTGTCGGAAAGTGATGGCTCCTAATTTTATCAAAAAAGTGGTGATTCCGATGCAGGATAAAAGTGAATCCTTAAAAACAAAGTCAGCCAAACAATTTTAACACTAAGTCCGGAAAATCTTATAGGTTGGAGTATTCTGCGACCTTTAGCTATTCAGATGGACGGAGTGAAACTATTACAGGAAGCACCAGTAGATAATATACGAATTTCATCTTTTCACAACAGGAGGAAATATGCTTATGAAAAAGTTTTTTGCAGGCTTATTGGCATCTATAATGCTTATGTCTGTTCTTTTTGTTCCTGCTTTTGCAGCATCTGCGAATACTGATACTCCAAGTTTTTCCTTGATGCCCTATAATCAGGCCGAAAAGGATTATGAGCTCCAAGATACTGCAACGGAAGACACTGTCACATTTCGAATCTATCCGGATAAACAGCAATCTGAAAGAACTGTAGCGGCATATATCAATGTGAGCTTAAAAGGTGGAAATAAAGCCATTACCGCTTCGGTGTGGAAAGTCGGCGAGATAGGAAATCATAACCTGACTATAACACTATATCATGGCAATACACCAACATCTCTAACTACTAATAACAACTTAAAAAAGACCACAAATAATGTAGGAACCATTGGAAATCCCACTAGTGTATCGAGTCCAGTCACAAAAACGCAATTTTGGAAAGCTCACGTAGAAGGTTATATGACACTCTACGGAGAGCGAAAAAATGTCAATTATGATACATATATTTTCTTACATAATAAATTAGGAAATAGATACCCATCTTATACGGATTCTCGTTCTAAAAAAAGTGTGACTGTTCCAGAATCAGCAGTTTGGCCGGTTGTTGCAGCAGCCAACAGAGATTCCTGGACAACATCTCAGAGAACTCAATATCGGACGTGGTACGAAAAAACTTATAACCATGGAAATTCGATGGATTGGACAGATATTCAAATTCATCATATAAAGCCCTTGAAATATGGTGGGAAAAGTGTGAATAGCAATTTGATTCCCCTTCCAAAAGCAACTCACACTCAATTTACTACATGGTGGGCACAATATTAAAAAGAGGTAGCCTGGAATGAATGGTTTAGATAAAGTTATAGAGCATCTGAATCATGCGCATTTAGATGCTCTATTAAATCCACCAACCAATGATATGATATTGGAACACTTAAAAAAAGAAATGGGACATATTCCAGCTGATTATATTGAATTTCTGAAGCAATGTAATGGACTGACTCTCTATCATAGCGGAGACTATTGTTTATTTGATGCTCAAGAAATTCTTTCGTTCCATTTTAGTAATGATAATTTATTATGTAGGTCGGCATGGAAAATTGGATATTGGATGGGATATGATATTGTCATTAACGTGGATGACATAGAAAAAGAGTATCTTTATGCGGGGGACTGTTGCTCAACAGATGAATTTGTATGTGTTGGAAATATACTGAATTTCATTGAAGAAATTGTTAAAAATGGAGGTGATCCTTACTGGACAATCAACGAAAATCAGTACAGAGATTTTTCAAAAAAATAATTTCAAAGTCAAATACTTTCGCCAGTTGATCCGATACCGGACGAAAGATGGTATTGCCCGGATTGTGGGAACTTAAATGATTCTTACGAACTTTTGCAAAAACTGTGGAAAAGTCCGATAAATGAATAAGTCGGTATGAGAGGTTATTTTGCATCCGTTAAACGCTTTTGAAAATATGAAGTTTTTGCTATGAGAGAGATAATTATTGAACCGCATATTAGAATTGGACAATTAAAATTAGGCATGACATCAGATGAGCTAGAAAATGCTCTTCTACAAATGAAGAAACAGTGGTCGAATTCTTCTGATAAAGCAATGCAAATGGAGCGTTGTGCTGAAACTGGTGATCCTAATTTGATAACAGGACGATATATGGATAATGATTCGTTCTTTCTGGTGCAGTATCGGAACGGAAAAGCTACTGAAATCGGCATCCAGAGAGATTTGTCTAAAGTGGCATCAATAAAATTGTTCGGGATAGATATGTTTAATACAACCGCCGAGTGTATTATTGATAGCTTAATGAAAAAGGACAACGTTATTTGCAACGAAAAGGACTTGCAACTGGGAACGGAATATATTTTTCCCCAAATTGGAGTCCGACTCTGGAGAGAGCGAGCATTTCATCCCAAATTGTTGAAAGACCCGTTATACATGGAAGAAATGCAGGCGGTATTAGAAGACGAATACCAGTATCAGTATTTTCAGATGGTCACCATAATAGATTGAACTACTAACTAAGAGCCCTCTATTTGTAACGACTGCAAGTAGAGGGCTGTTGATCTGTTTGGAATATTTCAATTAAAGGTCAATCTTCTAATCCGCCGTGGTCGCAACCCAGTGACAGGAAGTGCTCTATCTCCCCATCCAGCACCATCTGCGCATACTCTAATAGCTTGTTGTAGAGCAACCAATCCAGCTCTGCTCGCTGCGCAGGGGTGTTGCCGTACTCGTTCTCAATAGCGATGCGGTCGATGCGCTAAATTCCAGCGGGAACTTACTATCGCAAGAGGAGTAAGTGATTTTGATATCGAACATTGACAATTCGGCAATAAGTATATTGTGCAATATAGAGAATTTCAATTGCGACTTCGCACTCGATTGACTTGCAACGCAAAATACGTTACAATAAACTTGAGGTGATAACCATGGAAAAAACGATGACACTCAATCTTCGTGTGAA